>Ga0172374_1002251_pt1 | contig 12409 bp, 16 predicted proteins | sample LakKiv3m_FD_114536 | JGI IMG/M metagenome (GOLD analysis project Ga0172374, IMG submission 114536) | Freshwater microbial communities from Kabuno Bay, South-Kivu, Congo - kab_092012_10.3m | ecosystem: Environmental > Aquatic > Freshwater > Lake | place: Democratic Republic of the Congo... | reverse complement strand
CCGTTCTGAGGACGTCTTTGGGGTCTCGGCACTATGGACGGCGCTGTTCAAAAAAGTGGACTGAATTCTTAAGTCTGACACAGAAAAGCCGATTGAGACCATCCTCTCAATCGGCTCTTTTTTAGCTGTTGCGGCGACAAACGGCTTATTGTATCGCTTGAGTCATCTGATCCATGTGGTCCTCTACCACAGCAACAATGACATCCGGACGATCTAAATGAACGGCATGTGTTGACCGTTCCGCAATCACAAGCTTGCTAGTCGTCGAAAGCATCGTTTGTTCACGAATAAGTTGACGCCACGTTGCTTCTAAAAGCGTTAACTCGGATTGTGGCAATCCATTTAACATGCCTTGTGCGACTTCATGGTCGGCGTCACGTCCAATCACATATAATGGCATCACCCCGAGGTTTCCTAACTGTTTTATGAACTGGGCATCCGCATGCCAGTTCTTGACTTCATCAATCATCGTTTTATACAGATTCGGTCTTTGGAAAAATTGAATCAATTCTGCTTGAACATCATTCGGAAGCTTCAGCTGATTGGGTGTCAATACGGTTTGGATACGTTGCGTTAACACTGATTCGGTTTGTTCTGCATACGCCTCACATTGTTTCAGCCAGTCCTCATCCGACGCTCCCTCGTTCATGATTGGCAAGTCTAACGTATCAAGCCTCTCCAAGTCATGCGATGTGGAGTCAACGAGCACGAGTGCAGCCACATCAGATGGGTAACGCTTCGCGAAATGCTGGGCGCAAAGTCCTCCGTAGGAATGTCCAATCAAGATGATGGGCTCGTCAATACGCAGAACGTGCAACAGTTCTTTTAATTCACGAATAGTCGCTTCGGTGTTGCGCTCACGTTGACTCCGCTCACTTCTGCCAATCCCCGGCCGGTGATACAAGATGACCCGATTCATTGCACTTAGCTTCTCTGTCACCTCTTGCCACTCCTCGAATGAACAACCCATTCCAGTCATGATGACGATTGGTATACCGCGCTCTCCTTTAAGCTTCACTTCAAGCTCTGTCTCAAACACTTTCACAAAATGCTTCATGTATATGTCCCCAATTCCTCTCCCGTTTCCAACAATCTCACTTTCCATTATAGCTGACCTGTTAAATTAATTGCTAAATAATTGAAAAACCTATATAATTTTGGAGATTTGGAATCCGAAAGGGAGTGTAGCGTTGAAAAACTATCAGAACGTACTCATCAAATTAAGCGGGGCGGCCATCGCCGGCGAAGACAACTCAAATTTCGATGCACACAACCTCAATCAAATTGCAGCTGAAATCCTGTCATTGATCGACATGGGCATCAACGTCTCCCTGATGATCGGTGGAGGGAACATCTTCCGAGGCAACATGGCCGACGCATGGGGCATCGATCGCGTCGAGGCCGACAACATCGGCACGCTCGGTACCGTCATCAACAGCATGATGCTGCGTGGTGTACTCAAGAGCAAGACCGACCGCGAAGTTCGGGTCATGACGGCCATGCCGATTCCAAGTATGGCCGAGCCGTACATCCGACTGAAGGCACTCACCCATCTGAATATAGGATACGTCCTCATCTTTGCAGGCGGTAACGGGCAGCCGTTCGTCTCGACCGACTATCCGGCGGTACAGCGCGCGGTCGAGATGCATTGCGACGCCCTGTTCGTCGCGAAGAACGGAATCTCCGGCGTCTATACGGACGACCCGAATCGTTCGAGCACGGCGAGACAATATACGTCGCTCCACTATAACGACGTATTGCGCCACGACTTGAAGGTGATGGATCAATCGGCACTGCTCCTCGCGCGGGACAATCACCTCCCGGTCCATGTGTTCGACTTTGAAGAGACGGGCGCGATGAAGCGTATCTGTTCGGGCGAATCAATCGGCACGTTGATTCACGATGGCCAGACCAACCTTGCCACATAACTGACGACACCACCGGCATCTGTGCCGGTGGTGTCGTTTACTTAATCACGAAGAACGCACTCGCCACGATTCCAAAAACGGACTCGTCGTTTCAATCTGATGTTCTATAATGGATATATACATCTTTGATTGGTTATTCCCTAAGGATCACGGGTAATTGAGGAGGTGGCTCATGGCGAGCCGATTCGAAACAAATGGAGGGATGAACATGAAGCAATGGACCAATGACTCGATTTATTTGTTCGGGCTCATCGCTTGTATGGTTGTCGGCACGATGGCATACACCGTCCTCTTGTCCGAAAGTAACACCGGCTTTCTCGGCTACTTGATTTTACCTGCAATCGTCTTATCTTCCCTCATCTTCGGGATGCGGGCCGGGCTGACCCTGTCTGTCACGCTCCTCCTCTTTTTATTCATCTATTTCCGATGGTTCGCGTCCATCTATGAAGCAGGAAACGTTCAGTTTTTCAACGGCAGAGGCATCAGTTTTACGATTCTGTTGCTCGTCATGTCCGTCTTGTCCGGCCTCGTTCATCAACTCGTGAAGAACGTTCAGCTGTCTCGGCTCGAGTTAGAGGAGCGGGCCCGTCAGCTCGTGGCCGTCGATCCTGAGACGTGGCTCGATAATGCCGAACGGTTTCGGATGGACTTGAATGCAGAACGCGATCGCCTCATTCGCCATGGGGACGCCTTCGCGGTGTCGTTCATTCAAATCCAAGAGCTGAGACAGTTCGAGGAGCGCTATGGACGGACAGAATATGAATGGTTTTTGAACCACTTCAGCGACGAGCTCCATCTGGCCACGAGACGAACGGATCATAAGTATCGCATCGCCCTAGACACGTTCGCCATCATCTATCCACATACGTCCCCAGAGGCCGCCCGCGTCGTCCATGACCGGATTCGTCCGTTACTCGAACAGTATGAGCTCCAAAACGGTGAACACGTGTCGTTGACGCATGAGGATTCGTTCTATGACGTGAATCGAGAAAATGGAAACACGGCCGTCGATGAAATCATTGCGAACATGTCTGCGTTTAGTTGAATGTCGCGCGATATACATCCCCAATCAGACCATCCATTTGGTGCACCCCTAACTCTGCATTCGTCATAATGATCATTGCTTTGGCGATATACGGGTACGCCACGAGCATGCTTTGAAAACCGATCCCCCAGCCGAGCGAGGACAGTTCGCGCAGCTCCTGTTCCCCATCGAGAAAGACACCGAGTCCGATGAACGGGTTCGACGACGAACCAGACAGCATGTCTTTTACTGCCCGAGCAGACAGTTCGCGACTGTTCCCTTTCACTGCCTTCATCAGTTCGAGGACGACACGCGACAAATCCTCTGTCGTCGTCCATAGACCGGCCGCCGCTGGATATGGATAGTGCGGGATGATGGGGGCGACGGAATGGCCTTGCTTGTCGTGGCCACGCGCGAATGCCACACCTTCAACCTCAAAGTCATATCCGCTAGCATGCATACCGAGCGGGACGAACAGCTCGTCACGCATCACATCTGTGAACGGACGCTTCATGACGTCCTCAATCAGCAGTTGAATCACACAAAATCCGGCGTCTGAATAATGAAACGCTTGACCCGGCTCGCCAGTCACATGAACCGGTCCGTCGTGATACGGCGTTTTGCCGTTCAACAAAGCAATCATCGACGGACATCCGAACGTGACATCGAGTTCTCCAAAACTGTCCGTCGCATCGAGGATTTCGGACTCATGACGCAACAACTGACGCAATGTCACCTCGGATGGTGTCGAGATAGCATCCTTTAGTTGCCACGAGACGAGCCGGTCATTCACTGGAACATCTAACGCTAACTGTCCCGCTTCGACCAACTTCATAACGAGGACACTGGTCAGAAACTTACTCATCGAGCAGGCATTGAAGCGCGTGTCCGCTGTCACGGGTTGACCGCTCTCCGTCGCTACCGTGCCGAACTGCTTGGAGTCCATCAGTTGCCCGTGTTCAAGCCAGGCGATGCTACAACCCGGGACACGATGATGTTTCATCCGCTCCTCGATATATGCTACATCTAACGGCATACGGCACCTTCCTCTCCTAAAGCTAAATTCATAGCATCACCATCAGCTCGGACAAATCGTCAATCGACTCGTCGGCGCCTGCATCCGACTCCGCCCAGCGGTCGTTCCGTTTCCAAACCGTCCGCATGCCGACTCGTTTGGCTGCTTGGATGTCATGGAGCGCATGATCCCCGACATACATCGCAGTTCCTGGCGTGACGTCTAATCGCTCAAGCGCCCGATGAAACAACTCAGGATTTGGCTTTTTCATACCTTCCCATTCTGAAACGAGAATGCAATCGAAATAGTCGCGGATACCTAGACCATGGATCGACTTCATTTGAAATTCGCCATATCCGTTCGTGATGATGCCGAGCCGAAGCCCACGCGCTTTTAAGGCGCTTAGCATCGGGTTGAGATTTGGGAACGCGACACAGAAATGCTGAAACTGGTTCACATAGTCATCGAGCAGTTCTTGTCGAGTGATTCCGCTAATCTCAAACTCTTGAATCAACTGGTCATACACCGCGTCTTTCCAGCGGTAGCCGTGCTGGTCGAGTTCGATGAAGCGTGTGACATAATCTTGTTCTTCGATGCCGGTCAGATGCCTGTTCAGTCTTGCATACTGGTCATGGATGAACCGTCGCACGGATTCATCCCGGTTTAAAAGTGTGCCATCTAAATCAAAGAGCACGGCTTTCAACGTAGACACATCGGTCGTTTGAATCGTTTGATTCAGCGACATGGGAGCGAATCTTCAAGCACGACGACGGTCTTCGCTTCCGTATCGACAATCCGCGTACGCGTATCGTTTTTCGACAGCAATATTGCCTCACCCGTCTCGTCAAAACAGTAGGCAATCGGAATCGAAAATCCACAGTTTCGATACGACCCGTCGGCATGGCTCGTCCCAAGAATGATGGAGCGTTGTTGTACAGCAATCTGTTTCGCTTCTCCCGACCAGTCCGCATATTGTTCTTCGCTGAACATACCGACGCCGATTGGATTGAAGATGAGTTGGATGTCTTCTTCGGATTTGAGTCCATCCAGCCCCATGAAGATCTCTCGACAGAGCACATACCCGTATCGAAGACCGTCATCATCGGCGGTTGACGGCATGAATAGCGGCATCGTTTCCGGTGTCTTGGCACGGTCCAACAGTGTCTCCCCACGCTTGTTGATGATGAGGGCCCGGTCCACGTTCTGCTCGTTCCGATAGCCCATCACGACCGCTGTCTGGAATCGCTTCGCAAGCTGTTTGACCTCGTCCAAATGTGTGACCTGACAATAGCCTTCTGGATAAAGAATCAAGTCGACCGTAGGGTTTGCTTCAATTTCTTGAATGAATTGCACTAAGTGTTGCTCCATTTTTGGTTGGCCGATTAAGATTTTCATTATTGCTGACAGCTCCTCAATACGAATGTTTATGTTTCTTGACGTAACCAGGTCAGTAACCGGGGAATCTGAGCGGCATATGTATGTAAATCCTCGATTGTTACGACGACTTGGCTCGTGCCCGTGGCTTGGTCCACACGGCTCGCACTCTCGATGTGAAGGGAACGTTTCAAATTGTACTCCAGCCAGTTCAATTTCCCGAGATAGCCATACCATAAGATACGTTGCCAATCCACATCGCTTCGTCCTCGTTTTTGTTCATATGCTTGTATACATGAAAAGAATTTGGTTCGGTCTACGATGCCCGCCTCATCTAGCGACCAATAGAGTGCCGTCTCCATCAAATCCTGCATCGGATGAATCGAACCGGCCGACTCCCAGTCGATGACAAGCGGACGGTCGTCATGCCACAGCACATTTTTAGAATCCAAGTCGCGATGGCTGATGACAGGGTTTGTCGTGAACAGGCTTGACGATTGGACTGCCTGACGATGCCACATATACAAGTCTTCGATGGTGTTTCGTAAGCGTTCGACCCACTCGACTTGCTGTTCGATCCCTTTCTGTACATAGAAATCCCAGTCAATTTCTTTTTCTTCGTCCTCCGCTTCAGCAGACACGAGAGCCTTTGTGTCCTCCAGGCTATGGAGGGTTGCCAAGATGTCTCCGATCCGCTCACAATGAAACGGTTGAATCTCATCGGGCGACAAACTCTTCCCGTCCATCCAATCGAAGACGAGATAATAATATCCGTCAGTCATTTGAATCGACTCACCGTCTACAATATGGGCCGCTAACGCAGGAAGTCTTTTCATGGCGAGGTTGGCAATCCGCTCTGAATTGATAAAATTTTGGAGCGCCTCTGCACGCTTCATAATTTGCGGATTCAACAGCTTGATTGCGTACTTCCCGCTGTCGGTCTCAATCCGATACATGTCATGCATGAATCCACCTGATACAGCGGTCGGCCGACTTCTCAACTCCCCAAGTCGAGTCACCCGACAAACGTCTTTAAAAAAATCTTCATCTCGTGCCAACTTCAATATAAACCCCACCCCTTTAACGATTCATTCTCTATGAATAACGCCCCTGATCAAATCCGTTTTATAACGATTCGTTCTCGCACATGCCGACAACATGATACGTCTTATTTCCTTGAATCGCTTCGACCACTCCTCCAGCAATCTCTTCATGCGTCAACCAGCGGCGCTGCCCCTTTACGGCCTGATAGCCGAGTTGCACTTGGTGATATTGAACGTCTTCAGAGATTGTCAGACCATTTTTCATATCGCTCGAATTGGCGCGGCTCCAGAGAACATGGAACACGTCCGTCCCTTCGCGCAGTGCTGACAACACACACGGTAAGGCATCAGCTGCGTCCGAATGAATCCAGGCAACGACCAGGTCGAAATCTCCATGAATCGCAATCGAACGTCGCAATGCTTCCTTGAGACGCAATTCGTCCCGATAGTCGACCAATATGGCAGACAGTCGGGCGGACGCTTGTTCGGTCAATCGGCTCATTTTCTCGGCATCCCGTCCGATGATGGACACGTGATAACCAACCTCTGCTAACCAAAGGGCCGTCCCCGCCAGCATCCCGCTGCCGCCAATCACTAATGCATTTTTCACGATGTATCTGTCCCTTCTGTCCGTTTATATGTGTGGAAAGGAATCCTGACTTAAAAAAGCGAAATCTACATACAACATTACCTCAAGGAGGCATGATTCCCATTCCATCGACCATCTATTCCATCAAACCAATCGAGTCGCCACCCGAACTCGATGAATCGTTCCTTGTCATGAACCAACTGCGCACCGACCTGACGCTCGACACGTATCGTGAGCTCGTCGCCGCCATGCGACCGCAAGGCTATGAACTGTATGCGTTATACGCCGACGATGCGATTGTATCGCTTGCGGGGATTGAGGTACGTGTCAATCTCTATCTCGAGAAGCACGTCTTCGTTTACGACCTCGTGACGTGTGTGAACCATCGTTCGAACGGATATGGTGAGATGTTGCTTCACTTCGTCCACGAATACGCACGCGACCTTGGGGCCAAATACGTTGCCCTCGAGTCAGGACTCGCCCGGACCGAGGCTCACCGTTTTTATACGGACAAGATGGACTATGCCATCACGAGTTATTCATTTCGTAAACAACTTTGAATTTTATGTACTAAAAAAGGAAGAGCCGAACGCTCTTCCCGTCTCTATTATATCGCGATTCACGAGCCAAAAACAGACTGTCTTCTCCTAAATTCATCCACTATACTGTGAAGACAACCTGACTGAAGGAGAGATGAAGCATGACCGATGACATGAGACCGCTCGACCCAGGCCCGTTTTTCCACGGCACGAAAGCGGAACTGAAGCTGGGGGACTTGCTTGAACCGAAGCGGCGCTCGAACTATCAAGACAAGCAGTCGAACTACATCTATTTCACGGCGTCCCTCGACGCCGCCAAATGGGGTGCCGAACTGGCGAGCGGTGAGGCTCGTGAGCGCATCTATCTCGTCGAACCGACGGGTGACTTCGAGAACGACCCGAACTTGACGGACAAACGCTTCCCTGGCAACCCGACCCGGTCGTACCGGTCGAAAGCCCCGCTCAAAGTCGTGGCCGAGCTCAGTGCGTGGGAACGCCATCCGGACGATGTGATCGCGCATATGCTGGCCTCACTTGAGAACCTGCGGCAAGCCGGGGAAGATGTGATTGACGACTGACACAAAGGAGAAGCACCTTGAATCATTCCTTTACACAATACTATCAACGAGGGAAAACTATGAAAAAAGAAATCGCTAAAAGCGAAGTAATGGAACTATTTTTACAAGCGTGTCCTTCCTATAGAAATCAATGGAATGAATATATTGAAGACAATTATGAGACCGGAGATGAGCAGTTACTGTATATCGATTTTGCTGATTTTGCTGCGCACATCGTTGACTTGTATAGACAAAATAAGTTGAAGGAGTTTCCGGCTGTGTTTCATGTCATTGAATTGTTGCACACAACTGGTGACCCTTATGTTAAAGAAGCTGTGATAATCGGATTATTGGAAGATATGCAAAACAAATTAATATACAGCGGAAGAGAGACGAGTGTATTTCATGAATATTTGCATCAAGAATCACTAAAATGGTGGAATCATCTTAATGATTTTTGGGATGGAAAAACGAAATACGTCGGTGGTCCTGAGAGATGATTTACTTCTAGGGAAAACCATTTTAAATTGGTTGAGCCCTACTTCATTGATTTCATACAATGATACTATCCATTCAATCCTCACCTTTGAAAAATTAAAGAATAGACACGCTGTTTACATTTCGACATCGAAAAGTGTACAGCGTGTCTACATCTCAAGATTTTTCAAATCATGAAAAATCCAGTTTTCCCTAACGTACTTTGCGAAATTATCAAGAATTGCCTGCCAACCTTGACGCTGTAACTCAAGCGGATTCATCGATTCCGCATCAAATGTTTCGACCACTTTTGTTTGCTTCCCTTCCGAAACAAATGAAACGGTTACTCTACGATTGTCTTCAAGGTGATATTGAATGAGTTGATTGACCTGAACTTCATCATATACACCTTCAAAATCGAAGCCCATACTTTTATCTCTGGCCTCCATCCGACTTCGAAACTTTCCTCCGGCTCTCAAGTCATTCTCCGCTTCCGTCGTGTGCCAATCTTCTGATGCATGATTCCACTGCTTAATATGGGCAGGTTCTGTCCAAAGTCGCCATACTTTGTCAATCGGTGCGTCCACAATTGATGTCACAGTTACAGTATTTGATTCCATGTCATGATCTCCTTTAAAATGAATTCCTTTGATGCATCAGATGGTCGGCACTAAAGACATACCCTACATACGACCATTCGCATCACTTCATTCGATATACATTCGATGAAATCCTCTTTCTACTGTACTGCTTGCTGTGGCGACTACCCCTGATAGACCCGATTCGTTGTGAGTTAAGTTTTGAGTCAGCCTAAGAAACGTCTGGAAATTGAGCCATATCAACTAGGCTTACTATTATGTTGAAGTTTACCATCCGCATGCACGAGTGTGAACGGGTCCGCGAGCGACGCAGCCGCCGCCTCCGCTTGAGACATCGTCTCTTCCGTGACGACCGCTTCTTGGCGTCGTAACCGGAACGCCCGCTCGAGGCGGCTCGTCAGCAAATTGCTGAGGAAGACGAGCAGTGACAGGCCGAGAGCCGGAACGAGGAACATATGGTTCGTCATCCATGTCGTCGCTGTGAACTGCGTGAAATAAAAACCGAACATCGACGACCATTCAAACAGCGTCGGTCGGACTCCTTCAAACAGGAAGACGGTGCCTCCGAAAAAGACGCCGAACAACGACAGGTGAATGAGCAACATGAGTGTTTGCACGAACTGTTGCATAATGACGATGACCAACGTCGGGACGAGGTGAGGCCACAGGTGCCGCCGTGTCCGATGCCACACACTGCCTCCTAACGTCTCGGCGACAATCATAAACTCTTGTTTGAGCAATTGCCGGACCTCTGTAATGAGATAGAGCGTGACGGCTGGCAAGCCGAGCGCCACGAACACCGTCAACTGCAGCGTCACGCGGTCCAATAGCGGCGGCACCATGGTCGAATCCGCGAAGAAAAAGGACGGGAACAGCATCATCATGGCCAACAAGGAAATCGGTAGAATCAAAAACCCGTCTAACACCATTTTAAAGATTCGGTTCACGCGCGCCCCGCGAAACGCGAGTGGAATCCCGATCAATAGCCCAATCGCCATCCGTCCGAGCGCCACGGTCGCACAAATACCGACCGTCCACTTAAAGCCTTCAATCATCATCTGGAACAAGTCGTTTCCGGCTCGGTCGGTACCGAGCCACTGATCTTTCGACGGTTCGAGCGGTGGAATTCCAATCAGCCGCCCCTCGTCGGAGTAACGGTTCAAAAATTGATCGACTTGTCCATCGCGGAAAACGGTATTCCCGATACTGAGTAACAGCAAGCTGGCAAAAATCACGAATCCAATCATGAAAATCGGGTCACGCAGTAGCGTACGTCGCATCAAATCCCTCCTTTCCAGGCGTTCGGGATGAGCCATTCCGCTAATAAATCTAACATGAAAATTGGGATATAGACGACCAACAAGATGACGAGCAGAATCGGCATCACCGGGTTATAGACGGCGAACCGGAATATCCCTTGCACGTTGAATAAATATTCGATGATGAGTAGACTCGATAGCACCGTAATCAAGTTCGAGCGGAAAAACAGGTAGAAGCGATACACCAAATTCGGGAGCAAGTGTCTCCAGAACAAGGCGGCCGGTCGGACGCCTTTCGCCCGCGCCAATTCGAGAAACAACGACACTTCTTCCTCGAGGATATGTTTTGTCAACCATTTGAGGAAGAAGAACAGAATCGTGAGCGTCAACGTCACAATCGGCAAAAAGCGTATGTATTCGGCGAACCCACCTGCGACTTCAATCCGATCGAACCCCGTCTTCTTATAAATCGTGATGGCGAGGAATTGAGAGAAGATGAGCCAAAATAAATCCGGAATCATCTCGAGCGTCTGGCTCGTTTGTTGGAGCACCGTGCGCACGCGCTTCCCGCTCCGATAAAAGAAATAGGCATACAGAAGGGCGAACCCGACTGAGACGACTAGTGACGTCACAAAGATGATGACCGTCTCTTTCATGAGCGGTGCAAGATCTGGCAGTAACGGCAACTCGCGTTGTGCGGTGACGTTGTAGTATGTAATCTCATCGAGTTTCGCCAACTGACTGAATTGTTGTTGAATCCCGTTCCAGTAGTTCGTTGGCACGAACTCGAGTTGTACGACAAGTGACGGCAAGGCACTGATCGCAATCAATACAAATATGGTGATGAAAAACTGAGCCGATTTTTGAGCAATCCAATTCATCTAATTCTCCCCTTTTAAGACATGAGTTTCTTTTCTCTCAATGATTAGCCGCCTAAAACACAGTCAAAAAGAACTCTCCAAAATAAAACATTTTCTCGATTCAAAAGTAAAATAAAACCATATGTGTGTTTTTAGATTCTATCACAGTAATATTGTAAATAATAACAATATTCAAAAAATAAAGAGATGCATTATGCTATCTTTAAATTACGCACATCCTCTGAGACAACTTTTGGATGTTCTAGCTACATTGAACACCCCAATCAATAGGAAAACAAAAAAGTATTCCTTCATGAAAGGAACACCTCAGTATGTCGAAAATAGAACGTCACCATCTTCAGACCGTAGCTCATAATCGACGAGCGTCCTCAACTCCTGTGTGAGCGTGATTGTACATTCATATTCAATACCAGGACCGAACGGGATATCGGGACGATCGCGCGTTTCGTATGGAACACCATTCAAATATACATCGATATTACGGGCTTTAGCACCGTTATCAATTACATAGCACTTTCCCGTCTCTGTCTTGTAGCGACTAAAAATCCGATCATATGTATCTGGAACCGTCACGAGCAACACTAGAATGACTAGCATGAGCGATCCAATAGACGCAAACAACTTTCCTAACTTTCGTCCTCTCCACCATTGGACGAAATACATGATCGTCGCACCCATAAGTGCGAACGCAATACACCAAAACCCAATTATATCAATCAAACTTATCACCTCACCTTTTTATACGGGTCCTACCAGACAAAGTTTCATCACCATTTCATTTTCAAGGAGACCTTCATGACACACTTTCTCAAAGTACAAAACCTCTCCATCCTGCTCGCACTCATCCTACTCTTAAACATTCAACTGCTCGCCAACAGCGGACGGATTCATTTGTTAATGGGTGATGCATATATTCCAACCATCCCTATAATTGGCCTTGTTTCACTCTTCGTGTTCACGCGGCTCATCGTGAAACGAATCAGGCAACTCGCCCCTTCACCATGGAACCTCTCCCTATACGTGTTATGGCTCCCCTATTTGGCGCTGTTCACTTATGTCTGGACACGCATCATCCCTGCCCCTAGTGAAGCGGCATGGCCTAGTCCGGCCGTCGGGCTGTTCAT
>Ga0172374_1002250_pt1 | contig 12409 bp, 10 predicted proteins | sample LakKiv3m_FD_114536 | JGI IMG/M metagenome (GOLD analysis project Ga0172374, IMG submission 114536) | Freshwater microbial communities from Kabuno Bay, South-Kivu, Congo - kab_092012_10.3m | ecosystem: Environmental > Aquatic > Freshwater > Lake | place: Democratic Republic of the Congo... | reverse complement strand
GAAGTTAGCGGAAGAGTACATTTCTTAACATATTTTAAAGATTTTGAGCAGGTTGAAAAACTTAAGAAAATTGTGGCAAAATACTCTAAAGATATTAATATTCCTGGTGGTGGCAGACCTAGATTCAGCCTGACCCCACAAGAGTTTGTTGATCATTGTGTTGATCAAGATATCTTGATTGGACCTGCACATGGTTTTACACCCTATTTTGGAATTTATTCACATTATAACAATCTTAAAGATGCAATTGGGCCAAATTGGAAAAAAATAAAATTCATGGAGTTGGGACTTTCCGCAGATACAAATTCAGCAAACATAATTCCTGACTTAGAACAAATTAAGTTTTTCAGCTTTTCTGACAGCCACTCTCCTTACAGCTACAGGATAGGCAGAGAATTTGTAAGAATGGAATTGGAAGAACCAAGTTTTGATTTTTTAAAAAAACTTGTTGAGAACGATAAAAAAAATAAAATTTTATTTAATATAGGATTTGATCCTAAGGAGGGAATGTATAACAGGACAGCCTGCAGAGATTGTGGGCAAATATATCTACCAGAGCAGGCAAGAAACTACAATTACAAATGTGTATTGTGCAAAGGACTTATAAAGAAAGGTGTGCATGACAGAATTCAGGAAATCGCTGAAGTGCAAGGCAATAATGAAAAAAGACAAATTACAGAAAGACCAGAATACAAGCACCTAATACCATTAGCACAAATAATACAGACAATACTTAAGAAAAAAAATATGCTTAACAAAGAAGTAATGAATAAATATAATGAATTTACAAAAGAAGATAATGAAATTAATGTTATGTTAAACATGCCCGAAAAACAATTGATTGAAATTGACAAGAATATTGCAAAAGGAATTATTTCTTTCAGAGAAAATCTAATTGTCTTCAAGCCAGGCGGTGGCGGGTTCTATGGTGTGCCGCACATCTGCTATTCAGAAAAAGAAAAAAAAGAAAAGCAAGTAGAGATTGATGAAGCATGTAGATTGAAAACATTACAAAAGACAATCAATCAGTTTTAGAACTTGTAATTGAACATCAACCAGTTGCAACAATAATCGGCCTTAATGATAGCACATTCTTTGCAAGGCCTGCCAATTCTATTGAAGATACAACCTCTTTAGAAGGTTTGTAAGCAAAAGGTTGCTCTTCCCTCATTAAATTTTCTGATTTGCCTGCCAAAATTATTTTCTTAGATTGCATAAGCGCTTTGAGGTTTTTAAAAGATATTGCTGATTTGGCGTCGGTCCTTGATAATTGTCTGCCAGCACCATGAGCAATTGTTGAAAATGTTTGTTTTTCTGCAGCAGATAATGGCATCATCAAATAACTTTCAGCCATCATAGATCCAGGAAGAATAATTGGTTTATCAAGAGTAGTTCTTGATGCACCTTTCCTGTGCACAATCAATTGTTTGCCATCATGTCTTTCAATTGTGGCTAAGTTGTGACTTAAATCACGCACAAGTTCTGCGCTTAAATCTGCAGGTTCAATATTTAGTGCTTTTTCTATCGCTGTTTGTGCTAGCTGTGAAAAAACAGCGCGATTTACAAATGCAAAATTTGCAGCTGCTTGCATGGCGCAATAATATTTTTTTCCAAGATCTGAATTAAATTCTTGATGACTGATAGGTAATTTATGTTCAAATAATTTATTATAATCAGAAGCGACTTGGTAACCAAGACCCCTGGATCCCATATGTAGCATGATACAAACTTGATTTTTTTTAAGACCTTGCTTTTTTGCAGATTTGGCATCAAATATTTCTGACACACTAACAAGATCAAGAAAATGATTCCCTTGACCTAATGTTCCAATCTGCAACTTACCACGCAAAAGCGCCTCTTTTGAAAGACAAACTACATCAGCACCACTTAAGCAACCACGATAATCTGTCTTTTGCACATCTTTTTTTTCACAGTAATTGTTGGACATAGCCCACTTGATTCCACTTGTAAGTATGTCACTAAGTTCACTATGAGTGACTGACAAACCATTGCTAGACAAACCTAAAGGCAACATATTCCATTCTTTTGCAATATTTGTCAACTGAGCTTCAGACAAATCATCCAAAAAAAGATCAGTCTTAACAAGTCTAACTCCACAATTAATATCATAACCAACCGCTTCACTGCTAATAACGCCATTATCGCAATCGCTTGCAAAGCAAGATCCAATCGGAACACCAAACCCGTCATGAATATCTGGAAGCCCAATTATTTGCTTATATACATAAGGAATTTTAGAGATGGATATCAGTTGATTAAGTGCATTTTCACTGATCTTTGAAAAAATCTTCTTGCTAGCAACAATTTTGATATCCAACTCATTCTGCCTAGCCAAATAGATTCAATGCACAAATTTAAAATCAATCATAAATATATTATGAAAAAAACAATATAAAAAGTATTCATAAATAAAAAGTTACAAAAAGAAAAAGATTATTCCTTCAGCTCAATACCCATCTGGATATCTGAAGGAACATCAACTCTCATTATTCTTCTAAGAACCTTGTCATCCGCCTTTACATCTATAATTCTCTTGTGTATTCTTAACTGGAACTTCTGATAGGTTTCAGTGCCACCTCCACAAGGGCTTCTTCTTGTTGGGATTACAAGTTTCTTTGTCTTAAGAGGAATTATCCCAGAATGTTTTACACCACTGCTTTTCGCAACTTCTACAACTTCCTTGCAAAAGTCAGTTAGCTTCTTATAATCTGTGCTTGTAAGAATTATTCTTGCTGTTTGCATATTCTGTCACACTCTATGATCCTCTTAATTTATTTAACTCTCTTTTTAACTTCCACTACAACACCTGCAGCAACTGTCTTGCCCATATCTCTTATTGCAAACCTTCCAAGCTGTGGATATTCTTTGTAAGATTCAACAACAAGTGGCTGTGTTGGCTTTATCTTTACAATTGCAGCATCACCTGTCTTCAAGAACTTTGGACTTTCTTCCTTTGTTTGTCCTGTTTTTGGATCAAGTGATTTTACAAGCTCTGTAATTATACAAGACATTTGGGCTGTGTGAATATGGAATACTGGCGTATATCCTACAGTTATAGCTGATGGATGGAACAACACAACAATCTGAGCTGTGAATTCCTCAGCAACACTTGGTGGATTTGTTTCAGGTCCAATTACAGATCCTCTTTTGATATCATTTGTTCCAACCTTTCTAAGATTGAATCCAATATTATCTCCAGGTCTTGCTTCTACAAGTGATTCATGATGCATTTCAATTGACTTAACATCTGTTGCAATACCTTCTGGCATTATGATTATCTTATCATTTGGCCTCATAATTCCTGTTGCAATCTTTCCAACTGGGACGGTTCCAACACCTTTAATATTATAAACGTCCTGTATTGGCAACCTTAATGGCTTGTCAACAGGGGATGGTGGTGCGTCAAACTGGTCCATTGCTTCTAAAAGGGATGGTCCATTATACCAAGACAATTTATCTGACTTCTTTATCATATTGTCTCCATGCCATGCAGAAATTGGAACAACCTTCATATTTTCGTCCTTGAAGCCAGCACCTTTTAATATTTTTGTAATATCTTCCTTTACTGCTTCAAATCTTTCCTTCTTATAATCTACTTCATCCATTTTATTGATTGCTGCAATAATCTGCTTGATTCCCATAACTTGTGCAAGGAACGCATGCTCTTTTGTCTGAGCCATTACTCCGTCCTTAGCGGCAATCACAAGAACTGCGGCATCTGCCTGTGATGTACCTGTCACCATATTTTTAACATAATCTTGATGGCCAGGTGCATCAATTATTGTGAAAAAGTTCTTTTGAGTTTCAAATTTTTTGTAGTTTACATCGATGGTAATTCCTCTTTCTCTTTCTTCTTTCAAGGTATCCATCATATAAGCAAATGCGAAAGTTCCTTTTCCTTTTTCCTCTGCAATTGCCTGTAACTTTCTATAATCTTGCTCACTAAGAGCACCTGTATCGTACATCAGACGACCAACTGTTGTTGATTTTCCATGGTCGATATGTCCAATGAAAACAACATTTATATGTGGCTTATTTGCGGCCATTTCAAATTCCTCCTTCTAATCAAATTTGTAAAATACCTACAATTTAATAGATAATATATATTGTTTTAACCAAACTATTTTTAAACTGATTTAACAATAAAGAAACTACAAAAACAGAAAACAAAAAAAAACAAACCTATAAAAATACTTGAATCATAAAATAATAATAGATTAAAACAAATAAAATTACAAATTGATTAATTTATGAGTATAGAGTTTATTCAAATAGTTGTTATTTTGATAATTATAATTGTATTTGGAGTGATAATTACATTTGTGAACTTAAAAAAGAAGATTGGCGCACCTGTTACAAAAGAACAGGAAAGCTGGAACAAAATAGAAACACTAAACAGTAAAAAAAAAGAGATGATTAAAAAAAAAGAGGAGCTTACATTTAAATATGCGGCAAAGACAATGGATGAAAACAGTTATACAAACAATCTAAAATATTTAAATGCAGATATTAAAAAAGTTGATGCTGAAATAAACCAAGAGATACTTGGATTGACAAAATTGCAATCAACTAATGATTCTGATGAAAACATAAGGTTCTCCAACATCAAACTTAAAGGCAATCTTGGAGAATTGAAAACCGAAAATGAAGGATTAAAGCAAAAAATCAATGAATTAGAAGGATTTATAAAAAACTTGTCTAATAGTGAAGGGCAAGAAAACTCCACCTCCAACAAGCAAGCAAAAGAAAAATATTATGAATTAATACTAGAAAAATACAGAGATATAATCAATGATGATGAAAGAAAAACAATTTCTGAAATAAAAGAAATGATAAAACCAGATGATCTTACTGTTAAGTCGATAATTTCAAAACACAAACCCATCGGGTATGATTTCAACAAAGATTACTTGGCAACTTTGCGAAAAATATACAACTATCTAAAATCAGATGTGACTGTTATCAAGAATGATTTAAAGCTTCTGTTCTGGAATGACTTTACTAGTATTATTAAGAATAAAATTGCAGACGAACAAGATATATCTATATTACAATGTTCAATAATGCAAGCTCTTGGGGATAAAGAGGCACATGTGTGTGTTGTTATGTTAGAACAGGACAATACACATGCGTTTGTAAAAACAAAATATAAAAGTCAATACTATATATTTGATCTCGCTCAAAAAGTGCCTTTTGACATATTTAAAAACACGGATGAAAACAAATTATTGTCAAGCTACAAATATGATAATAAAAATATAATAAAGCAAATCTATAATTATAACCAATACGATTATTTTGACTATAGAACTTGATTTGCTACAATTAATCTAACTTGAGGCGCAAACATGGATGTTACAAGCACTTGTTTTTATTATATTTCGCAAATATTGGAAAATGAGCTTGTTGGTGGGTATATAAATAATGTGCAAAATATAAATGATCAAACATTAAAAATAAAGATACATAAAAAACAAACAAAACAGTTGATAATCACCAAAGAACTCTGCTTTCTGTCAAATGAATTTTTAAGCACAGAAGCATCTGGCGGATTCATCAAATTTCTTAAAAAAAAATTATACAATCAAAAGATACAAGATATAAAAAGAGATAAAGATAATAGATTACTTTACTTTGTGCTTGACAAATATATTTTAATAGTTGAATTCTTTAGTAAATCAAATATAATACTAACTGACAAAGATTTCAAGATAATATCTGCGAGAGAAAATGAAACTTGGAAGGACAGAGTTATTAAAAAAAATGAGATTTACAAGTTTCCTGCAGGAAAAGATATTACTGAAACAGATGATGCTAAACTTAAAGAGGATTTGCAACAAATAACAGATACAAACAAGAAACTTGATAAAAAGAATATCATTAGCTTCTTTGTAAAGGAATATAACTTACATCCAGTATTGCTAGAAAATTTGTGGCTAAACACAGAACCTGATTTGACCATAATTACAATTGTTAAAAAAATACGGGAATTATATTTAATTAAAAACCCTAAGTTGTACATTATTCCAACAATGAAAAAAACAGTATCTGTTTTTGAATCAAAAAACCCAATAAATGCAAGCGACTTTTTTTCAGAAATCATCCCTGAATATAACAATTTGATAGAAACAAAAGATGCTAAAATAACAATCTCAAAACTTACAAAAATAACACAGATACTGCATAGTCAAGAAAATGCACGCGAAGAATTCATTGCAAGGGCAAACTTACAAGATATAGAAGGCGCATTTATATATGCGCATTTTACAATTATTGATAAAATAAACAGACAGATTAATTTAGCAATAGCTAAAAAGATACCTGTTGATGAGATAACTAATGCAATAAACATTTATTTCAAAAATAAAAATATTGATATTTTTATCAAAAAAATAGATCTAAAGACTAAAAAATATATCCTTTCAGCATCAACATAAAAATATCTCTGTCTTATAGATGATAAAAATAGAGATAAATGGTAAAAACACCACTTATCCAAAAATACAATCTATTCGCTAGTCATTAGCTGTTTTTCATCAACAACAAAAACATCACTTACAGCTAATACGCTCTTAAATGGAATTTCAAGCATACTACCTTGTAAATTCAATTTCTTTACGAAGATAGATGTTGGGTCGACTTCAACAAGTATTGCCTCTATTTCACCACTAACTTCATTAACTAACAAATCAATCAAACGACCTACATTATCTCCTTTATTTGTTATTAGTTTCTTTGTTGCTAATTGTCTTGCAATTGCATATTTGTACATATTCGATCCTCTCTTTATTTTTTATTAAACATCATTATTTTTTGTTAGATATATGTTATCAGATATATTTATATAGATATCTATTTTAAAAAGCAAATTATTGCAAGCAATTTGTTAGAAAGTAACACTTGCAATTCTATTATTCAATAATAATTATATAGCAACTTGTTAGAATATTGCGATAATTATATATTTATTTTGTTTTGTCATAATTGTATGGCATTAAATAATTTATCTAACATGGGGTTACTAAAACTCATTATTATACTTCTAATCACAGGAATTTTCTTAGGTATTGTGTTGAGTCATATTTTTAGCAACGAAATATTTCTAAAAACTTCTGAAAAATCAACTTGTGAAATATTGACGAATGAAATAAATCAATGCATAATTGAATTAAATAAATGTAATTTAGTTTATAGTGACAAAAACTATTTTAACCCAGTTAAATAACAATCTGCCCATCAACAACTGTAAAATGCGATTTTGACACTGTCTTTATGCCTTTTGAAAGCCTGCTTTTATATTTGATTGAGTTTTCTTTAGCATCAATAGCTACAACAATTCCTGCTAATAATCCATATTTAGAAATTACTGGCAAGCCAACTAATTGATCAGTAACATCTCTTGTAATGTCAAATACATTTAGTACTTTATTCACCACATACAAAAACACAACTGATGTGACAACGATGTATACAAAGATAATCAATTTGATATCACCCAATAATAGCTGAAATGCAAAATCAATTATTTCAGCAATCACAAGTGTACTAATAATAGTAAATATTTGCGCACCAAGACGATAACCCTCTTTTAAATAAAATAAATCAATAATAGCCCCACTAACAAAAGAAATTATTGACAGCACAAGATAAAGTAATATCGCTCTAATTACATAAATAAACCTATAGCCAATGTTGAATTCAAAGTTTCCTATATATAGTTTGATGCCTGTCACTATCGCAAGAATTAATAAAAAGAAAAATGCAAGATAAAATGGGAAGCTAACTCTTTGTATAGAAAATTTATTAGTAAATATCTTCAAGAAATCATTTAGTTTATGTTCTAAATTAAAGCCCTTTATCAAAAAATAAATTCCAAACAATAAAGCAATTACAGACAATGCATATTTTCCCGCAAAAACAAGCAACAAAAGCACAATTGCAGGAACGCCAAAAACAACTCTTGCAAAAAAAGGGTCTTTAAGAGCTTTCTTTATTGTATAAAATGTACTTTCGATTTGATGTGCTTGCTTTATTATTACAGTTTCTTTAGACATTATAGGAACATAGTTTTGTATTAGTGGCATAACCTGGTCGTCTTCAGCGCCATCAGTAATAAAAACAACTGAGCTAGCAGGAAATACCTCTAAAACTTCTTTCAACTGCTCGTTGATAATTTTATCTGACAAAAACATATTTTCTTTTGAATGCCCTGTAAGCGTGGCGATTTCTATATCAAATTTATCTTTTAGAATATAATATTTTTTAATTGCAGCAAAAATACAATTTGCATCAGATTCTTCAGGGTCAGCAATTGCCAAATTGGTAGCAACTTTTAGATTAGCATCAATACCAACAATTGGCCCAGATATTGATAATAATTTCCCAACATCATCATCTCTGTCAACTGATAAAACGAGTATTTTTTCACTGGTTTTTGCAAGGTCCAATGGCTGATCAAAAACTCTGTGTTTATTATCTATATTTTGCTTCTTTCTTGATAGTACCATTTCACAACACAATTTACAATCATGCATAAATTCTACTTTATATTATTATAAATATAATAACTATTAAATATATATTCCTTTGGGTTATTCTCAGTTACCAATAACTATAGATCAATAATTTATTCTCTTTGAAAAATAGATATAAATATAAATAAAACCATAATAAATATATTTGTTACTGTGTGCAAGGAAATTAAAATGGATAAACAAAACATAAAAAGCTTGTTTTTTGGAATTATTCTAATATTAATCATTTTAATAGCACTCATTATCTTATTTTCATATAATAAAATTCAAAATAGCGTCTTGATTGCAATAATTATTATAATATTTGTATTTATATTATTCAAATTAAAAATAATTTTACAACTAAAAGAATATGAAAGAGGAATTATATTCCGATTTGGAAAGTTAAATAGAGTTGGAGGGCCAGGGTGGGTCTTTGTAATACCAATTATAGAAAAAACAAATATAGTTACGTTGAGAGTTCAAATTGTAGATGTACCTCCTCAATTAGTATTAAGCAGAGATAATATACAATTAACAATTGATGCATTAATATATTTAGCAGTAAAGTCAGATAGACAAAGTGTGATTAATTCGGTGGTAAATGTAGAAGATTACAAAAAAGCAGCCACTTTGTATGTTGTGGCAACACTTAGAGATGTGGTTGGTAGTTTTGATTTATCAGATGTGGTTACAAATATAGAGCAAATAAATAAAAAACTACTAGAATCTCTTAAGGAAATCTCCAATGAATGGGGTATCAAAGTGCAAACAGTAGAAATACAAGAAATTAAAATTCCAGATGAAATTCTCAAGGCGATGCATGAACAAAAAGCAGCTGTCCAAAAGAAACTTGCAGTTTATGAATTGGCAGAATCTGAAAAAGCAAGAATACTTGCAGTCAAAGAAGCAACTGAATCATTATCAGATAAAACAGTTATGTTTTATTATATAAAAGCCTTAGAAAAGATGGCAGAAGGGCAATCCACAAAAATAATATTCCCAATGGAATTAACACAATTGCTTGAAAAGATATCAACCAACATACTAAAAAACGATAAAATTACAGGAAAACAAATAGAAAGAAATATTGACGAAAATAAACTAAAGAAATATCTACCATTAATCAAAGGATATATAGATTCAGAAATTAAAAAAAAGAAACACAAATAGATCATTTGTCTTTAGGTGTTGCAAATATAGATAAAAACATCGTCATGTATCGTTCTAATCGTTTATAATTTACATCTAACTTTTTGTTTGCTCTATCTACAAGGAGTTTAAGAAATTTGTCATTAACAATTAGTTCATTATTGATTTTAACAGGGACTGATATATATTGAGTCGAATTTATTTCAAGCACATATCGTCCTTCTTTTGCAGTGATAATCCCTGACTTTTTAAGACCAAAATCCCTTGACATATCAAGTATGTTTTTAGCAGTTTCTATGTTTGCAGTTCCGAAGTGAAATATAAATGGTTCTACTTTAAACCACAAATCGCCTCCTTTATAATCAGTTATTGCTTTTTTAAGCTCGTCAAAAGTTATTTTTCTATGATACCGGTCAACAAAATCAGAATATTTTTTGTTTTCAAATTCATCTGTCGATAGAAGTATTATTCTCCCCGCACAACTGCTTGAAGTGTATATTGAAGAAATATTTGCAACTTTTAGCAAAAAGTCAATAAGCATTTCATCAGCAACACCTTCAGCAATTGCCTTATTTAGTGTCGCAGTGTGATGCTTTTTTGTCATGCTAAATCTTTGCAAATTTGCTTGCAGCTCTAAATTAATGTTTGTGTTCATACAAAAACCAATTAAATATTGCAAAAGTATATATAATCTTTGTAATATATATTTACATAGAATATCAATTTAAATTTATATAATTGTGATGGTGATGATATGTCAAATTATTTAAAGCTTAGCTTAATGGTAATTGCACTGACTACTATAATATGTACAACTTCTTTGCACGCCTTGCAGCTTTTAGAACCTGTGTCAACAGATTTAACGGGCGTTTCAAGTATTGATGTAGGATATGCGGCGCCTGGCGAGTCCATTCTTATCAGTTTTCTTTTAAATCCTGAAGATAAATTTGACCTAATCACAGTATCTGAAGATAATATTGCAGATGTAATTGTAGAAAACACAAAAAGGACTCCTGAAAGTATATACACCACAATAAAATTGAATAGTGATGTTGATGGTTTATATAAACTCAAATTAGTGTTAGTTGGTGAGTCTAGGCGAGAAATCACACTTAGTATGTATGTGACTAATGATGTCATAGCTACAATTTTATTACCATATGAAGAAAAAGCAAATTATGATTCTGCAAAAAAAATAAAATTTAATATAATAAACAAGGCTATAAGTACAAAGAAAATAAAAATCACATCAGATCTCCCTGTGTATTGGTTCGACAAATACAACCCTTCCAAAAACGAGCTGATACAGCCAAACTCTATAAAGGAGATCACTTATGTTGTTTGGCCAAAAACAGTTGGAAACAAAGAGTTCAACATAAAAATATATACCAACTATAATTCGGAAAACATATTTAACACAATACCTTTGATTGCTGAAGATGAGGCCATGACAAACTACCATATAAAAATAAATGTGATAAAAAATCTCTCTGGCATATATGGGTCTTTTGATCATTCTTTGCCGCTGTTTGGCGCAAACACCTTTCCAATATATTTTTTTAACAAATTAATAAATTAAAGGTTGTTTATGTGTCAGAAAAATTACCATCAAAAAAATATATAAAAGAATTTTTTAAAAAAATAGGGGAAGAGTATATTTCAAAAAAAGACTTGCAAAAATTAAAAACAGAGTTTGCAAAAAAATATCATCTTAAAAAATTGCCGTTAACCTCTGATATATTGCAATCACTTAATATTAAATCTCCGCAAAGTGCACTAGTGACAAAGCCAGCAAGAACGCTGTCAGGTGTCACAGTTATTGCTGTAATGAGTAAGCCATATAAATGTCCTGGAAAATGTATATTCTGTCCTAACTACAAAAACACTCCTAAAAGTTACACAGGATTTGAACCAGCAGCAATGCGAGGGAAACGAAATGATTTTGATCCATATCTGCAGATAAAAAGTAGATTGTCACAGCTTGCTGCCATTGGGCACCCAACCAACAAAATAGAATTAATTATAATGGGTGGGACATTCCCTGCAACACCAATTAACTATCAAAAAAAATTCATGATAAAAGCATATCAAGCAATAACCAATTCTAAATCTGAAAATTTAGAAATTCTTAAAAAAAAGGCGATGCACTCTAGAAAGAGGGTGGTGGGAGTTACATTTGAAACAAGGCCCGATTATTGTGATAAAAAAATAATACAACAGCTGCTTTCATATGGTGGTACTAGAGTTGAAATTGGTGTTCAAACAACTTGTGATAAGATACTAAAGTATATCCAAAGAGGACACACCACTAATGATGTTATATGTGCCACTGAAGCACTCAAGGATTCTGGGTTCAAGGTGCTTTATCACATGATGTTGAATTTACCAAAAAGCAACTACAAAAGAGATATGAAATCTTTTCAAGATATTTTTGATAATCAATTATACTGCCCAGATATGCTTAAAATATACCCTTGTGTTGTTACCAAACACACCAAGCTTGAAAAGCAATTATATTCTGGGGATTACAATAATTATACATTAGATGAAACAATTAATTTGATTGCAGACATCAAAGAGATAATTCCACCATGGGTAAGGATCATGAGAATTCAAAGAGATATTCCTGCAGATAAAATTATATCTGGAGTCAAGAAAAGCAATTTAAGAGAACTTGTCCAAAGAGAACTTAAAAAAAGAAATAAAAAATGTAACTGCATACG
>Ga0172374_1002246_pt1 | contig 12415 bp, 7 predicted proteins | sample LakKiv3m_FD_114536 | JGI IMG/M metagenome (GOLD analysis project Ga0172374, IMG submission 114536) | Freshwater microbial communities from Kabuno Bay, South-Kivu, Congo - kab_092012_10.3m | ecosystem: Environmental > Aquatic > Freshwater > Lake | place: Democratic Republic of the Congo... | reverse complement strand
CTGAGCTTGCGCGAGCTGTTCCACACGCTCTTCCGTGCGCTTCTGAGCTTGGGTAAGCTGCTCCACACGCTCTTCCGTGCGCTTCTGAGCTTGGGTAAGCTGCTCCACACGCTCTTCCGTACGTTTCTGAGCTTGCGCGAGCTGTTCCACACGCTCTTCCGTGCGCTTCTGAGCTTGGGCGAGGTCATCAACGCGTTGCACAAGGGCGTCAAGCCGTGCTTCCGTCCTTTTTTGCGCCTGGGACAGTTCGACGACGCTCTCGGCCAGTCTCTCGACTACCCTACTGAGATGACGAAACTCTGTTCCAGTCGGTCTGTCTGATAGCTCCTGGATCACCTTATCCATGAGGCGATGGAGAGGCTCGCGCATTTCAGGAGGAAATTCTCCTATCAGATCACTTAGCATCACGTGCGTAGTCCATTTGTTATTCGAGTTAACATAGATTGCTTTCTTGCCCTAATTGACACACTTCATAAGACATCTGCAAAGGCTTTCTTGGTTCGCATGAACCAAGCGTACCCGAGTTGCATGACGATGAGGGACAGGATGGTGACAACGGCCAGAGATGTCCAGTCTGGGTATTGTCCCCACATAAGGGTGCGCCGAGCATCTTCGAGTATGCCAACCATGGGATTGAGTTCGACAAGAAAACGTATTTCCTCTGGGATTGCCGAAGGAGGAAAAAAGATGCCTGAGACAAAAAACAACATTTGGACTATTACGCCAACGGGCTGAGCGATGTCGCGGATAAAGACTCCCATGGATGCCAGAAACCATCCAAAGCCCAGAGAAAACGCGCAAATGGGAACAAGCACCAGTGGGAAAAGGTAGATAGTCGTTGGCCACGCGTGTGACAATATGAGCACAGCAGGAATAAGGATTGCGAGACTCAATCCCCCGTTGATCAAACTCGAGCCGAGTGAGGCAACGGGTAAGATTTCAAGTGGAAATACAACCTTCTTGACGTAATTGGGATACTGCAACACCAGCATAGGCGCCCTTGATATGCATTCCCCGAAGATGTTAAACACCGTCATTCCACAGAACAAAGTTATAGCAAACTGAAACTTTCCTTCGTCAGGGGTGACGCCCCATTTGGATTGGAAGATGACGCTGAATACAAAAGAGAATACAGCGAGGAGCATCAGAGGCGTGACAAAAGACCAAACCATGCCGAAATACGATCCCTTGTAACGACTAATCACGTCTCTCCATGCGAACTGTCGGATGAGGTTTCTGTGGGTATAGAGATTTTGGAGCATGGCATACGGAATGGAAATAGGGGTTGAGCTGAGCCATGAGTCTGCCGAGGGGAATGCCGTCTTGGTCATCTGGGAATGCTCCGCACTGATCCAATGGTTATAACCTACCCACATCATTGGATTTTTTTTGGCAGCCTAGGTTTTTTTATTGGCGTTGACAAGAGTGCCGGCTTACCTGGCCATCACGAAGGCCCCTACAGACATCCTTCCCATCATAGCCCCTCACCAGCGACCGTTGAGAAAACGCCTGCCCGCGTACTGAAACTATCACAACTTCCCTAGGTGCCCTATAATGTCTTTTATCAATCGGTTACACTTATAACACTAGAAGCGGTCAATTGTCAACTCGACCAAGATCCCATGTGAAGTTGACCGCATTCCCCGGTCATATCAAAATGCAAAACTGACATTGCCTCCTCACCGTAAGGCTTCTGGCGGTGACATGACAGTGCTTATGTCATTTGAGTACGGCAAAGCAATCTCGTGCGAAAGTTTGAGAAGCGTTGCGTATTGGAGTGTGTTTTGAGCACTCATTTCCGGACGGTTCGGGGCTAAAGAGATACGAAGGAGATTCCAGTGAACAGGACACTCTGTTCAGTTGTCTGCTACAGCGCCTTGTTTGCGTTTTTCCTTGGGCATGCGAGTTACGTAATGGCCCACATGCCCGGAGGCAACCCAAGACAGCGCCCAGTTCACCCAAACCAAGCCGACCGAAGAGATTAATGCCAATGGAAGCGGAGTATTAAAGGTCCGCAGCATCTAACTCCAAAACACGGGCATGCTGGGGTTCCCCACGGTGGTCCCGTAGGGTGCGGTGGAGGGACTTGGCGCTTACTCTCAGTTGTTCGGGGACAAGGTCTGCAAAAAATCATTTATTACCACGAACCGTCTAAGATGAGTACATTGAAAATCGAGGATCGGTGCATCATTGATTGAAGCGTTGACACGGCGATCCTGGATCACTCTGGCAGAAGGCTGGGAGATGTTGACAAGAAGGTCCTGATAAACAGGGTACCTCGCTCTCCCATAATGGATGTGTAATTCAGAATCCAGATCGATCCAAAGAAGATGTCCAACAAGGGCATCACATGGTAACGGTTACAAGGGATAAGGTAAAAATCAGTCTCCCACCTCCCGAGTCAAGATGCAGCCAAGCGTGGCAGAGGCAAAGATCCCAGAGGACACATCAATTGGTCATCTAGCCCCTATCTTGATCCCCGTGGGCATACAGGCGTTAGAAGAAGCCCCATGCGTCCTGGATCAACGGTCCTTGTAGGCAGGATTAAGACTGCTTTCTTCCCATGGCGTCATGGTCCAGGAGCGAAAATCGTCCGGAGTGGAGTAAATCCCATATTCCCGACCATGACCATAACCGTATTCGAGGGTGTAATCTCCTGAGCCGGTGTATCCGAGGGGGACAATGGTTGTATCATCGGTGCTCGCCCATACGACAGCGCCGGTGTAGTCCGCAACATGGCGAATCAACTCTCTGCCGTATTCGTTTCCAGCAACCGAGCAGTGCCAGAACTGAATATCCCCGGTATTTGACTTCACCACTTCACCTAATTCTGCGAATTCACTGTCATAAGAGGACACATTATAGTGCGTGAGGACCGTAGTGCCTACGGGGAGAAAATCTTTGTTCCCATGCTGTACAACGGCGAGGTTGTCTATTGGGCTGTCTTGTTCGGCAAAACTAAGTAGCTGGGTCTCATAGACCCAGGAATCTATGTTCCATTTCGTCGCATCGTAATACACGACTCTCCAATCAGGTTCAATATAGCCTTGGAGGTAGGAAAAGCGAGGATCGTTGGAAAAGACGAAGATTGCGTTGAGGGAATCGTCCACGTTTGTGTGGTCAGATGGATTCTCGACATAATAGGTCAACAGTTTTGCGCCGGTCCATCGGCCCGTCACAGTGACCATCTCGTCCAGTTCTGAAGAGCCAGCAGAATAATGGGGAGTCCTAGATACATCAATTGGCTCATTGTCCCATCCAATCCCGTCGTAAAGTCTTTGATCGAATTCGGAAGACAGATGGAAACCATACTGTCCGTACTGTGCATCCATAAACCACAGGGACATGCAGGGTGTGGACTGCCACCCTTCGTGGGAGGCATTGTATTCTTGAACTGTATAACCGGCTTGAGTCGGCCCCACCAACAGCTTGACGTCTCCGTCGGAATACATCGTCCACCCATCGACTTGATTCTGAAAGCTTGCCGCGTAAAACCATTGATCACCTGACCGAAGCCAATAAACGTTATTGTCATAGTAGTACTCTTGGAGAGGTGTCCCGGCCTGGGTCTCGTGTGTCCTTCCCTCGGCTTCATGATACGAGTATGCCCACCAGGAATTCGAGTCCTGGCAGTAGGTCCACTGGTCCCCATTGCTAAGCTCTTCATGCCAAGTGTAGTTCCAGTGCCCATGTGCGTCTGCATCGTAATCGTAGCCGGAGCCTATTCCATTGTGATTAGCCGCATTGTAGGCCCACCAGCCTGTGGAGTCGGCATAGTAGGCGTAGCCGTTGCCGGAGGCGTCCCAGTTTACCGCGAGGTATGTCCACCCCCCGTTCGAGTCGCACGTATAGGACATACCATTGGACGCCCCCCATTTCTCCTGCGATGTGTAGTGCCATTCCCCGTATGAACTGAGAGACCAAGTATAGCCGTTGCCGGTAGAATCCAAATTGGTCTCGTAGTACACCCAGCTCCCGTCTTCATGGTAGTCAATCCAAGAATCGAGGGAATTCGCGCTGCTCAAAGTAAGTGCTGTGGCCTCCGGACCGACGGGCAGGGACGAACTCGAATCTGCACAGTTTGCCGCATCTGAATCTTGATTGAGGAATTCGTTGTGGGACTCAGAAACATTTTCAACACCACCCTCGAAGAGAACTCGCCCTTCCAATTCTTCCAGGATCAGGTCTCTGAGAAAGCAATGCTGAGAGTCCCGAACGGTCGAGGACATGATTCGTATCCATAGCTTGTTTTGTAATCTAGGATAAGTGTAGCCCTCGGAACATTAGGAGGCAAGAAGAAAGAGGCAGCTCTGTTAACCCTTCACTTATGCGCGGCAGGGGTAAACCGCAGGCAGGCCTTTTGTGCTAGACTCGGTCAGTGTAGTGTGTGTTGCATTGTCGGGGAGAGGTCAAATCAGGGAAGGTCGGAGGATGAAAAGAGAGATCAATGGGGTCCGTTTTCGGATTGCGGGCCAAGAGATCTAAAGCTGCTGGTGAACAGGCTGGGAAGCACGGTCTTTTTGTACCAGGTCGCGATCCCGTTCTTACTCCGAGAGGCTCACAGACCCGGTTGATAGCCGCGAGCACCAGATACTGGTTCCACATCGAGATTCGCAGAGGGCAGTTTGGCGTATTAGTCGATCAGTGGAATGAGACCCAGATCGAGGGTCTGCTTGTAGAGAGCCTCAGGCATGCCGAACTCGAGAAGAGATGTCTGCACCGGAGGATCCGGCACCTCTCCGCACAGGCATTTTCCCCGTATCTGATCGAGTGCCCAGATAGATGTGTTCGACTCTGGTGGACTTCACTTCGATCCTCTGGGTTACAATGTAATAAGTAGAGGTGTGGCCTCTGATTTTCTTTTTCTGGAGGTAGCCCATGCATAGGCATAAATTATCTCATACCATACTTGTCTGAGGAAACCTACCATATCAATTAGAGGCACCCGGGAATGTCCATTTTCACGCGCGATCTCAACAAGTTGCCAGCCTGTGTGTTCCAAACGTCCGGAAACTGATGTCAGATAAGGACAAAATGGAAAAATGTTTCCCCACAATTATTGAAAGCAGCATGGTAACTCCCCCCGGTACGAACCGGCGCGATCCGGCCGCGCGCCACCTAGGACTGATGCTTTAGTGGTGAGCGGTCTTTTTGGACTACACCGGTCCGTACTCTTGCCGGAGACAATTTTCCAACAACCTGGACACTGGACGGGACGAAGCATCAACGGTCCCATTAGTTGATCATTTCTATTATTTATCCTAAGACACGATAGCACTATCTGCGACGAAAAAGCTCGCGTCAATACCAATACAATACTAGTACTAAACGAGTATTATTTTTTTGTTTGATCAGCCGAATGCTTGGCGGACCTGACGAGAGCCATTAGCATGTTTAAGGATTTTGTCTAGTTACAGCGACACCGACGGTAAGGCCCCCGCAAGCTCCTCTGCGCGATTTTTCACTTTCGCGCCACAACAACCCTTATCAAATGGAAATTTCGCGCGAGAATCGCGGAGATTTGATCTCGGTTGCGATGGATGATTCCAACTATCCCAAGAACAAAGCCGGGTCAAAAATCATCCACGACGTCAAAGCAGCTTTAGGGGCTCCATCACTACAATAAGCGGGTCGAGGCCTCCGGGGGGCTCCCGCGGGGGCTTCTGACCAAGTCCGGTTTTTTTCTGGAGCGGGAATACTCAGAATTTTACCCATAGGAGCATAGCAGGGGCACGCAGGAGGTGTAGCTAATCTTTCAGGGAGATGGGAAGGCGGTCAGTCCGAACCGTTTTTCCTCACTCAGGTTATCCCTGAGTTATCCCTGAAATAATAAAGCCACCGAACAGGTGGATAACTTATTGATATGATTGGTGCGCCCGGAGAGATTCGAACTCCCGACCTTCTGATCCGTAGTCGGACGCTCTATCCAACTGGCTACGGGCGCACATTTCAGCTCTGAGCGTTACCTGCGCATCTCGGATTGTGGTACTGTCATACCGCTCAATTACTATCAAAACGCTCTTCAGTGAGAAGTGTAGCCATGATGCAGCGGTTTGTCAAAGGATTTTGTGGCGATCGATAGTAACCACACTCTGTTCACCACCGCTATTTAGGAAGGAAGACATCCCATAGTCAGAATGACTAATTCGCCCCCGTTCAAGGACGCAGACCCTGTCAACGTGGCACAGATCACTGGAATCATCGTGGGTCGCCATCACAACGGTCTTTCCGCTCCGCTTATTTAAGTCTGACACTATTTTCTTGGTGATTTCAGCGCCTTCCGGGTCCATGTGGCTCGAGGGCTCGTCTAAAAGCAGAACTTCTGGATCTAGGACCAACGTACGTGCGAGTGCTACCCTTTGGGCCTCACCGCCTGAGAGGGTCAACGCAAACCGTTCTCCGAGGCCCGATAAACCAACGAGAGAGAGGGCATCTTTTGCCAAAGCTATTGCTCTGGTTTTCTTTACCCCACGGAGCCGCAATCCTGTGATGACATTCACCAGTACAGACGTGTTGAACAGGTAAGGATGCTGCAGCAACAGGCCTACCCTGCGTCTGAAGCCAACTAAATTCTTCTTGTCACAAAGTCGATCAAAAAAGCGTACATTCCCATGTTGGGGGATGTTCAGAAAACCCAGGACATGGAGCAAAGTTGTCTTTCCTGACCCGTTGGGTCCACGCAGGGCCATGAATTCTCCTGCTGTTATCCGCAGATCGTCGATAACCAGAGTAGGATTCAATCCGTAGGAAAATGACATACACTCGATCTGGTAGGCAAACCTCATTTTTTGTCCATTTGAAGAAAATAAAGACCTGTGTTTATACCAAGGGCCACGACCATGAGGATGATTCCGAGGGCCATGCTTAGCTCAAGCTCGCCCTTACTTGTTTCCAGGGCTATGGCTGTGGTCATGGTACGGGTGAAGCCTTTGATGTTGCCCCCTAACATCATGGCAATGCCAACTTCAGATATAATTCTTCCAAAAGCTATGACGACCGCGCCTATCAGAGCAAAGCGCGCTTCTCTAAGGATCAGCCAACCCTGCTGAGGGTAGTTTGCGCCGAGAAGTTTCACTGTCAAGAAGAAACGTGGGTCGAGTCCTTGAACTGCAAGGGTGCTCATGTTGATAACAAGCGGTAGGCATAAGGCATACAGTCCTACAATCATTCCGGTCGGGCTGAAAAGGATCCCAAATTCACCCAGCGGACCGCTTCTGCTGAGCAAGACATAAAAGAATAGCCCTATTACCACTGTGGGCGTGGCCATGGAAGTGTTTAGAAGGAGCAGAGTGGCTCGTCTGCCCCTGAAACGGCTCAAGGCAAGCGCCATACCCAAGGGTACACCCGTAAAGGCCGAAAGGGCTACGGCAGAGAGGGACACCTTGATTGATGTCCAAACAATGAAAAAGACCTCTCCGTCGCCTGAAACTATCAACACAATGGCGCTTAAGAAAGCTTCCTTGAGAAAATTCAACGCATCCCCGGGTCGAGTATTGATGACATCTGTTTACTTCTTGGCATCGGGGAAAAACAACTGCTGTCCATTGATTCGATACGAGTTGATTATTTCTTGGCCTTGTTTCCCAGTGACAAACTCAATGAATTTCTTGGCTAATAGGTAATTGACTTGAGGATGTCTGGCGGGGTTAACCGCTATCATGCCATAGGGGTTAAACAACTCTTTGTCTCCGTCAAACACGATTACCAAGGGGAGTTTTGATTGAAGTCGGATGAAAGTTCCTCTGTCTGTCAAGCAGTAAGCGTTTTTTTGCGCCGCCATTTGGAGCACAGCACCCATGCCCTGACCCGCTTCGATGTACCAACTTCCGTAGGGCTTCATGCCCGCCTTGTTCCATATTGCCTTCTCTTTTTTGTGAGTCCCCGAATCATCACCTCTAGATATGAATGGAGTCCGGCCTTGGGCAAGTTTCTTGAACGCGTCCAAGGCCGTCTTGGCATTCATTAAGTGCGCCGGATCTTCGTTGGAGCCAACAATGACAAAGTCGTTGTACATAACGTCTCTTCTATCTATTCCAAATCCCTGTTCCACGAACTTGTCTTCCGCGGGCCGACTGTGGACGAAGACAACATCCACATCTCCGTTCTCACCTAGTTTCAGAGCCTTACCTGTTCCCACTGCTATGACGTGGACTTTGGCGCTCTCGACCTTTTCGAACGGGGGCAGAAGAACGCTGAGCAGGCCGGAATTTTCCGTACTCGTGGTAGTACTCATTTTAAGGGTAGTTTGTGGTTGTGCATTTGTGAGAGACAGGGCTATGAGACAGCATGCCAAGATAATAGAGCAGTGATTAGGCAAGGTGGTGGCCTCCTTTCCTAAGCGGATATATATTGCAGACTTATCATCCCGGACATACGTCTGTCAAGACATAACGGCCCACCACTTACTGTCTCGTGCTTGGCAGCCTACTTTACGTTAGGAAATCACCATGAGGTCTGATACGCCCCGATGAAGGAAAGGAAGCCATACGGTAAAGACGGTTCCGTCTTCATCGGTTTTGACTGAGATGGAGCCATTGTGATCTTCCACGATGCGTTTGGAAACAGTTAGGCCTATGCCTGCCCCATAGCTGTTAGTAGTATAGAAGGGGCTGAAAATCTTCTGGAGTTCATCCCTAGAGGTCACTGTGCCGTGGTTCCGCACTTTGAGTTCAAAGTATGTCTCGGAACAAAGGCCTACGGTCTCTTGAGCCCTTTCACTAGGGATAGAGATTCCGGTTTCGATGCTCAAAACCTCTCCTCGAGGCGATGCATCGATGGCATTGGAGATGAGATAGCTCACCATCTGCTCGAAAAGAGTTGGATCTAGGAGCATTTCGCCTACTTCGCTGCCCAATTCTTTCTCCACATGGAGAGACTTATCCGCAATCCTTCCGGCGTTGGCTCTTAAAACGGTCTCAATAATCTCGTTGGGGTCGGCCTTCTCTAGATGTACGGTTCGGTGTGTAGTGAAATCAATCAGCCCCGCTAGAATTCTCTCCAGCCTTTCTATTTCATTGATAATTATCCGACATGCGTCCAGCAGCTCTTGGGAAGCGTTTAGCTCCCCTGATCGAATACGGCGAGCAACGCGCCTAGCAACGCCTCCTATTATGGCGAGCGGCTGTCTGAGTTCATGAGCCACCTCAGCAGTGTGGTCTGTAATGCACTTCGACATGCCAGATTGGACAATGTGTTCATACAAGTCGTCAATGATGCGTATTTTCTCGAGCAGTTCTTCACGCGAAGTCTTAAGTTCTTGTTCAAGGTTTTTCCTAACCGTAATGTCTCGCATGACGCCTTCATAGCGCTTGCTGCCCGTCTGCTCCTCGATGGAGGCTTTGCATCTTATCCTCGAGAATTTGTGCGTACCGTCTTGGGCGCGGATCCCGACTTCTTCATCCCAAACATCTTCAGCGTCTGTTTCGAGAATTTTTCTTATTCTAGGCTTGTCTTCGGGTACAACATAGTCCTCGAGTGGGGTCTCCAGGATGTCCTGCACCTTGCAGACCAGAAATTTCTCCACCTGTGCGTTGACATAGGAAAAACATCCGTTTTCATCTAAGATGAAGATGACGTCTGGAATGTTTGCCAATAAAGTTTGATGCCTTCGTTCGGAGTCTCGCAGCCACCGTTCGACTCTTCGACGTTCTCTCAGCTCTTCTCTGAGGTGGGCGGTTTTTTCCTTGATCTCTCGGGCGAGTTCATCAGTGTGTATGATTGTTTTCCCTGCTAGGGGGCGAACGAGCAATATCATGCCTGTGGTACCTAGCGCTATGAGCACCAGGATGAGGGTCGTCGTAGCAAAGATTTGTCGCCTTACGGGCGAAAAGAGTTCATCGACGCTTATTTTCAGCCCAATCCCCCAATTGGAACCCCGTATGGGGCAATAAACGACTATCTCTCTGGTCTCTAGTGATGAGCCAGATACAAGAAGACCGCTTTTCCTCTCTTGGGCTGAGGCAGCTATGGCAGACCCGACTGGGGTATCAAGGGGTACGTTTCGCCATGGTAAGCGTTTTGGGTACCTTGTGGGAAAGAGCAGTTGAACTTTGTCTTGTTTTACAAAACCTAGGAACGCTTCGCCTGTTTTTCCGAGGCCGGTGTAATCTTCAATGATTCTGCGTAGATTTATTAATCTGACGACGAGAACGTCCGTTCCAACGAGTTCAGCATCTTTGTTGCGTATGGGAGACCGGACTACAACCAGGGCATTGTCTCCTACGATCAGCGGGCCCTCTATACTAGGGCCGAACTGTTTTGGCCCCGCGGGAGCTTGTAGTTCGGGGGGCACTTCGACCCCAACACTTACGAGTGGGTGCCCTCGGATGTCTAATCGGGTGATACCCCAAATATCTGGGGCGTACTCGAGTGCATCCAGCATGTTCCCCCTGAGAATTGGTTCCAGTTGGGAGATGTCCCTGACACCCTTGTTATGGGACTCGATTGCTTCCCGGGCATTGGTCCTGCTGGAAATCTGCAGAGCTAAGTCTTTTATTCTGGCCAAGTATTCTTCAACCGCAATGGTCTTGGTGTTGAGCACAAGGACTAGATTCCGCTTCTCTTCATCCTTGAGATATTCGTATAGGGGCGTAATGCCGGCGACAGCGACTATCAATCCGACTGTGAATATACCCACTGCGGAGGATACCACTATGGTTTTTTGAAGTCTCTTTGTAGAGGTTTCGTAATCGATGGCCACTGCTCTACCTTCCGGACGAAATCAGCCTAAGCACATATCGGATGTTTGGAGGGGGTGAAGTTTCTTGGACCTTGTTCAAGGGTCATTTTACTATCCCTGGCTACTTTGCCTATCAGGCTAGCTTGCCGACATCTCCTGCTTGTCACGATAACATACTGTGGTATCAATCTGGGCGTTTCCATACAACGAACCACTTTTTCTGGTGTGGTATTCTTGCAGAGACATGACACGAAAACAGTCTCCACGGTGAATGGATCTCAGACCGAGAGACAGGGCATTTGCCCCTGCCATGGTGGTGAAGTATGGAACGCTATGGTTCAAGGCAGCGAGGCGTATGTGGACCGAATCCAGCCTAGACTGCTTATCAGACGATGTATTGATGAGGAGGGAAAGCTGTTTGCTCTCGATCAGGTGGATAACGTCTGATCTCCCTTCCTGGTGCACCTTCCCTACCACGGCACATTCTATACCAGCTTGTTTGAGGACTCGGCCCGTTCCTTCTGTACATACGAAAGAGAAACCACATTCTCTGAGTCTGCGAGCCACTATAATTGAAACCTGCTTGTCCTGATCTGCAACGCTAAGAAAAACCTTCCCTGGTTTGGGGATGGGAAAGTCAGTACTGTATTGGGACTTGAGAAACGCCGTACCAAACTCAATATCTATCCCCATGACTTCCCCTGTGGACTTCATCTCCGGCCCGAGGATCACATCCACACCGGGGAATTTGGTGAACGGGAAGACAGCTTCTTTCACACTTACGTGATCCGGAATCACTTCTTTGGTAAATCCTATATCCTTCAACTTTTTGCCTGCCATAACCCTAGCGCCAATCTTGGCAAGCGGGACCCCGATTGCTTTCGAGACAAAAGGAATAGTGCGCGAGGCGCGGGGATTGACTTCCAAGACAAAAATTTCGCCATCCTTGAGCGCTAACTGGAGATTCATGAGTCCTTTAACGCCGAGTTCGCGGGCGAGGAGCCTCGTAATCCTCCGTATTTCGTCAAGATGGTAGCGGCCGAGGCTGTACGGCGGAAGCGAACATGATGAGTCACCCGAGTGAACCCCCGCCTCCTCAATGTGCTCCATGATTCCCCCGATCACTACATCTTCACCATCTGCCACGGCGTCCACGTCGATCTCGATCGCGCCTGACAAATAGCCGTCAACGAGGATTGGGTGATCGGGCGACGCCTGGACAACGTATTTCAGATAGTCCTTTAGGTCTGAGTCAGAGTGCACGATCTCCATCGCCCTTCCTCCCAACACATAGGAAGGCCTGACCACCAGGGGGTACCGAATCTTCTGGGCTACTTCCATCACTTCGTCGTACGAATAAGCGATGTCATTCGGCGGCTGATTCAGCCTAAGCAATTGGAGCATTTCCTTGAATCTTTTCCTGTCTTCGGCGCGGTCGATGGCATCCGGAGACGTTCCTATTATGGGAACCCCTTGTAGCTCGAGAGGGACTGCCAGTTTGAGCGGGGTTTGCCCCCCGAATTGCACGATGACGCCATCAGGTTTTTCTCTATCCACTATGCCAAGCACATCTTCTAGGGTAAGGGGCTCGAAGTAGAGACGATCTGAAGTGTCGTAGTCCGTGCTCACTGTCTCCGGATTGCAGTTGACCATGATGGTTTCGTACCCATCCTCTTTCAAGGCGAAGGCTCCATGCACACAGCAATAGTCAAACTCTATACCCTGCCCTATTCTGTT
>Ga0172374_1002243_pt1 | contig 12430 bp, 10 predicted proteins | sample LakKiv3m_FD_114536 | JGI IMG/M metagenome (GOLD analysis project Ga0172374, IMG submission 114536) | Freshwater microbial communities from Kabuno Bay, South-Kivu, Congo - kab_092012_10.3m | ecosystem: Environmental > Aquatic > Freshwater > Lake | place: Democratic Republic of the Congo... | reverse complement strand
TCAGCCAGATCATTTTCCAGATTGCTTTTCGGGTCATACTTCAAAAGGCCGCTGTAAACAAGCTGAGTTATGTCATCATCGGCATTATTGGACGGGGCGATGACTGGATTCAAATGCTGCGGTTGGCCAACTATGCCTTCAATATATTCTCCGCCATAGGCAGGAACAGCGTTGGTTTTTGAAAGGTAAAAAAACAATCCCCAAGCCGCGAGGGATCCAACAAACAGCGCGACAAAAAAGAAAAATAAAATTTTCTCTTTCAGGCTTAAAACTTTTGTTATGTTGGACCACTGCTTGAACGATGGCCAGTTGATTCTTGTATAGTTGCTAATATTTTTTGGCCTTGCCGGAAACGGCGTTACCCGGGACTGCTTATGAAACAAACTTCCAGAAACAGAAAATGGAATTTCTAGCGAGGCGCCTTACTAATTAAGAGGTTCTGTTGATAAATAGATTTACGATAGCCAGCATAAGGAATATCGCCGAGAGAAAAATTGAAAAGTAGACTAAAAACTTTTCAAAACCCCGCTTGCTGTAATATCCTCCAAAGTCTCCGCCGAAAGTTCCGGAGAGGCCAGCCCCCCGATTCTGGAGAAGAATCGAAATGGTGAGCAGGATGGCTACGACTATTTCAATTATGTTTATTGTTTTGAGCATTTTTTTTAATTATTTTGTTTGCTGAGATGGGTAATCAGATTATTTAGCAAGCTTATGATTATAAGTCCCCAAAAAGCGGCACTGAGGCTTTGGATATGAAGGGGGGGGAGAAAACTAGCCGCTAAATAAAGCAAAAATATGTTGATTACTACGCTAAAAAGTCCCAGAGTCAAAAAGATAATTGGAAAGGAAATGATGTTCAAGACCGGCCTAACCAGGGAATTGATCAGTCCCAAAACCGCTCCGGCAATGAAAAGATCAAAATAAGTTCCTGAAAAAACGAAGCCCGGAATTAGCCGGTCAGCGGCCCAAATAGCCACGGAATTAGCCAAAATTCGGATTACAAGGCTCATAAAATCATGGATAAACCCCGTGCCAACCAATGATGATTATTGCCAAAACAGGCTAATTCACTGGTTTTTTGCCTCTCGGAAAATCATTTGCGCGGGATAAACTTATAACAGCTTATCAGATATCTTCGATTTGGTCAATACAAGGAAAGTATGTTTTAATTATAGCATATCAGCTAAAAGATAATTTTAAGATTATGAAATTCATACTTTTTGCCGGAGGACAGGGAACCAAACTCTGGCCGTTAAGCCGGGAAAGCAAGCCTAAGCAGTTCCAGCCGGTAGTCGGAGACAAAACATTGTTCAGGCAGAATGTTGAACCGCTTTTGAAGGAGTACGGCGCTAAAGACATATTCGTTTCGACCAAAAGGAAATATGTAAAATACGTAATTGAAGACGCGCCGGAGATTCCGCTGGAAAATATCATAATTGAACCGGATATGGCGAAAAATACGGGTCCCGCGACCGGTTTTGCGGTTGTGTGGGTTGCGATGAAATATCCTGACGATCCGTTCATGATCGTCCAAGCCGATTGCCTTCGGACGCCGGCAGCCGAATTTATCAAAATGACGAGAGTGGCCGACGCGCTGGTGCGGAAAGAAAAAAAACTGATCACCGGCGGCCAGAAAGCGCTCTATCCCGATATGGGCATTGATTATCTGACACTAGGCGATCAAGTGGAGAGCCGGGAAGGAATGGATATATTTAAAATTAAAGAATTTGTGCAACGGCTTTCCTCATATGAAGAAACGGAAAAACTCATCAGCAATTTTCGCATCGCGACCCACTCCAATCATTATTGCTGGTATCCGGAACTCTTGCTTTCCGCTTATAAAAAATACAAACCGGAATGGCACGCAGGGCTGATGCAAATCAAAAAAATCTTGGAGGAAAAAAAATCTCCCGAAGAAATTAACAAGATTTATGATTCTTTCGAGGCTGGTCCGGTGGAAGATGTGACCCGGAATATTTTTGGCGAAAGCTACATCATCATCAATCCGTTCCAGTGGGTGGATATGGGAACCTGGGGCGTCATTTATGAATATTTGGCTTCTCCGGAGCAGGTGTATACGGATGGAAATGTGTTGACGATCGATAGTCGGAATTCTTTTATTAAAGGCAACAAGGATAGGCTGGTGGCCGCGATCGGAGTTGATAATTTGCTGGTTGTGGATACGGATGACGCGCTATTTATCTGTCCCAAATCCCGGGCGCAGGAAGTGAAGAAAGTGATAGATAAGTTGAAGGAAAAAGGGAAACAGAAGTATCTCTAAAAAGCTTGCAAAAAGGCCAAAAAAATGCTATAATGGATAAAGAATAGTGAAAAGATGGGTGAAATGCCGTCTTTTTTTATTTTTAACTAAAATATAACAAAAATATGCCAAAATTTGAGAAGTATGTGCCGCCGTCGCAAGAGGAAATTGATAAGGATATGGAAAAAGTGCCTGATTTAATGTCGGCCAAAGAAGCTGATATGAGCAGAATCAGGGAAGAGGCTTTTACTGCCGGTCTGGATCGGGGAAAAGCTGAGAATCAATTCGATTATGAAAAATCGAAGAAGGTTCAAGAAATACTCGAAAAAATTAAAAAGCATCAAGATATAAAAAATGTCTTGGGAGAAATTCCCGAAGAGTTGCTTCATAATGAAGATTTTTTGATCGATGTAGCTAAGGAAAATTCTGATATCTTAAAGCACATTGATCCAAAATTTCTTGCAGACAAAAAATTTATGCAGCGGGTGGTTAAAGCCGATGGCTGGGCTTTCAAATACTGTCATCCGGACCTGAAAAAAGATGAGGAAATCGTTTTGACTGCCATGGAAACAAGTTCCGGTGTCTGGGCGGAGATAAGTCCGGAATTTAAAAAAGACAAAAATTTTGCGCTAAAAGTCTTAAAAAGACGGGCAGAGTCAGTCATATATGATCATGAATTTCAGAAGGAGTTTTTAGATGATAAGGAGTTTGTGCTGAAAGCGATTGAAGTAGCGGGAACAGTAATTACCGAAGTTATATCAGGCAGGTTGAAGGACGATGAAGAAATAATGGGACTCAGTTCCGTTTATGATGTTCTCAAATTTTCCTCAAAGCGCTTGCAAGACAATGAAAAATTTGCCTTATTCACTCTGAAAAATATTTATAATAGATATCAGAAAGAATATAATGGTAACAATAGATACCCTTCAAAAATACCCAATGAGTTTTTCTCCTATCTTTCTGAAAGATTAAAAAACGATCCGGAATTCATCAAAAAAACCGAGAACATAATCGGCAGAGAAATTAATCCGGATTGGTTTCAGGAGAGAAATTAAAAATCCGAATATTTATCAAAGAGCGGGAAGGCTCGCTCTTTTATTTTGGACATTTTTGAATTAGAGTTGTAGTATATATTGTCTGATTAATATGTCATTCCGGGCTTGACCCGGAATCTAATTAGATCCTGAATCAAGTTCAGGATGACAAGGAAATGAAATTAAAAATTAATTCGAAATACAAGCCAGCTGGCGATCAGCCACAGGCTATAGAAAAGTTGGTCAAAGAATTAAATTCCGGGCAGAAATTCCAAACGCTTTTGGGCGTGACGGGATCGGGCAAGACTTTCACGATTGCTAATGTCATAGAGCGCGTACAAAAACCGACCTTGGTTATCGCGCCCAACAAAACTTTGGCGGCGCAATTGGCCCAGGAATTCCGGACATTTTTTCCCAAAAACGCGGTGGAATATTTTGTCTCTTATTACGATTATTATCAGCCGGAAGCCTACATTGCTTCGAGCGACACCTACATCGAAAAAGAAGCGCAAATCAATGAGGAAATAGATCGCTTGCGCCACGCTTCAACGGCCGCTTTAATGGCCAGGAAAGATACGATCATTGTCGCGTCTGTTTCCTGCATCTACGGTTTAGGCTCGCCGGAATATTACCGCGACATAACGCTGGAGCTTCCTCGTGGAGAAAAAATTGACCGCGATGCCATCATAAAAGAGCTGATTGATATGCAATATCGGCGCAGCGATCTTTTGGCGCGCGGAAAATTCCGCGCAATGGGAAATATTTTGGAAATAATGCCACCGGGCCGGGAAATCGTCACGCGGGTGGAAATAGAAAAAGATAAGATCAAAAAAATATTTGAATATGATTTTTTAACCGGGGAAGCGTTGGGTAAATTAGAAACGGCAGTGATCTATCCGGCTAAACATTTTGTGGTGCCGGAACCGATGATGGAAAGCGCGCTTCAAGAAATAGAAAAAGAAATGAAAAGCCGCGTAAAATGGCTCAGAAAAAACAAAAAACTGTTGGAAGCAGAAAGATTAGAAAGAAGGACTAAACAGGATCTGGAAATGATGAAAGAGATCGGCTATTGCAACGGGATTGAAAATTATTCAAGATTCTTGACTGGCCGACAGGCCGGCGAAGCGCCTTATACGCTCATAGATTATTTCCCTAAAGATTTTTTAATGGTCATTGACGAATCGCACGTGACGGTGCCACAGCTCAATGGGATGTTCAATGGCGATTATTCGCGGAAAAATTCACTGGTGGAAAACGGATTCCGCCTGCCGAGCGCCTTTGATAACCGCCCCTTGAAATTTAGTGAATTTGAGAAAAAAATAAATCAGTTGATTTTTACTTCGGCGACGCCGGCTGATTATGAAATGCAAAAATCAAAAAGCATCCCCTTCTCCTCAGGGGAGAAGGTGGCCGCAGGTCGGATGAGGGGAAAAACATCCGCATCGCCCTCTCCTCTAGCCCCTTTCCCGAAGGGAGAGGGGGGCTATAGTGGTGTCGTAGAACAAATTATTAGACCTACTGGATTAGTAGATCCAGAATTAATAATTAAGCCGGCCAAGGGCCAAGTCAAAGATGTTTTGAAAGAAATAGAAAAAGTTGTGAATAAAAAAGAAAGAGTCTTGATCACGACGCTCACCAAAAAAATGGCTGAAGACCTGGCAGAGTTTTTGAAAGAAAGCCAGATCAAGTCTGAATATCTCCATTCCAATGTGGAAACACTGGATCGGATAAAAATTTTGGAAAACCTACGACGGGGCAAAATCGATGTTTTAGTCGGTGTGAATCTTTTGCGCGAAGGACTGGATCTGCCGGAAGTTTCACTAGTTGCCATTTTGGACGCAGACAAAGAAGGATTTTTGCGGAGCGAAACTTCGCTTATCCAGACCATCGGCCGGGCGGCCCGAAACGTTTCTGGGCGGGTAATTTTATACGCCGACCAGATGACCGGTTCGATGAAGCGGGCGATTGATGAAACCAATCGCCGGCGAAAATTGCAATTGGAATACAATAAAAAACACCGCATTACCCCGACAACCATAAAGAAAAAAATCCAGTCTATCGTGGATCACGAACTCAAGCCAGAAATTACCCATGACTTTACGCATCTGGAATCTTTGGAAGATATGCTGGGATATATAAAAATACGCGAGAAAGAAATGAAGGAGGCGGCGCGGGGACTGGAATTTGAAAAAGCGGCCATTATACGGGATGAAATAACGGAGCTCCGAAGATTACAGATTAAATAGCGCTAGATGGAAAATGTGCTAGTATATTAATATAAAATAAGCGCATATCTTATGAGTTTCGAAAACACTTTTTTGAAACCTTCCGAAACAGAAAGGCCTAGAGAAAATTTTGAAGCGGCTATGTTGAATCGAGAAGCGGGAGGAGAGGGGTCAAGCGAAAAAAAGAAAAAAATGAGGAATCTTTTTTTGGCTATCAGCATATTTGCCGGAAGCTTTGCCGGGAATTTAATGTTGGAAAAAAATGCCTCTGCCGGAGAAAAAGATACGGATGAAAAAATATCTGCCGGATTTTCATATAACCAGAATGATCTGATCAAAAAACTAGAGTGCGATGAAGAAATAAGAAGAGAAATGTCACCCACTCGGCCATATAACCAAGAAGATCTTATTAGAAATTTAAAAGAAAAGGAAGCCGCGAAGGAAATGGCGCCGACCCGTCCCTATAACCAGCAAGAACTTATACGCTCTCTAGATCAAAAAGAAAGCGAAAGAAAACAGGAACTTTATCAGCGAGCTCTCGCGGGGATAAAAAATGAACTCCAAAGAGAAGCGAACTATAGCGGCATAAAAGACAGTTTCCTGAGAAGATCGGCAGAAGAAAATTATAAAACAAAACAGCTGGGCATGAAAGTAATAGCGGATAATCCAGAAAAGGCGACAGTAAAAATGATTGATCAAAACACGATAGTTATCAGCGTCGCTTATGAGAATCCCGAAACCGGGCTATCTCATCACTATGATCACATATATCAGATTATTGAGAAAAAATAAATGGAACGGGCATTAATAAAAAAAATAGATGCAGCTAACTTGTCCGCTTTAGAGCACGCGCTCTGGATGAGTTTTATATATATGTCGAACGAGGAGACTCTGGGTTTGCTGTTGGAGGAGATAACAAATGATCCGGGAAAGATAGAATATCTAACCAACAATATGACAGCTAAAATAAAGGCGATTCAGACCCGTGACGCGGTCTCCTGGGAGGCAATAGTAAAAGAAGAGGAGAAGCATTAAAAAAATAAAAAAAGCCGCGTAATTAAACGACATAGACTTGACAAGAAAGTCGATTTCATATATAGTTATATGTCGTTTAGGCTGATTTGATGTTTCAGCGCGAGAACCGCAAGGAAGAAACAAGAATAAAAGTCGAAGAAAGATAGGAAAAAAATAGCAGTTCTTTTAATTTCGACAACTGTCCGCGATAAGCTTCACCATTCCGCAGAGGAGGTGTTGAATGATCGATCACGTTGACAGAGGAGCGGTTGTTCCGGTAATTGTTGCTGGGGCAATCGGGTGGATTGCGCTGTTCATGCTGGCGGAGTATTTCAGGATCATAACAGCGTTTTGGATGTTCGTGTTTGTTCTAGCGGGATCAATATTTTTGATAATCTTTTCTTCCAGGTTTAGCAATATTGTTTTGGACGCGGTGGAAAAAATTGCTGGTTTTTTAAATAAATTAAAAAGAAAAACCGATCAGAAAGTGAAAGTAAAAGATAATTAGTTATCAGCGCCAGGCTGGTAGGAACATTGATTCCTGCCAGTCCTATTTTTTTTCTGAATTGATTTAATAATTCAGTTGTAGTAATATGCAAGATAACTAAATATAATAGTACCCGTAAAAGGGGAAGTTTTTGGCATTCCGATCCAATTTATTTACGAGCTATTAGATCTTGAACCAAGTTTAGGATGACAATTAAAATGGACAAAATAATAATAAAAAGTGCCAGAGAGCACCCCGATAGCAAAACCAGGGGCTTGCAACGGGGCAAGTAATCTAAAAAATAATGGATAAAATAATAATTCGTGGTGCAAGGGAACACAATTTAAAAAATATAAACCTAGATTTGCCTCGGGATAAGTTTATCGTTTTTACCGGCATTAGCGGATCCGGAAAGAGTACACTGGCTTTTGACACAATTTTTGCCGAAGGGCAGAGAAGATATTTGGAAAGTTTGTCGAGCTATGCCCGGCAATTTTTGGGGCAGATGGATAAACCGGACGTCGATTATATCGAGGGCTTGTCGCCGGCCATTTCCATCGACCAAAAAGCGGCTTCTCACAATCCGCGGTCAACTGTGGGAACGGTGACGGAAATCCATGATTACCTGCGCTTACTTTATGCCAAGATCGGTGTGCCGCATTGTCCGATCTGCGGAAAAGAAATTTCCAAACTTTCGACGGATGAGATTGTCAGCAGAATTTTGGATTTGGCGACCCCCCCGAGCAAACCTCACTCCAGCCCTCTTCTTAGAAAGGAGAGGGAAAATCAGGAAAACCCGAAATCGCGCGATATCCAGATTGAAATTCTCTCTCCGGTGGTGAGAAGCCGGAAAGGCGAGTATTCCGCTTTGCTTTTGGACATGTACCGGCGCGGGTTCTCCAAAGCCTATATCAACGGGAAAGAATACGAGCTCGATCCGAAATTAAAGCTGAATCTGGCGCGCTACAAAAAACACAACATTGACATAGTGATTGATTCGGTGGCGGTGAATGATAAGAATATTTCCCGGATTTTTGAGGATGCGGAGAAAGCACTGAAGCTTTCCGACGGATTGATTAAAATAAAATTTTCTAAAAAAGGTCCGACCTTAAACCGGACAAGGTCGGACCTTAGTGAGATAATTTTCAACCAAAAATTATCTTGTCCCGAACATGAGATAGAATTTCCGGAAATGGAACCCCGCCTCTTTTCTTTCAACAGTCCGTATGGAGCGTGTCCCTCCTGCGAGGGGCTGGGCACGAAAAAAGAAATCGATCCGGAGCTGGTGATTTCTGACAAAAACAAGACCATTTCCGAGGGGGCGGTCATACCATGGAGCTACAAAAAAAATAATTATTACGGCGCGATTTTGCGCGCGGTGACTAATTTTTATCGCATACCGGACAATATGCGCATTCGCGATCTTTCAGAAAAAAATTATAATCTTTTAGTTTTCGGGGATAAGGATCCCGATGATATCTCCGTGAGTCTTCGCTCCAAAACCGGAACCACTTGGCGTTTTGATATCGAATGGAAAGGAATCGTCGGATTTTTGCAAGACCGCTATTTCAAAACCGAATCGGACGCGGTCCGGGAAGGCATTGAAAAATACATGTCGCAGAACCCTTGTTCGGTTTGCTCCGGTTCGCGCTACAAACCGGAAACCCTTTTAGTGACGGTAGGCGGGAAGAATATCAATGAAATTTCCGTGGTTAGCGTGGCGGAAACTTTGGAATTTTTTGATCAGCTTAAATTGAACGAAAAAGAAAAACTGGTTGCCAGCCGCATCCTAAAAGAAGTCCAAAACCGGTTAGGATTTTTGGAAAATGTCGGACTCGGGTATCTCACTTTGGCGCGCGCGGCTTTCAGTCTGGCCGGAGGGGAAACTCAGCGGATTCGGCTGGCGTCGCAAATTGGCTCGCAATTGGTGGGAGTCTTATACATTCTGGACGAACCGTCAGTCGGACTGCATTCGCGGGACAATGCCAAGCTTTTGGAAACGCTTTTGAAACTGCGCGATATCGGGAACACGCTGATCGTTATTGAACATGATGAAGAAACGATGCGCGCGGCCGACTATCTGGTGGATATCGGTCTGGGTGCCGGGCGGTTGGGTGGAGAAATTGTGGCGGCCGGAACGCCGGAGGAAGTGCTGAAAGAAAAGAAATCAATGACCGCCAAGTATTTAAGGAAGGAGCTGGCAATTGAAATTCCCAAATTCAGGCGTCCGGTCAAGAATAAAAAATGGCTGACGGTGCGGGGCGCCAGCCAGCACAACTTGAAAAACATAACAGCGGAGTTTCCGTTAAAAGTTTTGACCTGCGTGACTGGGGTGTCCGGTTCGGGTAAGTCAACGCTGGTCGAAGATATTTTATACAAGGCGCTTTCTTCCAAGCTGATGCACTCCTTGGATCGTCCGGGGCGTCACAAGGAAATCATCGGAACGCAATATTTGGATAAAGTTATTATGATCGACCAGTCGCCGATTGGCCGGACGCCGCGCTCTAATTCGGCCACTTACACCGGTCTTTTTACGCAGATTCGGGAACTCTTTGCCGCTACTAAAGACGCTAAGGTTCGCGGCTATCTGCCGGGCCGGTTTTCTTTCAACGTCCCGCCAGCTGGCGGAGGCGGGCGTTGCGATAACTGCGAGGGCGATGGGTTTTTGAAAATCGAAATGCAATTTATGCCGGATATTTATCTGCCGTGCGATGTCTGCAAAGGGAAAAGATATAATCGGGAAACGCTGGAAGTGAGATATAAAGGGAAAAATATTTCAGAAGTGCTGGAGATGACGGTCAGCGACGCGGCGGAATTTTTTCAAAATTTTCCGGAAATCTTTGATAAACTAAATGTTTTGGAAGAAGTCGGATTGGGATATATCCATCTTGGCCAGGCCGCCACGACACTTTCGGGCGGGGAAGCGCAGCGGATAAAATTGGCGACGGAACTTTCAAGAAGAGCGACCGGCGATACGATGTATATTCTGGACGAGCCGACAACCGGACTGCATTTTGACGATATAAAAAAATTGCTTAGCGTTTTGAACAAGCTAGTGGACGCTGGCAATACGGTCGTGGTCATCGAACACAATCTGGATGTCGTGAAAACAGCCGATTGGATCATTGACCTTGGCCCGGAAGGCGGCGACGCCGGCGGCCGGGTGGTGGTGACCGGCGAGCCGGAAGAAGTCATTAAATATCATAAAGAAAGTTATACTGCGAAGTATTTAAGGGAGGTTCTTAAGAAATAAAAAAGAAGGACTGGCGTAAACACAGTCCCTCCCTCACTGGTCCGTGCGAAGTTATTCGCACAAGGCGGGTCCGACTTTCCCATCTCCGGGCGCCCACTTACCCGAAGTCAAGTTATAATGGATAAGGATTTTTTCATGGGCCATTGTTGGTTGTTTTGAATTACAGGTGATTACAACCCTAGATCCTGGGTAAAGGTAGACCTTTCCGGGCTCTACCCTGAACCTCTGGGAATTGGCAATTTCCTGCCACTGGCGTTGAGATGGCGCTTTGTCCAAGGTTGTTAAAAAATACCAGCCGGGGACTGGGCAGATATATGTTTTTCCTGCCTCTTCTTTCCATGTTCCCGGGGTGCACAGCTCCTCCGCTGAAGCAGCGAAGGTCTTAACAACGAAACACACTGAAATTGCCAAAACAAAAAAGAATCGCTTGCACATTTGCTTTCTCCTTTCGCCATTTTATGGCATGGGATTATATATTCAATTAAAATGGTACAACCGTCTATTATACACTTATTTTATGAAATTGTCAATGCTACAGAAAAAAATGGCTAAAATCAGCCAAGATACAGGCGTGTATGTTTTTTATGAGAAAAATGGAGAAATCTTGTATGTGGGCAAAGCCACTAATTTAAGGAGCCGGGTCCGATGAAAATAGAGGAAAATTTGCAGAACCGCTCCCATCTCTCTCTGGAAAGGAGCGGAGGAAATAAAAAACGGCAGCGGGGCGGATGCCACGCTGCCGGGGAAGTAGTTTCTAGAAGTATACTTCTACCCATCCTTTTCTGGTTTTTGTTGAAAAAAGTCCATTTACCAATTTTTCTTTTTCTTCAAGACGACTATTACATCTTTGCCCTCTGAAGAGCCATGTTTCCTCTTCGTCAGTTTTGCCCAGATCTGTTATTATTATGGCCTCGATATTACCATAACAACTTGCAATTCTAAGGGCGACTGGTGTTTCTCTGCGATTTGAATCAAAGAATGACAACATTAAATCCCATTTTGATGGACCATCAATGATCTCGAGTCGTGCCATACGGCACCTCCTTCAAGAAACTGTATTATCCCGTCCATACGGATAGGGACGATTAAAACTAGCATTTAATTATGTCTTTGTCAAAACTAAAAACTAAAATATCCAAGCTTCCTCAAAATCCCGGGGTGTATTTTTTTCGCGATAAAAAAGAACACATCTTATATATAGGCAAGGCGACGAATTTAAGGGCGAGGGTAAATTCGTATTTTTCCCTTTCCCAAAACCCCACCCCAACCCTCCCCTTGGTAAGGGGAGAGGGATTTGGTCGGCCGATTGAGGTCATGATCCATCAGGTCGCGGATATTAAAACGATAGAAACCGAATCGGTTTTAGAGGCTTTGATCCTGGAATCCAATCTAATCAAAAAATACCAGCCGAAATATAATGTAAAAGAAAAAGACGATAAGTCTTTCGTGCATGCTGCTATTACAAAGGAGAAGTTTCCCAGAATTGTTATCTTGCGAAAGACAGATTTGGAAAATAAGTATGTCATTCCGAGCTTGTCGAGGAATCCAATCCGAAAAAAACAAGAAGATCCCTCGACTCCGCTCCGCTCCGTTCGGGATGACATTAAGATTAGGCAGATTTTTGGGCCTTATACGAGCAAAAAACAGCTGGAGATTGCTTTAAAAATTATTCGGAAAATATTTCCCTATCATTCAAATAGCCAAAAAACCGAAAAGGGCTGTTTGGATTTTCAGCTGGGGAGATGTCCCGGGCCGTACGCTGGCGCGATAACCCGCGAAGATTATCTAAAAAATATTCGCGGGATAAAAATGATACTTGAGGGAAAAAAGAAAGGATTAGTGAAAAAAATGGAGAAAGAGATGAAAGAAGACGCGAGAAAAAATGAGTTTGAAAAAGCGGCGGAAATAAGAAATAAAATTTTTGCGTTAAAGCACATTCAGGACGTAGCGTTGATTTCTTCTGAAGGTTCAACCTTAGCTTTAGCTAAGGTTGAACCTTTGCGAGATTTACGCATTGAGGGATATGACATCTCAAATATTTCAGGTCAATACGCGGTCGGTTCAATGGTAGTTTTTAAAAATAACGAACCGGACAAATCTCAATATCGAAAATTTAAAATCAAAACTATCCAAGGCGCGGATGACGTGGGCATGATG
>Ga0172374_1002242_pt1 | contig 12432 bp, 13 predicted proteins | sample LakKiv3m_FD_114536 | JGI IMG/M metagenome (GOLD analysis project Ga0172374, IMG submission 114536) | Freshwater microbial communities from Kabuno Bay, South-Kivu, Congo - kab_092012_10.3m | ecosystem: Environmental > Aquatic > Freshwater > Lake | place: Democratic Republic of the Congo... | reverse complement strand
CCAGCTGATCGCCGTCGTAGGTGTACCACGAACCCGACTTCTTGACGATCGCGTGCTCGACGCCGAAGTCGATCAGGCTGCCTTCCCGCGAGATGCCGACGCCGTAGAGGATGTCGAACTCCGCCTGCTTGAACGGCGGAGCCATCTTGTTCTTGACCACCTTGACGCGCGTGCGGTTTCCGACGGCGTCGGTTCCGTCCTTGAGCGTCTCGATGCGGCGGATGTCCATGCGGACCGAGGCGTAGAACTTCAGCGCCTTACCACCGGCCGTGGTCTCCGGCGAGCCGAAGAAGACGCCGATCTTCTCGCGCAGCTGGTTGATGAAGATCATCGTGGTGTTCGTCTGGTTCAGACCACCGGTGAGCTTCCGCAGCGCCTGCGACATGAGGCGGGCCTGCAGACCCACATGCGAGTCACCCATCTCGCCCTCGATCTCGGCGCGCGGCACCAGAGCCGCGACCGAGTCGATGACGATGAGGTCGATGGCCCCGGACCGCACGAGCATGTCGGCGATCTCGAGCGCCTGCTCTCCGGTGTCGGGCTGGGAGACCAGCAGGGCGTCGATGTCGACGCCGAGCTTGGCTGCGTAATCGGGGTCGAGCGCGTGCTCGGCGTCGATGAAGGCGGCGATTCCCCCCGCACGCTGCGCGTTCGCGATCGCGTGCAGGGTCAGCGTCGTCTTACCGGAGGATTCCGGGCCGTAGATCTCAACGATACGACCACGCGGGAGACCTCCGACGCCGAGTGCGACGTCGAGGGCGATGGAGCCGGTCGGGATGACGGCCACAGGGGCGCGCTCATCGCTGCCCAGCCGCATGACCGAGCCCTTCCCGAACTGGCGGTCGATCTGGGCGAGGGCGGTCTCGAGGGACTTCTCGCGGTCGGCGGGTGATGGCATGATGTGCTCCTTCTGCGCGCGTGGTGCCGCCTGTAGGCTGTCGCGGCGCTCCCGGCTGGGAGAAACTCTCCGACAAGGCGTATGGCTCTTGGCTTGTTCTCCACCGTAGGAGGGGCCACCGACATCGCGTCGGCGATCTCCCCTGATGTGCAGATCGGCTTGTCTGAACCACTTGTGCAGAAGACTACGCCCGTTTCGAACACATCTTCGACGACACGCCGAATATCGTCACCCATGTCCCGTACGTTCCGGACACACGGCGCACGCGCTCAGCGCCCGCGGGGCTCCTGCCGGCCGACGCCGTAGCGCCGGCTCTCGGGAACGTCCATCTCGGAGCACAGGGCCAGCCAGATGTCGCGCGGCGGCGTGCCGTCGGCCAGCGCCTCCACGGCCGTGCGTCCGCGAAGCGCCGTCAGCCCGAGGTCGTTGACGAGAGAAGTCGCACGCGCCTGGAACTCCGTGTCCACGGCGCGAAGGAACTCGCTGCGACGCATCGCTTCGCGGTCCGCGCGTCAGTGCAGCGAGAGCTGCGGCTCGACCGACGCGACGAGGTCGTCCGGAACAACATCCGGGAACACCTGGATGCCTTCGAGCACGGAGATGCGATCTCCTACCTCGCGCATGATCGTCGAGATGGGCACGTCGAGGGCATCAGCGACCGAAGCGAGGATCTCGCTCGATGCTTCCTTCTGCCCGCGCTCGACCTCACTGAGGTAGCCGAGCGCGACCGACGCCTTGCTTGCGACCTGCCGGAGCGTACGCCCCTTCTGCAGGCGGAAGTCCCTCAGCACATCGCCGATTTCCTGTCGTACAAGAATCATCGGAACCTCCTCCCCGTGTGTTCGGTCGAGGTCTCCCCCGAAGAGACAGCCAGTCTAGTACTGCTGACCTGCACAGAATCTACCCCTGCACTCTGTGGTTTGAATGTGAGCACACCAGAGATAACCCGCGGGACCCCGGCGCTATTCCTGGAGCGTGTCGAGCAGCTGCCCGATGGCGGCATCGACCGTCTGCCGACGGATCGAGGCGCGGTCGCCCGCGAAGTGAAAGGCAGCCGTCCGCGATGCCGTCGGAGTCACGATCCCGATGTGGACCGTGCCGACCGGCTGCCCGTCCGGCGAATCGGGACCGGCGATCCCTGTCGTGGACATGCCGACGTCCGCCGGGCGTCCTGCCACGCTCACGGCGCGCCGCACCCCGTCGGCCATCTGGGTCGCGACGAGCGGATGCACCGGGCCGTGTGCAGCGAGGAGATCGGCATCGACACCCAGCAGGGACGCCTTGACGGGCGTCGCGTACGCCACGACGGCGCCGAACAGCACCGCCGAGGCCCCGGGGACGGAGACGAGCTCCGCACACAGCGCGCCTCCGGTGAGCGACTCCGCGACGCCCAGGGTCCATCCGCGCCGCTGCAACTCCGCCAGTGCAGGCGCCGCGCCGGTCATGGCTTCCGTCGCGAGCCGCGGACCTGCGCCACGATGTAGTCGATCCCGCTGGCGACGGTGAGGACGAGCACGATGAGCATGAGGATGAAGGTGATGAGCGTCCACGCATCCAGCCCGATGAGGTAATGCAGCGGAAGCAGCGCCCAGCCGAGGGCCACCCCCTGGAACGCGGTCTTGATCTTGCCCATCCAGGCTGCCGCGACGACATGCTCGCTAGCGACCATCAGTCGATGGATCGTGATCCCCCATTCGCGGACGAGGATGATCGCGACGATCCACCAGTTCACCTCGCCGAGGATGGCGAGCCCGACGAATCCCGCTCCGGTGAGCAGCTTGTCGGCGATCGGATCCCACAGCTTGCCGAAGTCGCTGACGATGTCGTACCTGCGGGCGAGGTAACCGTCGACCCAGTCGGTCGAGATGCCGACGATGAAGAGGATCGCCGCCGTCCAGCGCAGCGCCGGCTCCAGGTCGCCGTACGTGCCGCCGAGCAGCAGCAGCACGAAGAAGACGACCGCGAGCGGGATGCGCGCGACAGTGATGGCGTTGGGCAGCTGCCGTGGGATCGCCATCAGTCGCGTCCCGTCAGGCCCCAGGCGTCTTCGTCGCCCTCTGCTTCGACCTCGGGGAGTCCCTCGTACTGCGCGGCGATCGGATCGTGCTGCGCCGGCAGCGGCGGGACGGGAGGAGCGGCCGGAGCGGCGGACGGAGCGGAGGCCGACGGCACGTCCTCGCCCCGCAGCTTCGCCATCACCTGCGGCAGCTGCTCCGCCGTCGCGAGCACGTCACGGGCCTTCGACCCCTCGGACGGACCGACGATCTCCCGGGACTCGAGCAGATCCATCAGCCGGCCGGCCTTCGCGAAGCCGACGCGCAGCTTGCGCTGCAGCATCGACGTCGATCCGAACTGGGACGACACGATGAGCTCGGCGGCCGCCAGCAGCAGCTCGAGGTCGTCGCCGATGTCCTCGTCGACTTCCTTCTTCTTGGACGGCTCGAGAGCCTCCTGGACGTCGGGCCGGTAGTCCGGACGCGCCTGACGGGTCACATGCTTGACGACCGCGTCGATCTCCTTCTCATCGACCCAGGCGCCCTGCAGACGGAACGGCTTCGACGAGCCCATCGGCGAGAACAGCGCGTCACCCTGACCGATGAGCTTGTCCGCGCCCGGCGCGTCGAGGATCACGCGGCTGTCGGTGACGCTGGTGACGGCGAACGCCAGCCGAGACGGCACGTTCGCCTTGATCAGACCGGTGACGACGTCGACGCTGGGTCGCTGCGTGGCCAGGACCAGGTGGATCCCGGAGGCGCGCGCGAGCTGCGTGATGCGAACGATCGAGTCCTCGACGTCGCGCGGGGCCACCATCATGAGGTCAGCGAGCTCATCGACCACGACGAGGAGGTACGGGTAGGGCTTGAGCACCCGCTCGCTACCGACGGGCACCTCGACCTCTCCGGCGCGGACGGCGCGGTTGAAGTCGTCGATATGGCGGAACCCGAACGACGCGAGGTCGTCGTACCGCATGTCCATCTCCTTCACGACCCACTGCAGCGCCTCGGCGGCCTTCTTCGGGTTCGTGATGATGGGCGTGATCAGATGCGGGACGCCGGCGTAGCTGGTGAGCTCCACGCGCTTCGGGTCGATCAGCACCATGCGCACGTCGGACGGGCGTGCTCGCATCAGCAGGCTGGTGATCATGGAGTTCACGAAGCTGGACTTACCGGAACCCGTGGATCCCGCGACCAGAAGGTGGGGCATCTTGGCGAGGTTCGCGATCACGATGTTGCCGCCGACGTCCTTGCCCACCCCGATGGTCATGGGGTGGGTGCTCTTCTGCGCGGCCGGGGACCGGAGCACGTCGCCGAGAGCGACCATCTCCTTGTCGGCGTTCGGGATCTCGATGCCGATCGCGCTCTTGCCGGGGATCGGCGACAGGATGCGCACATCGTTTGACGCCACCGCGTAGGCGAAGTTGTTGCTCAGCTGGAGGATCTTCTCGACCTTGACGCCATGTCCGACCTCGACCTCGTACTGCGTGACCGTCGGTCCGCGGGAGAACCCGGTCACCTTCGCATCGACCTTGAACTGCGTCAGGACGCTGGTGATCTGCTCGATCACCTTGTCGGTGGCCTCCGAACGCAGAACGGGCGGCGGTCCTTCGACGAGCAGTCCGGGTGACGGGAGGATGTACGGCGCGACCGGGGCCTGCGGACCTCGGTCGCCGGGCCCATCGGTGCCGAATCCGTCCAGGCCGGGAAGCTCTGGCACCTCCCCCGTCTCCGAGGAGTCGTCGAGCAGCGCGGTCGTCTGCTGCTCGGCGAGCGAGTCGGCGACCGACCTGACCTCGGACAGCACCTCGGTAGCCGCATCGTACGGGTTCTCGACGACGACGGCCTGGTCGTAGGCCGGCGTCGGGTCAGAGGTCGTCAGCAGCGCGGTGATGTCGTCGGAGCCGAGCGTGCCCTCGTCCGGGTCTTCCTCACGGCCTGTCTTGTTGCGTCGCCACCACGGCAGCACGTCGGGGTCGTCGACCTTGTCGGCCTCGTCGATCGTGGCGGCATCTTTGGCGGGCTTCTCGGGACGCTCGGCGTCGAACATCCACGCGTACAGGTCGCCGAGACGCGCGCCGATGCGGTTCGGCGGCGTCTTGGTGAGGATCAGGATGCTGAGTGCCACGAGGAGCGACAGCACGATGTAGGCGGGGATGTCGGTGAGGTACGTCAGCGGCTGACCGACGAGCCAGCCCAGCAGTCCGCCCGATTCACTGAGGGCCGGCATGCCCTGGTTGGGATGAGGTCGCGGGCCGGCGACATGGAAGATGCCCGCGAGTGCGAGCACGAACATGCCGAAACCGATCCCGATGCGCCCGTTGTCATGCACCGAGGAGGGATGGCGGAACAGCCACCCGGCGAGGAGCAGAAGCAGCACCGGCATGATGAAGGCGACGCGGCCGACGAAGAGTCCGACGGAGTAGGCGCTGATGTTCGCGGCGACCTCGTTGCCGATGAAGAACCACTCGTTGACCGCACCGAGCACGGCGAGCAGCACGAGCAGGAAGGGGAAGCCGTCGCGACGGTCGTCCTTCTCAAGCGTCTCGGGCCCGAACGCGCGGAAGAGCCCGCCGACCCCGTGCGCCAGCCCGACCCAGGCGCGCACGATCACGGGAGGCTTGTCGGCCTCGTCGATGTACTTCTTGGGCGCGGGCTGGGCCTTGGGAGCCGTCTGCCGCTTGGGGCGCGACGGTGCGCTCGTCGACGCGCGCTCAGTCTTCGTGGTGCTCCTGGCCATGCTCCCACGCTACGACCAACAGCCGACATCTCCGCGTAATGACGCGGCTTTCCACGGATCCGAAGCCACTCGGCTACGCCGTGCGACGCACCATCGTGTCACGCGCGAGCCCCTCGGCGACGACGGCGAAACCCTCCGCCCGGTAGAGATTGCGCGCGAAGTTGTCGCGCTCGACGCTGAGGCTGATCCGAGCGTGCCCCTGCGTTCCCGCCAGCTCGATGAGACCACGCAGCAGAGCTCGGCCGACTCCTCGAGCCCGCCAGAGAGGATGCACGCCGAGGATCAGCTCCGGGACTGCGACGCCGACGAAGCCGAGTCCCGGCGCATCCTGTGGAAGCATGCGATACCACGCGGCGCCGACGGGAACACCGTCGGCACCGGTTGCGACGAGGCCCTCGTCGGCGGCGCGCTTCCACCCGGCCAGGTATCTCCGATGGTCCGGGGACATCAGCACCTCGTGCCGCGGACGCATTCCCCCGGCGCGCCAGTTCGCCGCCTCGACGAGCATGTCACCGAGGAACACGGCATCCGTCTGCGCGGCCCTCCGGAGGGCGAACCCGCTGTCCATGACGCGAGCATAGGACCGAGGTGTTACGTCGCGATGTCGGGCAGCCGTGAGTGCCGGCGCCGCTCCCCCGCCCTCACGCCTCGATGACGAGCGGCACGATCATGGGACGACGACGCAGACGCTGGTTGACCCAGCGGCCGATGGTCCGGCGCACGATCTGCGACAGGGCATGCGTGTCGCGCACGCCGTTGCCGGAGGCCTCCTTGAGGGCTGCCACGATCTTCGGCGTCACGTCGTCGAACACCGAGTCGTCCTCTGCCACGCCGCGGGCGTGGATCTCGGGACCGGAGATGATGCGTCCCGTCGCAGCGTCGACGACCACGATCACGGAGATGAACCCCTCCTCGCCGAGGATCCGGCGGTCCTTGAGGTCGGCATCGGTGATCTCGCCGACGGTCGAGCCGTCGACGTACACGAATCCGAGGTCGAGCTGGCCGGCGACCTTCGCGACGCCGTCCTTCAGGTCGATCACGGTGCCGTTCGAGGCGATGATCGTGTTGTCCTCGGAGATGCCCGTGTCCTGCGCGAGCTTCGCGTTCGCGATCAGGTGACGGTACTCGCCGTGCACGGGAAGGACGTTCTTCGGCTTCAGGATGTTGTAGCAGTACAGCAGTTCGCCGGCGGCCGCGTGCCCCGAGACGTGCACCCGGGCGTTGGCCTTGTGCACCACATTCGCACCGAGCTTGGTGAGGCCGTCGATCACGCGGTAGACGGCGTTCTCGTTGCCGGGGATGAGGCTGGACGCGAGGATCACGGTGTCGCCCTCGCTGACCTCGATCGCGTGGTCCATGTTGGCCATGCGGCTGAGCACCGCCATCGGCTCGCCCTGCGATCCGGTCGACATGTAGACGATCTGCTCGTCGGGGAGATCGCGCGCCTTCTTGAAGTCGATGAGCACGCCGTCCGGCACCTTCAGGTAGCCCAGCTGCTCCGCGATCGTCATGTTGCGCACCATGCTGCGGCCGAGGAAGGCCACGCGGCGGCCGTGGGCGGCTGCGGCGTCGATCACCTGCTGGACACGGTGGACGTGGCTGGAGAAGCTCGCGACGATGACGCGACGGGGCGCCTTGCCGATCACCTGATCGAGCACGGGGCCGATCGAGCGCTCGGTCGGGGTGAAGCCGGGGACGTCGGCGTTGGTCGAGTCGACGAGGAAGAGGTCGACGCCCTCTTCGCCGAGCCGCGAGAACGCACGCAGATCGGTGATCCGACCGTCCAGCGGCAGCTGGTCCATCTTGAAGTCGCCGGTCGCGAGCACCATGCCGGCGGGCGTGCGGATCGCCACGGCGAGGGCGTCCGGGATCGAGTGGTTGACCGCGACGAACTCCAGGTCGAACGGGCCGACCTTCTCCTGCTGGCCTTCCTTCACGGTGAGGGTGAAGGCCTTGATGCGGTGCTCCTTGAGCTTCGCCTCGACCAGCGCGAGCGTGAGCCCGGATCCGATGAGGGGGATGTCGCTCTTCAGGCGCAGCAGGTAGGGCACCGCGCCGATGTGGTCCTCATGTCCGTGCGTCAGCACGACGCCGACGATGTCGTCGAGCCGGTCACGGATCGGCTCGAAGTCGGGCAGGATCAGGTCGACGCCGGGCTGGTGCTCCTCGGGGAAGAGCACGCCGCAGTCCACGATCAGGATCTTGCCGTCGTACTCGAACATGGTCATATTCCGGCCGATCTCGCCGAGACCGCCGATCGGGATGACCCGCAGCGTCCCCTCGTCGAGAGCGGTCGGTGCTACCAGGGGAATGGACATGCTGTCTCCTCAGTCGGACACTCCGCGCGTCCGTTCGTTCATGGGGACGCGGCTCAGCGCGTCGTGCCGTGCACCTTGGGCAGGGCACCACCCGCAGCCGCGTTGCGGTCGGGTCGGAAGTTCGAGAAGTCGGCGCCGGGGACGTTCTTGACGAGGTCGAGCTCATCCTCGATGAGCGCGGCCTCCCATTCCTCGGGGCCGACCAGGGGCAGGCGGACACGCGGGCTCGTGATGCGCCCGAGGCCGTGCAGGATGTACTTCGCGGCGACCGTGCCCGGCACGTGCGTCATCACCGCACGGACGAGCGGTTCGAGGCGCTTGTGCTCGGCGGTCGCGGTGGCCAGGTCCCCCGCGTTGACCGCGTCGATGATCGTGCGGTACGGCGCGGCCGCGACGTTCGCCGTGACGCCGATGAGGCCGGTGGCGCCGATCGCGAGGTGCGGCAGCACGTTCGCGTCGTCGCCGGAGAAGTACATGAGGTCGGTCTGGTTGAGCACGCGGCTCACCTCGGAGAAGTCGCCCTTGGCGTCCTTGACCGCGAGGATGTTCGGGTGCTTCGCAAGACGCAGGATCGTCTCGTACTTGATCGGCACGCCCGTGCGGCCGGGGATGTCGTAGAGGATCACCGGAAGGTCGGTCGCGTCGGCGACGAGCCGGAAATGCGTCAGGATGCCGGCCTGGGTCGGCTTGTTGTAGTACGGCGTGACGATCATGATGCCGTCGGCGCCGGCCTTCTCGCTCGCCTTGTACAGCTCGATCGCGTGGGCGGTCTCGTTGGAACCGCCGCCGGTGATGATCTTGGCGCGACCCGCCGAGACGGACTTGCCCACCTCGACGAGCTTGAGCTTCTCGGGGTCCGTCAGGGTCGAGGTCTCGCCGGTCGTTCCCGTCACGACGATGCCGTCCGCTCCTGCGGTGATCACGTCATCGATGTGCTTCTCGACGGCGGGCCAGTCGACTTCGCCGTCGGCCGTCATCGGAGTGACGAGCGCGACGAGAACCTGTCCGAAAGGGTTGCCCGAGTGCGTCATGCGTCCAGCGTATCGGTTCGAATGGTGCTGCTGCAGACGCGGTGACGCACTCTACGCTCGAGAGATGGGTTGGGTGACACGCGAGTCGGAGACCGCATACGAGAATGCCTGGATCCGCGTGCGTGAGGACCGCGTCACCGGACCGAACGGACACGAGGGCATCTACGGCGTCGTCACGATGCGGCATCCGGCGGTGTTCGTCGTCGCCGTGGATGATGATGAGCGCGTGTGTCTCGTCACGATCGATCGCTACACCGTCGGCATGACGACGGAGATCCCTGCCGGCGGAAGCGACGGAGAGGACCCGCTGGTGGCGGCCCAGCGCGAGTTGCTCGAGGAGACCGGCTACGCGGCCGACGTCTGGACTCCGCTGGGCAGGATGAACGCTCTCAACGGCATCGCCGAGGCGCCGGAGCACGTCTTCCTGGCCCGCGGCCTCCGACCCGTCTCGTCCGCGCACGAGGCGGCCGAGAGTCAGGCGGAGGAGGGCATCGAGGCGGTGTCGTGGGTTCCGTTCCCGGAGGTGCTGGCCATGATCGGCCGAGGCGGGATCACGGACGGAGAGACGATCGCGGCCATCGCCAAGGCGGGGATCGCGCTCGGAAGGTTCCGCTGAGCCGCGGGCTCAGACCCGTCCGCGACGCGCCACGCGGGACGTGAGGGCGCTGGGCAGGAAGCGGGAGGTCCCCACGATCAGCTTGTATCGCAGCGACGGTACCGAGACCGACCGGCCGAGCGCGGCGTCCCGCAGGCCCGCGCGCACGACATCGCGGGCGTTCAGCCACAGGAAGCCGGGAACACCCTCGTCGCCGACGGCCAGGCCCATGCGCTCGTGGAAGGACGTGTGCGTGAAGCCGGGGCACAGGGCGGTGACGGTGACCCCGTCGCTCGCGTACTCGGCGTTGGCCCACCGGCTGAATCCGATCAGCCACGACTTGCAGGCGGAATAGGTCGACCGCGAGATGAACCCGGCGACGGAGGCCACGTTGATGATGCGTCCACCGCGTCCTCGCATGGACTGCAGGGCCGCGTGCATGAGCCGCATGGGTGCCTCGACGTGCACGCGGAGGTGACGGACCTCGTCGTCGATGTCGTTGTCGGCGAACTGCAGCGGAAGACCGAAACCGGCGTTGTTGACCAGCAGGTAGATGGGATCGGTCGTGTCACGCAGCCGCTCGGCGACCTTCTCCACCCCCGACTCGTCCGCCAGATCCGCGGCGAGGACCTCGACGGCCACGCCGTATTCGCTGCGCAGCTCCGCCCCCAGTGCGTTCAGTGCGTCCTCGGTTCGCGCGACGAGGACGAGATCGGCGCGGCGTCGAGCCAGCTGACGGGCGAACTCGGCACCCAGGCCGGCACTGGCACCGGTGATCAGCGCGGTGGGCATCAGCGCTCGTATCCGAGGAAGCGGTAGCGGACTCCGGAGCGGGAGGTCTGCCACTCGCCCTCGTCGATCAGGCGCCATCCGGACTTGGAGGGGGCGTAGGCATCGCCGTCGACGTCGAGGTCGAGCTCCGTGACCTCCAGGCGGTCGGCATCGCCGATCACCTGGCGGAAGATCTCCGCCCCGCCGATGATCCAGACCCGGTCCAGACCCCGCACGGCTTCGGCGACCGTCGCGGCGCGGCGGGCGCCCTCCGCCGCCCAGTCCTGCTGCCGCGTCACCACGATGTTCTCGCGGCCGGCGAGGGGACGGAACCGCTCGGGCAGGGAGTCCCAGGTCTTGCGCCCCATCACGACGGGCGCACCGAGGGTGGTCTCCTTGAAGTGGGCGAGGTCTTCCGGAACGTGCCAGGGCATGCCGCCCTCGGCACCGATCACGCCGCCGTGCGCCTCGGCCCAGATCAGGCCGACCCAGGTCATACCGCCACCGCCGCGCGGATCGGGGCGTGGTGCTGGTAGTCCTCGACCACGAGATCCTCGTACGTGTAGTCGAGGATGGATTCCGGCTTTCGGGCGAAGCGCAGCGTCGGGTAGGGGTAGGGGTCCCGCGACAGCTGCTCGCGCACCTGCTCGACGTGGTTGTCGTAGATGTGGCAGTCGCCGCCCGTCCAGACGAAGTCTCCGGGCTCCAGGCCCACCTGCTGGGCGATCATCATCGTGAGCAGCGCGTACGAGGCGATGTTGAACGGCACGCCGAGGAACATGTCGGCGCTGCGCTGATAGAGCTGGCACGAGAGCCGGCCGTCTGCGACGTAGAACTGGAAGAGCGCGTGGCAGGGAGCGAGCGCCATGTCGGGGATGTCGGCGGGGTTCCAGGCCGAGACGATCAGTCTGCGCGAGTCCGGAGAGCGGCGGATCTGCTCGATCACCTCGGAGAGCTGGTCGATGCTCCCCCCGTCCGGGGTCGGCCAGGAGCGCCACTGCACGCCGTACACCGGACCGAGGTCACCGGACTCATCGGCCCACTCATCCCAGATCGAGACGCCGTTCTCCTGGAGCCAGCGGACGTTGGAGTCGCCCTGCAGGAACCAGAGCAGTTCGTACGCGATCGACTTGAAGTGCACGCGCTTGGTGGTGATCAGCGGGAAGCCCTTCGACAGGTCGAAGCGGATCTGCCTGCCGAAGACGCTCGTCGTCCCGGTACCGGTCCGGTCCGACTTATGCGTGCCCGTCTCCAGCACGTCACGGAGCAGGTCTTCATACGGAGTCGGAACGGCTGCGCTCATGAGAGCCACGATACCTTCCCGCTCCTCCTCTCGGGCGGATCCCCGGCACGCAGCGGCCGCACGTCATGGTCTGAAACATCGGCTCCGGCGGGCGACGAGGCCCCGTACGCTCGAGCCATGTCTCCCGTGCTCGCCCTGGGGATCGCCGCAGCTCTTCTCGCGCTCGCGACGGTCGCGGGAATCGTGCTGCGCCGCCGTGACGGGCAGCGGCGCGACGGCGGTGCGCTACGCTTCGATCCCGCCGATGCCGCGGCGACCGAGCTCGGCGCTCGGGCGACGCTGGTGCAGTTCAGCACGGAGATGTGCGCGAGGTGCCCGCAGGTGCGTCGACTTCTCGGTGCATACGCGTCCGAGCACGACGGGCTCCGCCATCTGGAGGTGGACCTGACGCACCGTCCCGATCTCTCGACGCGCTACCGGGTGCTGCAGACGCCGACGACCTTCGTGGTCGACGGCTCCGGTGCCGTCCGTGCGCGATTCCATGGAGTGCCGCGGCCACAGGCCCTGGCCGAGGCCCTCGCCGCCGTCTGAGGTACGAACACAGGAGCAGAGATGACTACACCTGCCGGCATCGACCCGCGAGGCCCGCGCTTCGCCGCGACTATCACCGCCGTCCTCCTTCTGGTCGCCACGTTCCTGGCGTTGATCGGCATCTCGACGGCGACGCTTCCCGGCTCGTGGTTCGCCCTCACGACCACATCGGACTTCGCGTTCGTCGGCGGGCGAACCTGGGCGATCTCGTCCGCATCGCTCGCACAGCGCGCACTGGACCCCGGGTTCCT
>Ga0172374_1002241_pt1 | contig 12434 bp, 14 predicted proteins | sample LakKiv3m_FD_114536 | JGI IMG/M metagenome (GOLD analysis project Ga0172374, IMG submission 114536) | Freshwater microbial communities from Kabuno Bay, South-Kivu, Congo - kab_092012_10.3m | ecosystem: Environmental > Aquatic > Freshwater > Lake | place: Democratic Republic of the Congo... | reverse complement strand
TCGATCGGCTGGGGCATCGTCCACACCTACGCCAGCTACCTTGGCGAGAACGACGACGTCGCGCTGACCGGGGCGGCGACGGTGGGCCTCAACGAGTTCGCCGAAGTCATTCTCGGCGGAACCATCGCGCTGACCGCGGCGGTCGCTTTCTTCGGCGTCGATGCGACCCGCGAGATCGCCGAGAGCGGTTCGTTCGACCTCGGCTTCCAGGCCCTGCCGGTGATCTTCCAGCGCACTGCGGGCGGGGGACTGGTGGGCTGCCTGTGGTTTCTGCTGCTGTTCTTCGCGGGCCTGACCTCGGCGGTGGCGATGGCCCAACCGCTGATTGCGCTGCTCGAAGAGTCCTGGAACGTGCCCAACCGGCGCGCGGTGCTGCTGGTCTGTGGCGCCCTTTTCGCGCTGACCCACCCGGTGATCTTGCTCAAGGGCCACGGGTACCTCGACGAACTCGACTACTGGGCCGGTGAGGTCGGGCTGGTGGTGTTCGGATTCCTCGAGGTCGTGATCTTCGCCTGGATATTCGGGATCGAGCGCGGCTGGCAGCAGATCGAGCACGGAGCCGCGATCCGCCCCAGCCGGGTGTTCATGCCGATCCTCGAGTACGCCACCCCGCTGTTCCTCGGCGGCATCCTGCTGCTGTGGCTGTGGCACGAGGTTCCGGCCAAGCTGGCCATGAAAGACGTCCCCGCCCAGGATCGCGCGGCGCTGATCGGGGCCAGGATCGTGATGGTCGCGCTGCTGGCGGCGACCTTCCAGATCGTACGCAAGGCCTCGCAGAACTGGGGCAAAGGCGCATCGCGGTTTGTGAAATGACGACGGCTGGGTCTATCTTCATGGCGGTCTCTTGGGGCGCGATCTTCGGGCTGAACATCTATTGCCTGTGGCATCTGTTCCGATCCGAGTGAACGCACGCCAAGACGAGCGACAACGGTGAGCCGCGCGGATTCTCCCGCGGTTGTGCCGACAAAGCGGGGGCACCGGCCCGAAACAACGCTACGAAGGAGCGAGAACCAACATGAATGTGAAGTCCGTGATTGCAGCACTCGCCGTTGCCGCGCTTGCGAGCGGCTGCATGTGTCAAGGGGACGACTGCGGGAACAAGATCGCCGAGTCGGACCTGCAGCGTATCGAAGAAGCGGCCAACCGCGCCGAAGCAGCGGCCAACCGCGCCGAGGCGGCGGCCGATCGCGCCGCAACCGCGTCCGAGAAGGGCGAGGCAGTGTTCCACAAGGGAATGCGCAAGTAGTCCCTACCTAAACTCGACGATCGTCTTCGACGTTTCGTCGACCATAGCAGCGGCCTGGGACGCATCTGTGATGCGTCCCAGGCCGAACGGGCCGCGAACGAGCAACAAGATCATGCAGCCCGCGCGACGCACCAACCTGGGACCGTTCGTGGCGGCCGACGCCATCATCGAACTGCCCGACCGCCGCATCGTGCTAATCGAAAGGGGACATCCACCTGCGGGCTGGGCGATCCCCGGAGGATTCGTCGAATACGGTGAGTCTCTCGAGGCCGCGGCCGTGCGCGAGGCCCGCGAAGAAACCGGGCTCGAGATCGAGTTGCTCGACCTGCTCTACGTCTACTCGGATCCGGCCCGCGATCCGCGCCACCACACCGTGACGGCGGTCTTCATCGCGCGCGCCGAAGGCCATCCGGTAGGCGCCGACGACGCAGCCTCGGCGATCGCAGTCGGAGAAGACACCCTGCCCTCACCGCTGGCCTTCGACCACGCGCGCGTTCTCGCCGATTACTTCAGGTTTCGCCGCAGCGGCAAGCACCCGCTGCCGCGCTGCGTCCGTTGAAAATGGCCCCCGAGCGCGGAACTGGCGGCGCGTGAGGATCACGCCTGTCGGCCGGGTCCTCTTTCGTGCGCCCAACCTCACCGATGTAGCGGAGGCGCGCGTTCGCGAACGCTTCGCGCTACTACCGCCACTCAGCCAAGGGCTCGCCTACTCGACGGCGATCGTGATGATGTTCCTGATCGCGCCGGCCGGCGAAAGGTTCATCTACTTCCAGTTCTGAACCGTCGCGTCGGTAGCGCCCGCTCGAGCGGACGCGCTCGTCAGAGCCCCTGCAAGTAGTGTTGCAGGTTGTCCATACCGCGCTCGATGTTCTCCATCGAGGTCGCGTACGAAATGCGGAAGTGGTCCTTGGAACCGAAGTCGTTGCCGCCGACCACGCCGACCCGTGCGCCTTCGAGAAGCTTGAGCGCAAGTCCGTCGCCGTCGCTGACTTTGGTCTTCTCGAACACGCCGCGGCCGTTGATGAAGACGTAGAACGCGCCGCCGGGTCTGTTCACGTGCAGGCCCGGGATCGCGTCGACGCGGTCGCAGATGTAGTCGCGGCGCTTCTTGAACTCGGCCACCATCGGCTCGATCTCGTCCTGACGCCCCGACAGCGCGGTCGCGGCCGCTGCCTGCGCGATCGAAGTGGGGTTGGAGGTCGACTGGCTCTGCAGAGTCGTCATCGCTTTGACGACGGCGGCCGGAGCCGCCGTGTAGCCGATGCGCCATCCGGTCATCGCGTAGGTCTTCGACACCGAGTTGCAGATGATCACGCGGTCGCGCAGCGACGGCTCCATCGCCACCAAGTGCTTGGGTTTGACGCCGTCGTAGCGAATGAACTCGTAGACGTCGTCGACGATCACCCAGCACTGGTGCGCGGCCAACACCTTGCCGAGAGCGGCGATCTGGGCTTCCGAGTAGGTTCCGCCGGTAGGATTGGACGGGCTGTTAAGGATCACCAGCTTGGTACGGTCGGTGAGCGCGGCGCGCAGTTCTTCGGGCTGCAGCAGGAAACCGTTCTCCTCGCTGGCGGTAACGATCTTGGGCACCCCGCCTGAGAGTGCCGCCATGTCGGGATAGCTCACCCAGTACGGTCCGGGGATCACCACCTCGTCGCCCTCGTCGAGAATCGCCTGCATGGCGTTGTAGAGCGAGTGCTTGCCGCCGCAACTCGCAATCACTTCGGCGTCCGAGTAGACGAGCCCGTTGTCGCGCTCGAGTTTGGTGCGGATCGCCTGCTTGAGATCCGGCGTGCCGCCGACCGCCGTGTAACGGAACTCTCTGCGACGGATCGAATCGTGCGCGGCCTCGCACACGTGCCACCAGGTCGGGAAGTCGGGCTCGCCGGCGGCGAACCCGATCACCTTGACTCCCTCGCGCTGCATCTCCAGAACTTTCGCGTTCATCGCCATCGTCGACGACGGCTTTACACGCTCCAAACGCTTCGAAAGGTTCGGCATGACCTCTATGCTCTCCCCACCTTCTTCAGAAGGCGTTGCTCCAACGGCAACGGCACCAGACCATGCACGTTACCACCCAATGACGCCACCTCCTTGACGAGCCTGGAACTCGTGTAGAAGTGCTGCTCGTCGGCCATCAGGAACACGGTCTCGATGTCGGGAGCGAGGTGGCGATTCATCATCGTCATCTGGAATTCGTATTCGAAATCAGCGACCGCGCGCAGCCCGCGAATGATCGAGCCCGCGCCGGCGCGGCGGCAGTAATCGATCAACAGCCCGTGGAACGAATCGATCGAAACGCGCCTGTCCAACCCGGCTGTCACTTCCTCGAGCAGTTCGACACGTTCGGCCGGAGTGAACAGACCCGACGGTTTCTCCTGGTTGTAGGCCACGGCCACCCTTACTTCGTCGAATACCACCAGACCTCGGCGAATGATGTCCAGGTGACCGTTGGTCACGGGGTCGAAGGATCCCGGGTAGACGGCAAATCGCGGGTTCATACGTTCTCCTCCGGCTCCGAACGGTCTGCTCGCTCCGGCTCCGCGAGTTCTGCCTGCTCTACATCGTAGCCGCGCCGGGCCGCGCCGGCCGCCTCACCAAGGCGCTCGTAGAGAAGCAGTTTGGTGTCGCCGTACTCGTCCTCGCGCTGCAGCACCAGGCCGCCGACGCGCCGCTGGGCTTTCTCGCGCCTCGCCGTTTCAACCGCGACCCACCCCTGAGAAGCGACCAGAGCGCCGGCATCGAGCATTTCGAGCGCTTCTTCGGTCAGGCCCTTGTCATAGGGCGCGTCCACGAACACTCCGTCGAATTCCCTGCGCGCGGCAGCCTGTGCCCGCAGCGCCGTGCGAAAATCCTCCGCCGCTATCCGCAGGTTGCCGCCCAGTTCCAACGCCGCGACGTTGCGGCGCAGGGCCGCCAGCGCCGCCTTCGCGTTCTCGATACACAATGCTGCGGCAGCGCCGCGACTCAGCGCCTCGATCGCCAGTGAGCCGGTGCCGGCAAAAACGTCGAGCACGCTCGCATCCGACAGCACGTAGCGGCTTTCCAGACGGCTGAACAGCGCCTCGCGTACCCGGTCGGCGGTCGGACGTGTCGTGGTTCCTTGCGCTGCTACCAACCGTCTTCCACCGAGTCTGCCGCCGATCACTCTCACTTCGCTCAGGTCCCGCGCGCCGCCGAAGGAGCGCGCTGATGGCGAACCGGCAGGGCCGAGGACCGCGCGGGTTATAGCCGATGCCCCTGCGGCGGGCAAAAGTGGCAATGCGCCGCACCTTTACTGCACCGCGCGCGTACTCTACGGTCGCGCGCGTGAACGCCGCACTGGTGCCGGTTCGCTCGATCGCGGGCGCCAAACAGCGCCTCGCCCGCTGCCTGGATCGCGACCGGCGCGAAGCCCTCGCCCTGGCGATGCTCGAAGACATGCTGGCCGCGCTGGATGCCTCCAGCCGCCTCGACCGCATCGTCGTGGTCAGCTCCGACTCCGGACTGCTCGAGCACGCGCGCCGCTGCGGCGCCGAAGCACTCGAGGAAGGACCGCCGCGCGGGCTAAACGCCGCGGTAGCGACGGCAGCGGTGCGCCTCGAGGCCCAGGGGGTACGCAGGCTGCTGACCATCCCCGGCGACGTGCCGCTGCTGGCCCCGGAGGATATCGACGCCGTCTTCGAGACCGACCACGAACGCTATCCGGTAGTACTGGCGCCGTCAGCGTCGGTGACCGGCACCAACGGCCTGCTCACCAGCCCGCCGACCGTGATCGAGTTCTGCTTCGAAGGTGCAAGCCTCGACGCCTACCGGCGCCAGTGCCGGCTCAAGGAACTCGAGATGTTGGTCTTGTGCCTGGAGAGCTTCGCGATCGACGTAGACACGCCGGCCGACCTGGCCGCGCTGCCCGCCAGACCCGGCTATCGCACCTGTGCGCTGGTACAGGAGTGGCGGGGCTTCATCGATCAATTTCTAGCCGGCGAAGCACTCGTCTGATTGCGCCCGCGCGGGGCCGCGGCCCCGAAGCCCGCCGACGGCGAGCACGGCCGGCGCCGGCGCACGCGTCGCGCGGTGGCTCGCGGTCTGGTTCGGGCGCGCGCGGCCTCGAGCCCGAGCGAGCGACGGACCGCTTGCGGATTCAGGTCAAGGGATTCGCAGATGCGGGCGAAGGCGTAGAGCCGGCTCGTGTCGTCGGACAGGATCCACTCGGCTTCCTTCGCGAAGCGCCGTTTGCCGCGAGCATCGAGCGCGTCGCGATACTTCACCACGCACTCGACCGCATCCATCACCAGCGCGACCATCAGTTGGTGCTCGGGCGGGAGTTCGGAGTGTGGGGTGCCGTTGCCGCCGCGCAGCAGCGCGCTCTGCCCCGTCCCCTCGCACGAGACTTCCGGCGTGTACAGGCCGGCAAACAGGCTATCGCTCACACTTGCCACGTGGTTACGGCGGTTTTGTACAAGATGGCAACGCGCCAGGTAAGATCGCAAAAGTACGCGAGTGGTCATACGCGCGTAGATATACGCAGGATGGATCGGCGCCGGCCGCAGCAGCGCTGACGCTCAGGTCTCGACGTCCCGGCTCTCGAGCACCACCCGAACGAGTTGCGCGGCAGAGGTGACACCGAGCTTGGCGAGCACCTGACGCCGGTGTCCTTCCACTGTCCGCACGCTGATCGCGAGATCCGAGGCGACTTCCTTGGATGTCGCGCCGGCGACCAGCAACGACATCACTTCACGTTCGCGCGCGGTCAGCGACGCCAGACGCCGCCGTGCGGCGATCCGCTCCGACGCCGCCGCACGCGCCACCCGATCGCATTCGATCGCCGCGTGGATGCGTTCCAGCAACAGCGCCGGCGGCGGCGGCTTCTGCAGAAAATCGAAGGCTCCGGCCTTCAGCGCCCGGACCGAAGTCGGCACGTTGCCGTGCCCGGTCAGGACGATTACCGGCAACGTCGCGCCGCGCCGCCGCAACTCGTCGTGAAGGTCGAGGCCGCTTCCCTCCTTCAGCCGCACGTCCAGGATCAGGCACCCCGGACGGTCAGGATCGAACGCGGCGAGAAACTCCGCGCCGGAAGCGAAGGTCTCGACCGGCAACGAAACCGAAGTCAACAATTCGTGAAGCGAACTGCGCACGGCGGCGTTGTCATCGACCACGAAAACCGTCGCTGTTGCTTTCAGCATACGATCGAACCTCTGCGTTTTCGCTTCGGTCCACTCAGCGGAATCGAAAAGCACACGACCGTACCCGGCCCGCCGTCCGACGGAGTTTCCATCCAGATACGGCCGTGGTGCGCTTCGAGGATCGAGCGGCCCAGTGCCAGCCCCATCCCGAGTCCCTGCGTCTTGGTCGTGAAAAAGGATTCGAAGATATGCTCCGCTGCCGGCTCGGGAATTCCAGTGCCGGTGTCGCGAACGCTGACCAGCGCCATACGATCGGCGCGGCGGGCGCTCAGTTCGATCAAACGTCGAGGCCCATCGGCTTCCTGGATGCTGTCCATGCCGTTCTGGATCAGGTTCACGATCACCTGCTCGATCTGAATCCGGTCCGCGTGAACGTGCAAGCGCCTGGCGGGGAGATCCAGGTGCAGCGCAACCTTGGCTCGCTCGAGTTCGCGGAGGAGCAGATCCGGCAGGCTGCGCACGAGTTCGCCGAGGTCTACCGGTTCGCACCGCGGCTCGGCGTTGCCGACGCAGGCACGCAGGTTGTCGACTATACCGGCGGCCCGCAACGATTCTGCGGCGGCCTGCGACAGGAGGCCGAGTAGCTTCGCCGAATCGATCGTCCCGGCCCGCAGGTACTGGGCGCACGCTTCGACAATGTTGGAGATCGACGACAGCGGTTGGCTGAGTTCGTGTGCCAGCCCGGTGGCGAGTTCGCCGACCGTGCTGACCCGCAACGCATTGCTCAACTCGAGTTGCCGTTGCCTGACGGTCTCGTCTTCCAGGCGTTGAACGTAGTGCTCGCGCAACAGTCCCTGCACACGCTGTCGCTCGGTAACGTCGGCGACGACTACGACGATGAATTCGGGCTCGCCGGCGCGGCGGCCACAGCCGCGCGCGTTCACCAGCAGCGAGCGCGGGCCGAGAGCCTCGGAGTCGTACCGGACCGCGAGTTCTTCCATCGCGCTGCCGTCTTCCGACACGCACGCGAGACGCCGAAGCAGTTCCGGGAGGTTCCAGACCTTGCTGCCGATGTCACCCAAGCCCAGCCCGACGAGGTCTCGATCCGACAACTCGAAGAGCGAAGCGAATGATCGGTTGACACGGAGCACCCGCAGGTCGCGGCCCACGACCAGGAGAGGTTCGCTGACTGCGTCGATGATCCACTCGGTGGCGAGCCGGTCCGGCCACGAGGCGTCCGCGGCGTTGTTGGCTCCGGCCGCCGCCTTGGCGCCGGCGCTGCTCGCCGCTGCGCGCCGGCAGTTGCTGCCCCCGAGGGGCGTTGCTGAAGCGCTCGCAACCCAGGCGTCGAGCGCGACTCGCGACTCGGAACTACGCGACCGCCCGGTCCGCCCAGGCTTCGTCTTGCTCTTCATGCCCCTCGCTAAGCCGCACCCTCACGCGCCGCTCGCACCACGGCGACGACGAGTCCCGCGCGAGCCCAAGCCGTCGCGGGTCCGCGCGCATCTCGGCGACGACCCGTGACAACGTCCGCCGGCAGCCGCTGTTACAGCCAGCCTTGCTTGACCAGCAGCACCGCCGCCTGGGTGCGGTTGCTGACCTCGATCTTTCGGAAGATCCGCTTGAGCTCCGACTTCACCGTCTCTCGCGAGATCCGCAGCGTGGCCGCGATCGCCGGGTTGGTCAGGCCGTCACAGATCAGGCGCAGGATCTGTTTTTCCCGATCGGTCAGGTGGCGGCGAGGACGGCCGGGTTGCGCGGCCGCGGCGCGCGCGCCGATCGCGGGCTTGGTACTCGAGTCCAATGCCCTCATCTGGAGACCGCTCGGCGGTGGGACGATTCTTTGGGTGGGGTGCGCGATGGTTTCGACTTTCACGGCAGCTCCTTTTGCCGCCACGTTGGGGTGGCGCAACCGGGACTCTACCCCTCGTGTGAGCGACGACAAGATCGAAATACTACGCGCGTAGAACTACGGTGAAGCGACTTCGCCACCTCGAGACGCAACGACACGCCGGTGGCCACCGCGCACGGCCGGGCCGCAGATCGCCGCCCGGGTGCGTCCGAAGCGACGGCGCGGGCGCACAACGCGCCTCAACGCTGCGCGCCGGTTGACCGAGCCGGCCGGGCACCCGCGATCGAACAGGCGATCGGAAAGAAGCTCGACGACGCTGCGCGCCGGTTGACCGAGCCGGCCGGGCACCCTACGGGGTGGCCGGTGGAGTTGTTCGCACGCACGCTGGGAACCCTCGACTGGCCGTTCGTCACCGCCCAGCTCGCGCGGCACGCGCACACCGCGGCCGGGCGTCGCGCCGCCGAGAACGTCGCCTTGATGCACGACCCGCGCGCGATCGGCCGGTCCTTCGACGCGATTGAAGAGATTCTGGCACTGCTCGACAAACGCATCGGCGCTCCTCCGCTCGGCGGCATCGAAGAAATCACCGAGGCTATCGAGCGCGCGGCACGCGGCGACGTACTCGATCTGGCCGAGCTTCGCGCCGCGCGCTCCACGCTCGGCGCACTGGCAGAGCTCGAGGGTTTCCTGGCGCACAATCGGCAATCGGCACCTACGCTGGCGCAGCTCGGCACGGCCATCGACCTCGACCGCAGGCTCTGCGCCGCCTTCACCGCCGCGCTCGACGAACGCGGCGAACTCTCGGAAAGCACCTATCCGCTACTCGGACAGCTGCGAGAACGCATCGCGGCGCTGGAGCGGCGCGTGCGTTCGGTGCTCGAGAACTTGCTCGATTCGCCCGAGATCGCCGACCTGCTGCAAGACCGCTACATCACGATCCGCGACGACCGTTTCGTGCTGCCGATAAAGGTGCAAGCCAAAGGCCTCGGGCTCGGCATCGTGCACGACGTGTCGCGGTCGGGACAGACCGTATTCGTCGAGCCGCTGGCGTTGGTGCCGCTCGGCAACGACAAACGCATCGCCGAAGCCGAACTGCGCGACGAAGAACGCCGCATCCGCGCCGAACTCTCGGCGCTGCTCGGCCGTCACGCTGTAACCATGCACGCAGCGCTCGCGGCAGCCACCGAACTGGACGTGGCGTGCGCACGCGCCGGCTTTGCCGCACGCCTCGACGCCACCCGTCCGTCGGTCGGCACCGGCGCCGTCGTCGAACTACGCATGGCGCGCCACCCGGTGCTGGCACTGACCCAGGAAGGCGTCGTCCCCAACGATCTGTCGCTGTCGCAGAAGCGGCCGGTGTTGGTACTGACCGGGCCCAACGCCGGCGGCAAGACGGTGGCAATGAAGACCATCGGGTTGTGCGCTCTGCTGGTGCGCGCAGGCTGCTTCGTGCCGGCCGGCGCCGGGTCGCGCGTGGACCTGTTCGACGAAGTCCTCGCCGACATCGGCGACACGCAGACCGTGCACGAAGGTCTGTCGAGCTTCTCCGCACACCTGACCACGCTGCGTTCGATGCTCGATCGCGCCGGCCCCGCCGTGCTGCTGCTGCTCGACGAGATCGCCGCGGGTACCGACCCGGCCCAGGGCGGCGCGCTGGCGCGTGCGATCATCGAGCGCCTCGCCGACGCCGGCGCGCGCGCCGTCGTGACGACCCACTACGGCCAGGTCAAAGCGATGAGTGCGCAAGACCTTCGCGTAGAGGTCTCCGCACTCGAGTACCAGGGTGGCAAACCGACCTACCGCGTGGTGCCCGGCACTGCCGGCGAGAGCCACGCGCTGGCCGCGGCCGCACGCGTCGGCCTCGACGCGCCATTGATCGAACGGGCGCGGGCGCTGATGGACGAAGGTGAGCGCGCGCTGCACGACGCGCTGGCCGCTCTCGAGACCGAGCGCGAGCGCGCACGCGAGTCGTTGCGACACGCCGACCAGACCGCCGCGACGCTCGCCGCGCGCGAATCAGCGCTGCTCGAGCGCGAACGCGAGTTGGCTCAGCGAGAGCACAAGATCAGGGGCCGCGCGCGCGAGATCGAACAGCAGCAAGCCGCGGAGTTTCTCAAGCGGCTGCGCGCCGCCGAACGTGAAGTGCGCCGCACCGTTACCGAACTCAACGCCGCCCCTGCTCGTGAGCGCGCCGCCGACGCGCGCGCCGCGATCGACCAGGCACGCGCTCTGGTCGCCTCGCTCAGAGTACCGGAATCTTCGCCGGGACCGGCGCCGGCGGTCGGCGACCGCGTGCGTCTTTCGGGTCTCGGAACTACCGGCGAGGTCGTGGCGGTTCGCGCAGGTGAGGTGGAAGTTCGCGCGGGTGTGATGACCGTGCGCGCAAGACCCGAGGAAGTGGAGATCGTCACCGCCAAGGCCGGCGCCGCCGACAAGCCCCGCAGGTCGATGCCACGCGGCGAGCAATCGGCCGCCGGCGGGCGCGGCGCAACGCCGTCGGTGCGCGCGCCAGAGCGTGACAGTGCTGCCTCGTTGGAAACCGCGCTGCGCATCGCAGACAACACACTCGACCTGCGCGGAGTGCGCGTCGAGGAGGGACTCGCCATGCTCGAGGCCTTCCTCGACGAGTCGATGGTGCGCAGCCGCGACGTGGTGTTCGTGCTGCACGGCCACGGCACCGGCGCACTGCGAAGTGCGATTCGCAAGGCACTGGCCGAGTCGCGCTACGTCAGCGCCTGCGCGCCGGCCTCCGACGAACAAGGCGGCGACGCGTTCAGCGTCGCGCGGCTTCGCGGCTGACGTTGGCGAGCGCCCGGGCATCGTCAAACCAACGTCGCAGGTCAACTCGATGCAGCGGGCGACCGGCTGAGAACGGGTTCATCCGCGCCACGGCGGACAACGAAAATTGAACTGGCGACGCTGCTGCGCCTCGAAATCCGGCGCGTCATCCTGGCTGTCATCGCCGCAGAGATGCTCGGACTCCTCGACACCCCGAAACAGGAAGTGCTGCGCAGCGCCACTCACCGATCCTTCTGTTCCGACGATCTCCACACGCCGTAGGAATGCCGCCGTCGCCGCATAAACGAGAGCTCCGGCAATCAGATCGACCGCGTAGTGCTGCTTCACCAGCAACGTCGAAGCGATGATCGCCGCTGCCAGTGCACCATGGAACCGCGGCGCCGGCCGCGTGCGATTGAAGTGCATGAACAGCAGGCAGTTGGCCGCGTGCAGGCTCGGCAGGCAGTTGCCCGGGCCGTCGAACCAGTGCCACAGCGCGTCGGCCCAACCGATGGTGTGCGGCCCGTAGAACAACTCGCGCGGCATCTGTACCGGCAGCAGCACGAACAGCGGCAGGCAGAGGAGCATCTGAAAGTACGATGCGTAGAAGATGCGGTTGGCCTCTTGATCGTCGGGTGAGCGCGCCACCGTCCACCAGTAGAGCGGCAGATACATCAAGTAGAGCGCCACCAGCGCCGGCACAAACGGCACCGCCCGGTCGATGGCCGTCATCGGCAGTTGGTGCCGCTCAAAGACCGGGAAGCGGTTGGTGAGCTGGTAGATCGCGATGTACGGAGCCCACAGCGCCAGGTACCACAGCGGACTTCGCGGACGGTGAAACAGCAGCGGCAGGCGGATCATGCGCGCACCCGGCGTAGCAGTGCGGCCAGCGATGCGGCCACTACCGCAACGGCGATCCACTGTGAGGTTGCCAGTCCGCTGTAGATACCGCGCTCGGCGTCGCCGCGCGCGAACTCGATCACGAAGCGAAAGGCCGAGTACGCCGCGACCGCGGCCGCGAACACCGCGCCGTCTCTCGTGCCGCGCGAGCTGGCGCGCAGGCATTTCATCGCGGCCGCCGCCGTCAACGCCAGGAACGCGGCCTCGATGGCCTGCGTCGGTACCACGCCGAGCGATGCCGATCCTTGCGTGATGAGCCCCGCGCGAAGCTGCTCGTAGTAGACGGGGGAGCCGGCGGGGAACGACACTCCGAGCCAGTACGCGCGCACTCCGTAGCAGCAGCCTTGAAGGAAGCAGCCGACGCGAGCCACAGCCGTCACTACGAACAGCGCCGGGGTCCACACGTCCAGAGCACGTGCAAGATTCAGCTCGCTGCCGATCCTGGCCACCGCCACGGCCACCGGCAGCAGCACGACGGCGCCGTAGAGGGTCTTGGGACCGGCCAGAGGGTTGAGATAGTACGCAGCGTAGCTGACCTCGCAGGGCGGCCGCAGCG
>Ga0172374_1002237_pt1 | contig 12442 bp, 10 predicted proteins | sample LakKiv3m_FD_114536 | JGI IMG/M metagenome (GOLD analysis project Ga0172374, IMG submission 114536) | Freshwater microbial communities from Kabuno Bay, South-Kivu, Congo - kab_092012_10.3m | ecosystem: Environmental > Aquatic > Freshwater > Lake | place: Democratic Republic of the Congo... | reverse complement strand
TTCTTCCAGAATGGCCGCCGCGAGTTCATCCTGCACTCGAGCCGGAAGCCGTGAAGCAGCCTCGAACGCCTTCTGTAGAGCGTTTGTCATAGCCGAAGAACAGTAGTCCGATCTGCCCACCGTGGCCGGTTCCGGCAGGAAAACGTCCAACGGCCTGCGCATGAGCGGCCGGCGCGAGACGCGTGGCCTTGATGCCGAGCGCCATGCCGGACTGCTCAAGGTGCTGGTTATGCGTCGAGGGTCGTTCGGAGTTGGCACTGCAGTTCCGGAATGCGCTTATGGACCACGTCCCACACCAATTCATAGTCGACGCCAAAGTAGTCGTGGATGAGTCGATCACGCATGCCAGCGATGGCCCGGCCTTCAACGGCGGAATGCTGCGCGCGAAAGTCGTCAGGAACATTCTTCGCAGCCTCTCCAATGATCTCGAGGCTACGAACGAACGCCCTCCACAGTGTGTCGTTGGTCGCGAACTCCTCGAAGCTCACGCTTGCACTCTGGGCCACCAGGTAGTCAGCTCCGAGCAGGATGTGCCGGAGGTAATCACGTGGCTCGAAGGACATCGTGGGCTTCCTCCAAAATGCGCGGCTTTATGAATGGTGACAGTGCTTCCAATGTTGCGAGCGCGACTGAGTGTCCAAGCCGCGCTTCAAGCAGTTCGGAAAATGCAAAGAAATGGCCATGAGTCTTGGCACCAGGTGCAAACTGCTACGAGCAGAGCGACGTCGCTGTCTGGCCGAGCTTCGCCGCGTACGACCGAACCGAACAACGCGAGACTCTCAACGCCGAGCCCCTTCTGCCAACATACATGAGACACCAACCCCATCCGAAAGTTGTGTAGCGGGGCGGGAAGGTGAGAGAAGATGGGAATCATGCGTGCGACCGTGGTTCGCCGACCCGCAGGTGTTGGTGAAGTCGAAGATGGAATCGAGGATCGGCGCGACGTTGAGGTCGTAGCCAAACCGAAGCGACGGCACTTTACCGCGCACTACAAGATTCGCGTTCTGCGAGAGGCCGACGAAGCTGCGAAGGTCGGCGGGGTGGGCGAACTTCTGCGCCGTGAGGGGCTGTACTCCTCGCACCTGACGGCATGGCGACGCGAGCGGGAGCAAGGCGAGCTGCGCGCGCTGTCGAAGAAGCGTGGCCGCAAGCCGACCAAGGATCCGCAGACCAAAGAGATTCAGAAGCTCGCTCGCGAGAACGAGCGGTTGCGTTGTCGCCTGGCCCAGGCCGAGGCGATCATCGAAGTTCAAAAAAATGCCGCGCTCCTGGGGATCCCCCTGAAGGGGTTGGTGTCTCATGCATGTTGGCAGGAGGGGCGGGAAGCAACGCGACACGGTCCTTGTCCCCTTGCCGGCACGGACGACTATGCAGTTGCTGGCGAAGCGAAGTCGACATCTTTCACGCGCAGGCGGCAGCATTCCGTGAGACGAAGCCCACTTCCGTACAGAAGTGGCGCCATCAGGAGGCGGAGTCCGTCCAACCTGCCGAGGACGCGGCCCACTTCTTCTCTTGTCAACACGACGGGCAGGCGCCGGGGCGTCTTGGCTGGCGCAATGTGCGGAATGCGCGGCAGGTCGATCTGCAGCACCTCACGATAGAGAAGCAGCAGCGCGTGGAGGGCCTGGTTCTGGGTGCGCGCTGTTACTTTGTCGTGTATCGCTGGGTGGGCGAGAAAGGCGCCGATAGCTCGAGCGTCGCGCTGATCCGGATGACGCATTTCGTGATATAGCACGTAGCGACGGATCCAGCCCCAGTACGCATTCTCGGTGCTGCGGCTGTAGTGCTTGGTGCGAATCGTCTGCTGGACACGTTCTACGAGGCGGGGTTTGGCGTCAGGCGCCGGACACGGAGACGGCGGGTGGCCCATACGAGGTGGTTCGGTCGGGCGTTGGCGTGCGAGCGCTCGATATCGCGCCGCAAACGTCAGTCGATCGCGCGGCGCGTGGCTGTCCACAACGACACGGTCAAGGTCTGGTGGGTGTTGCCGCCGGCGGCTTCGAGGTGGCGGACTTCGAACGCGGACAATCCCGCGTCGTCGCACCAGCGCGCCACCTCGTCGTCGGCTAGTCCGAGACGCCGGTGGGCGTGCTCGGTGCGCAGGAACTCGAGACCGTGAGGCGCGAAATCGACGACCAGCATGCGCCCGCGCGGGCGCAGCAGACGCGCGCCTTCGCGGATCGCCGCCGCCGGATCGTCGAGGAAGTGAAGGACGTGGTGCAAGGTCACGACGTCGGCGCAACCGCTCTCGAGCGGAACGTCGTAGAGATTGCCGAGGCGCACCTGGCAGTTGCCGATGCCGCGCGCGCTCGAGTTGGCGCGCGCGACGTTGAGCATTTCGCGGCTCGAGTCGATGCCGGTGCCGCGCCTTACGCGCGGCGAGAACAGTTCCAGGATGCGTCCGGTGCCGGTGCCGAGATCGACGAGGTCGCCGAGGTCTCCTTCGCCGGCAGCTTCGAGCATCGCGCGTTCGACGGCCGCTTCGCCGACGTAGAGGTCGCGAATGCTGTCCCAACTCTCTGCGTTCTCGCGAAAGTACGCCGCCGCGCGCTCGGCGCGCTCGCTGCGGATCAACGCGAGGCGTTCACGGTCCCTTGCGAGCCCGGCGTCGCCGTCGGGCAACAGTTCGAGCAGTGCGGCGGTGAGCCCGCCGCCGGGGCCGCTGCGCGCCACGCGATAGAACGCCCACGCGCCTTCGCGCGAGCGCTCTAGCAGGCCGGCGTCGCACAGCAGTTTCAGATGACGGCTCACGCGCGGCTGGCTCTGCCTGAGCACGCGGGTGATTTCCGAGACGGTGAGTTCGCCGCCGGCAAGGATCGCCAGCAGCCGCAGCCGCGTCGGTTCGGCGACTGCCCTTAGACCGGCCAGAAGAGCGTTCATGCCAGCCGCAACTCTACCGACGTTAACGCGGTAGCGAGACTACCGGCACCGCGATGTCTTCTCGTTTCCGCGTCATCGCGTTGCGCGGGTCTCGGTGAGTCTGGCCGGCCGGGACTTCGTCGTCAGCAGCGCCGGTGCTCGCCGCGAATCGATTCATCGATGGGCACGGCCGACGCTAGTAGCGATAGCGATCGGGCTTGAAGGGCCCGTCCACCGGCACGCCGATGTAGGCTGCCTGCCGATCGGTGAGTCGCGTGAGCTTCGCGCCGATCTTCTTCAGGTGCAGACGCGCGACCTGTTCGTCGAGGTGCTTGGGAAGCACGTAGACCTCTTTGGCGTAGGCGCCGGGCTTCTGCCACAGTTCCATCTGCGCGAGCACCTGATTGGTGAACGAGTTTGACATGACGAAACTCGGGTGGCCGGTGGCACAACCGAGGTTCACCAGGCGGCCTTCGGCCAGCAGAATGACGCGCTTGCCATCGGGGAAGATGATGTGATCCACCTGCGGCTTGATGTTCTCCCAACGGCACGACTTCAGTCCGGCCACGTCGATCTCGCTGTCGAAGTGACCGATGTTGCAGACGATGGCCTGGTCTTTCATGCGCGCGATGTGGTCGAAGCTGATCACCTGGAAGTTGCCGGTGGCGGTGACGAAGATGTCGGCCTGGTCGGCAGCTTCTTCCATCGTCACTACGCAGTAACCTTCCATCGCCGCCTGCAGCGCGCAGATCGGATCGATCTCGGTGACCCACACCCTGCAACCGAGGCCGCGCAGCGACTGCGCGCAACCCTTGCCGACGTCGCCGTAGCCGCACACCACGGCGATCTTGCCGGCCATCATCACGTCGGTGGCGCGCTTGATGCCATCGACCAGCGACTCGCGGCAGCCGTAGAGGTTGTCGAACTTGCTCTTTGTCACCGAGTCGTTGACGTTGATTGCGGGGAAAGGCAGGTCGCCTTTCTCCTGCATTTGGTAGAGGCGGTGCACTCCGGTGGTTGTCTCTTCGGTCACGCCGCGGATGTTGGCGCGGATCTTCGAGTAGAAGTGCGGATCGCTTGCCAGGCGCTTGCGAATCGCGGCGAACAGCACGGTCTCTTCTTCGCTGCCGGGGTTGTCGAGGACCTTCGCGTTGGTCTCGGCCTTGGAGCCGAGGATGACGAGCAACGTTGCGTCGCCGCCGTCGTCGAGGATCATGTTGGGCGTGCCGCCGTCGCTCCACTCCAAGATGCGGTGGCTGTAGTCCCAGTACTCTTCGAGGCTCTCACCTTTGTAGGCGAAGACCGGAACGCCGCGCTCGGCGATCGCCGCGGCAGCGTGGTCCTGGGTGGAGAAGATGTTGCACGAGGCCCAGCGCACCTCGGCGCCGAGTTCGACCAGGGTCTCGATCAGCACCGCGGTCTGGATCGTCATGTGCAGCGAACCCGCGATGCGCGCGCCGGCCAGCGGCTGCTTCGCTGCGTACTCCTCGCGCAGTGCCATCAGCCCCGGCATTTCGGTCTGGGCGATGGTGATCTCTTTGCGGCCCCAAGCGGCCAACGAAAGATCGGCAACGCGAAAATCCTGATTCGGCCTGGCGGCGGTCTGGATCGACATGATTCTTTCTTCCTTTACTGTCCGCTACTGTCCGCGGGCGCTGCGAGCCGTCCGCCGTTGTGTTGATATGCGGACATACGGATGTCTTTATGTGGTGTCAACGCGGCGGCGCCCCCGGCGGTCGCACTCCCCGCGCATCCGCTCTGCCGCGGCAGCCGCACGGCTCCTGGGGAGCACGGGTCGCTTGACGTGCCTTGCGCGCCGATGGACCTCATCAACGAGCCCGTGGGAGCCACCCGCCGGGGAGCACGGGTCGCTTGACGTGCCTTGCGCGGCTATGGTCTGGCGCCGTGACGAACGCGACCGGCGGGGGAAACGCATGAACACAGTCATTCGAGGCCGTGTGTGGAAGTTCGGCGACAACATCGACACCGACGTGATGGCGCCGTGGAATACGCTGTCGATGACCTGGGAGGAACGGCGCGAGACGGTCTTGCAGACGCGGCCCGATTTCGTCGCGCAGGTCAGGCCAGGAGACATCGTCGTAGCCGGTCGCAATTGGGGCTGCGGTTCGAGCCGTGAGCACGCGGCCGAGAACCTCAAACTGCTCGGCCTCGGAGCGGTGATCGCCGAATCGTTCGGGCGCATCTACTTTCGCAACTGCGTCGCGATTGCGTTCCCGAACATGGCGTGTCCGGGCATACACGCCGCCTGCGAAGAAGGCGACGACATCGAACTCGACATCGCCGGCGGGCTGGTGCGCAACCTGACGCGCGCTACGCACCTGCAGGCGGCGCCTCATACTGCCGACATGCTCGCGATCGTCGCGGCCGGCGGCTTGCTCGAGGTGCTGAAGAAGCGCTTGGCCGAGGCACGGCCGTGATGTGCGCGACCGCTTCAGCAGTCCGTTGAAAAACTCCGGACCGAGTCAGGTGCCGAGATTCGGGCAGAGATCGATGCGCGAAACTGCAGAAATAGTGGTGCGATTTAGAGGTTTCACAACGAAGAGATCGGCCCGGAGATCAGTGCCTGACAACGGGAGTGGGTTTCCCGATAATGGGCTGCTGGCGGCGCAAGCGCTCGCGCGGCGAGTTGTCGAGGCACGGCCGTGACGCGCAAGCGCGTGGTCGTGATCGAAGGTGAGGACGCGGCACCCGAAGCGATGCGCCCGAGTCTGGCGGTGATCGACCGCCTCGGCCTCGACATCGAGTGGCTGCACCCCCCGGTGGGCGCGCTCGGAATCGAAAGGTCGGGCTCGGCGTTTCCCGACGAAGCCCGCGCCGCGATCGACGCCGCGGATGCGACGCTGTTCGGCGCCACCAACGGACTGAGCGCGCTGGCGCTGTTCTACCTGCGCTGGGGCAAGCAGACTTACGCCAACGTGCGCCCGACGCGCTTTGTGCCCGGGGCATGCAGTCCGCTGGCAGCGCCGCAGGGAATCGACTTCGTGATCGTGCGCGAGAATCTCGAAGACCTTTACCTGGGCGTCGAGGGCGACCTGCGCGAGCTCGCGCCGCTGAGCCTGCACAGTTTCACTGCGCAGTGCCCAGTAGTCGACCTAGCCCCCGGTGCGTACGCGCTGAAGGCGATCACCGAACGCGGTAGTGATCGCGTCGCGCGCTTTGCCTTCGAACTGGCGCGAAGCCGCAAGGCACGCGGCCTGCCCGGACGAGTTCTGTGCGCCGCGAAGTACAACATGCTGATGCGCAGCGACGGGTTGTTCCGCGACCGCGTCCGTCTGATGGCCGCCCAGTACCCTGACATCGAACTGCAAACCTACATCATCGACGATTTCGCGCGCCGTCTGGTCGCCGAGCCGCACAGTCTCGACGTCGTCGTGCTGCCCAACCTGTACGGCGACATCCTGAGCGATGCGGCGGCGGGTCTGGTCGGCGGTCTCGGTGTCGCTGCCAGCGGCTGCTACGGCGACGACTACGCCTACTTCGAGTCGGTGCACGGCTCGGCACCCGACCTAGTCGGCAAGAACGTCATCAATCCCACTGCGACCCTGGCGTCGGCGGCGATGCTGCTCGAGTATCTGGGGTTCGCGGATGCCGCCCGGCGCCTCGAGGCCGCGATCGCCGCCGTTTACGCGGAGGGCAGCAGGCTGACCCCGGACCAGGGCGGTAACGCGACGACTACCGAATTCTGCGACGCGGTGGTGCGTCGGCTCTGAAGCGCGCGGGCCCGCCGCGGCCGTGAGCGGGCAGGCATCGTGTCATGGCGCGGCGGCGCGACGGTCAAGGTCCGCTCGGCGCGCGGGAATGGCGGGCCGCGGTCGAGGAGCGCGTCGCAGCGCGGTGGCGCGAAGGCGCGGGCCCGCCCGGCCGCTGTGGGCGGCGACCGGTAAGGCGTGGGAGCGCCGATGCGGGGCTCGCGATTCACGTGTTCCGCCTCCCGGAGTTCGAGCGCAGGGGACTTGTCAGGGTCGCGGCGCCCGTGGTATCGGATCAATCGCTTGATGGAGAAACTGTGGCGCTTTGAAACCGTGAGGGAACGACGTTGGGAGCACTCGAAAAAGACGGACTGTCGGATACGCAGGTACTGGCCGAACTCGACGAGCTGGCGCGCGATGACGTGGACTGGCGGACGGGCCGCATCCTCACCGGTTTGTACGATCCGGGCCGCACCGCCTACGAACTGAGCGCCAAAGCGTACTCGCGCTTCCTCACGCAAAACGCGCTCTACATCAACATGTACCCGAGCGCCGGGCGCATGGAGAAAGACGTCGTCAATTCACTGGCCGAGTTGTTGCGCGGCGACGACGCGGTGGTCGGCAACATGACCAGCGGCGGCACCGAGAGCATAATCCTGGCAGTCAAGACGGCGCGCGATCACGCGCGCGTTCACCGTCCCGGCGCCGTCGATCCCGAGATCGTGCTGCCGATAACCGCGCACCCGGCCTTTCACAAGGCCGCCCACTACCTGGGATTGCGCGTGGTGGTCACTCCAGTGGATCCCAGCGACGGTTTTCGCGCCGACGTCGATGCGTTTCGCGCGGCGCTGGGGCCGAACACCGTGCTCGGCGTCGGCTCGGCACCGAACTTCTCGCACGGCACCATCGATCCGATCGCCGAGATGGCCTCGGCAGCGGCCGAGCGCGGCATCCTCTTTCACGTCGACGGCTGCGTCGGCGGCCTCTATCTCTCTTTCATGCGCCGCATGGGCGAAAGAGTCCGCGACTTCGATTTCTCGATCGATGGCGTGACCAGCATTTCGGCCGACATGCACAAGTACGGTTACGCGCCCAAGAACGCTTCGGTGCTGATGTACCGCAACCGCGATCTGCGCATTCACGCGTTGTTCACCTGTAGCGGCACCACCGAGTACGCGGTCATCAACCCCACCGTGCTGAGCAGCAAGTCGGCCGGACCGATCGCGGCCTCGTGGTCGATGATGCGTCACCTCGGTGAGAGCGGATACCGGCGAATCGTTCGCGAAACCCTCGATGCGACCCGGGCGATGATCGCCGGCATCGAGCGCATCGACGGTATCGAGGTGCTCGCCGATCCCGACATGTGCATGTTCACGCTCGGTTCTTCGGAGATCAGCATCTTCGAACTCGACGACGAGATGAAGCTGCGCGGCTGGCAACTCCTCCCGCAGTTCTCTTGCGGCGGAGCCCCGGCCAACCTGCACGTGAGCATCTCGAGCTCCAACGTGCCGCTGGTCGATACGTTCCTCGCCGATCTCGCCGAATCGGTGACGTTGCTGCGCACGCGCGGACCGACGGTCGATCGCGAGCACTTCGCGCGCGAAACCGCCAAAATGAAGGACAAGCCTTTCGAAGAGCTTTTCCTGCAACTCGCGGTGCTTGCCGGCCTGACCGGAAGCGGCCTGCCCGAGCGGATGGCTCCGATGAACACCATTCTGGATCTGCTTCCGGCCGCGACGCGTGACCGCATGTTGGCGGTGTTCATCAATGCAGGTTGATTGGCAGGTTGATTGGCGAGGTGCTCGGCAGGTTGATCGGCGGGTCTCCTGGCTGAGTGATCTGCGGGATCATGGCACGGCCGGTTGATCCGCGGGCACGCGCGCGCATCGTCGAAGTGGCGACGCGGCTCTTCGCCGAGCGCGGCTACGCCGCTACGACGACTCGCGCACTGGCGGCCGAGGCGGGAATGAACATCGCCACCGTGCACTATCACGTGGGCAGCAAGTTCGAACTCTTCACGGCGGTCCTCGAAGCGCTGTACCAGGAAGAAGCGGCGATCCTCGGCGAGCGCCTCGCGCCGCTCGAGGACGGCCCGATCGACGATATCGGCGTGGTGATCGAGGTGCTGGTAGGTGCGGCTTCGGCGATGATAGATCTGATGGCGAGCCGGCCCGAGCGGCCGCGACTGTATCTGCGCCGCTGGCTCGATCCCTCCGACGAACTCCGTCCGTTCGAGGTGAAGATTTCCCTCGACGCGCACCGGCAACTGCGCGAGTTGCTGGAAAGAGCCAAGGAGGGCGGCGCCGTCGGCCGTTCTTTCCCGGTCGAGACCTTCCTTCGTAGTTTCACCTGGCTGATCTACGGCTACTTCGCGACCGGTCCGATCGATTGGCGCGATTGGTTTTCCGATCCGCTCGAGCCGTCGCATCTCGAGGATCTGCGACGGTTGGTTGCGCTTTACGTGCGGCAGAGTCTGGCCGCTTCATGGACGTGAACGAGGCTCGAGACGCAGCAGTTGGAGAAGATGGAGAAGATGGAACCTGGCGAATCCGGTAGGTATCAGATCAGCATCGATACCGGCGGCACCTTTACCGACGCAGTGGTTGCCGACTGCCGGGGAATGCTGCGTCTGGGCAAGGCTTTGACGACGCCGCAGGACATCTCGATCGGAGTGCGCGAAGCGATCGAAGCGGCCGCGTCCGAGACCGGAGTCGCGCTGCCGCAACTGCTCGCTGCCACCGACCTGTTGGTCTACGGAACTACGGCGGCGACCAACGCCATCGTCACGCGCAACGTCGCGCGCACCGCCATGCTGTGTACCGAAGGGTTCGAGGACGTGCTGCTGTTTCGCGAGGGCGGCAAGAGTAACGGTCACGATTTCACGCAACCTTTCCCGCGCCCTTACGTCCCTCGCCGTCACACTTTCGGGGTGCGTGAACGCATCGACGCCGAGGGCGCCGTAGCGAAGCCGCTCGACGAAGATCACGTGGTCTCGATCTTGCGCACCGTTGGCGAGCGCAAGTTCGAAGCGCTCGCCGTGTGCCTGTTGTTCTCGGTGGTCAACTCGGCACACGAGCGGCGCATCGGCGAACTCGCCGCTGCCCACCTTCCGGGGATTCCGGTGACTCTCTCGCACCGGCTGCTGCCGATTCTGCGCGAATTCCGCCGCGCTTCTGCGACTGCGATCAACGCATCGCTGCGCCCGGGCATGGCTCGCCACCTCGGGCGCATGGAGGCGAGCCTGCGCGAACTCGGTTACAGCGGCCCGCTTCTGGTCAGCACTTCCACCGGTGGCTGTATGGAAGTTCCGATGCTTCTCGAGCAGCCGGTACACCTGGTCAAGTCCGGACCGGCAATGGCACCGGTGGCCGCGCGCGAGTACTCGCGCCGCGAGAGCGAGAGCTGCGACCTCATCGTTTGCGACACCGGCGGCACCACTTTCGACGTCGGCATGATCCGCGACGGCGATCTGGTCAGAACCCGCGAAACGTGGCTTGGGCCGCGCTTCACCGGCGAGTTGCTGTGCCTTTCCTCGGTCGATGTACGAAGCGTGGGCGCCGGCGGCGGATCGATCGCGTGGATGGATGCGGCAGGACTGCTGCGCGTCGGCCCGCAGAGCGCGGGTGCCGAACCGGGTCCTGCCTGTTACGGGCGCGGCGGGACCGACGCGACGGTGACAGATGCGGCGTTGGTGGCCGGCTATCTTCCGCCCGAAGGCCTGCTCGGCGGTCGCATGGTACTCGACGTCGAGGCGGCGCACACCGCGGTGGCAAAGGTCGCCGCCGTACTGGGTCGTGATCTGGCCGAAACCGCGCACGCCATCATCAACGTTGCCGGCGAGACGATGATCGCGGCGATCGTCGACATCACGGTGGCCGAGGGCCTGGATCCGCGCGACTGCACGCTGGTAGCGGGCGGCGGCGCCGCGGGCCTCAACGTGGTGGCGATCGCGCGCGAGCTCGGCTGCTCGCGCGTGCTGCTGCCGAAGACCGCGAGTGGGATGAGCGCGTGCGGGATGCAGTTCGCCGACATCGTCTTCGAGCAGGCTGCCGGCGCGTTCACCACCTCACGCGATTTCGACCGCGCACGCGTCGAGAATGCGCTGGCGGCAGTGCGCGCGGCGCTGACGGCGACGGAAAATTCGCTCGAGAGCGGGCGCGGGCACAGCCGCACGGATCTGTTCGTCGAGGCGCGCTACGAGGGCCAGGTCTGGCAGCTCGACGTTCCGCTGTCCGGCGACGAGTTCGGACCCGCTGAAGTCGAAGCGTTGGTGCATGCATTTCACGCGGTGCACGAGCGCGTGTTCTCGGTGTGCGACCAGCAATCGGAATTGGAATTTCTGACGTGGAAGGGCCGGCTCACCGTGGCTTTGCCGAAGACGAACGTCCTACGGCAACCATCGCAACACGCCAGACCGTCACCGCGTGAAAAGCGCGCGGCATTCTTCGACGGCGTCGGACTGATCCAGACCGGCTTCTTTTCGGGCAGCCAGCTCAGCGCCGGTACCGAGATCGAAGGTCCGGCGGTGATCACCGAACCGACCACGACGATAGTGCTTCCGCCCGGAGCCAAAGCCACCCTCTCCGGCGGCGGCAGCTACCTGATCGACACAGGAGTCAGAGCATGAGCGGCGGTGCAGCACAGTCTTCAGAGAAACTACGCGACCCCGTTTTGGCGGCGGTGCTCGCCAACCGCTTCGACGGCATCGTTCGCGAGATGACCAACACGCTGTTGCGCTCGGCACGCTCGGCGCTGATCAACACCGGACGCGATTTTTCGTGCGCGATCACCACCGCTGACAACCGCCTGCTGGCAGTGGCTGAAGGCTTGCCGGTTCACACCTTCGGCTCGCATCTGCAGACCGCCTCGATGACGCGGCTGCACGCGGACCTGGCCAAGGGCGACGCGTTCCTGCACAACGATCCCTACCTGGGCAATACCCACCCTGCCGACCAGACCGTGTTGGTTCCGGTATTCGCCGGCGGCCGGCACCTGTTCACGGCTTGCGCCAAGGCTCACCAGGCCGACATCGGCAACAGCATCCCTTCGACCTACCACTTCGGTGCCAAGGACGTTTACGAGGAAGGGGCGGTGATCTTTCCGTGCGTGCGGCTGCAGCGCGGCTACGAGACGATGGAGGACGTCGTGCGCACCGGAATGCGGCGCATCCGCGTACCCGAGCAGTGGCGCGGAGACCTGCTGGCGGCGCTCGGCGCGGCGCGCACGGCGGAGCGGCGCCTCGAAGAGTTGTGCGGTCGTTACGGCGTCGAGGTGATCGAAACCTTCGTCGAAGACTGGCTCGACTACTCGGAGAGGCGCATGGTGCAGGCGATCCGTGCGCTGCCCGCGGCACTGCTCAGCGCCGACGGCGCGCACGATCCGGTGCAGCCTTTCCTGCCCGACGGCGTGCCTCTGCACGTGAGCGTGAAAGTCGATCCCGAGCAGGCGCGCATCGTCGTCGACCTGCGCGACAACATCGACTGCGTCGACGCCGGGCTCAACGAGTCGGAAGCGTGTGCGATCAACAACGTCACCACCGGCATCTTCAACTGTCTCGACCCCGGCATCCCGCGCAACTCCGGCTCGTTCCGGCGCATCGAGGTGTTGCTGCGCGAGAACTGCGTGGTGGGCAGACCGCGTTTCCCCAAGAGTTGCTCGATGGCCACGACCAACGTCGGCGACCGGCTGGTCAACCTCGTGCAACGCGCGTTTGCGTCGCTCGGCGAGGGCTACGGACTTGCCGAAGGAGGAATCAGTCTCGGCGCTGGCGCCGCGGTGATCTCGGGTGAGGATTCGAGGCGCGGAGGCCGTCCGTACGTCAACCAGTTGCTGATCGGCGGCAACGGCGGCCCCGGCGGCCCGAGCTGCGACGG
>Ga0172374_1002235_pt1 | contig 12444 bp, 14 predicted proteins | sample LakKiv3m_FD_114536 | JGI IMG/M metagenome (GOLD analysis project Ga0172374, IMG submission 114536) | Freshwater microbial communities from Kabuno Bay, South-Kivu, Congo - kab_092012_10.3m | ecosystem: Environmental > Aquatic > Freshwater > Lake | place: Democratic Republic of the Congo... | reverse complement strand
ATCATAATTATCGGTATCATCACCAAGGTCCATATCAACAGGACCATGACAAACATCCAAATCAACCTCAACAATAACCTGAATCGACGCCCCAAAACCAAATCATTGGCAGTTTTTATAGCTCTGATCGGATACATGCCCGGCAGAGTCACCATAACTAAAGCGAAAAACGTACTTGTTATCCAATACAAGGAAAGTAGTGTCAATAATCCAAAAGCAATCCAAAACAACATAGCCTCGACACCGCCGTTCAACAAACCGGTGGCTGATGCCGCCGAGTACGCTATCAGGGCCAGACCAAGCGGTAATAGCTGAACGATGAATACTATCGCAACAACAAAAGTTGAAACTATCGGTGCACCCGCATTATAAAGTCCGTCGCGAAGCTTGACCTTGTGCCCCGCCAAAATATTCCTCAGCAACCAAACCGTCGTCATCCAAGCAAGCAGCAAAATCAAACCAGCATATATTTGCTGCGCTTCGGTCAAGTTTTGCGATATACCACCCGTTGCAGTAGTCAGAAACAGCAAACCGGCCTTGCCCACCTGCCCCAAACCTCCACCGAACAAATCGCCACTGGTCTGAGTAATGGTAGAGCTCATGGTATTATACAAATCCTGTGAAGCCAACCCGACCAACAGTAGTGTAATTACCGCGTAGACGACGCCCAGCAAAATAAATATTTTTCGATTTGACCAAACGGTTTTAGAAACATAGGTCGTAAATTTGATATATCCGGGAAGCTTTAATTCTTTGACATAATCACGGCGTTTGCTGCGGCGAAAACTACGATGCGTACGGCCATCCAAATATGACGTTACCCGCTTTTTTGTTTGTGCCACGTATTTGTTTTTTTTGACCGCCATATTTAGAATTTACCCTCGTTAGCCCTCAGTCTGGCAATCCTATCATCCAATGGAGGATGGGTACTAAAAAGCCTGTTCATCAATCCTGGTTTTAACGGATTAGCGAAAAACAAGTGTGACATTGACGTGCTCTGACGTCGCATCGGCTTTTGACCTTTTAATTTTTTTAGCGCCGAAATCATAGCGTCGGGATTTCGAGTGGTCATAGCACTGGTAGCATCAGCCAAATACTCTCTTTGGCGACTGATAGCCAGTTGTATCATCGCCGCCACGATCGGAGCCAGGATTATGACGATAATTCCTACGATCATGCCAATCGGCGAATTATTATTGTTATCACGATCACCAAATATGAACATGCGCAATATTATGTCGGTCAGCAGTCCGATCGCACTAACCAATCCAAAAGTAATCATGCTGACCCTAATGTCATAATTCTGAACATGACCCATTTCGTGTGCCATTACCGCCTCTAGCTCGGAATCGTTCATCAGATCAACTAACCCCGTAGTAGCAGCGACGATAGAATGTTTTGGATCGCGCCCGGTCGCAAAAGCATTTGGCGACGGATCATCAATGACGTATATCTTTGGAGTCGGCATACCGGTGGTAATCGCCAAGTTCTCGACGATTCGATACAACCTGGGATTATCGCGCTTTTCAATTTCTTTGGCGCCAGTCATAGCCACAGCTAGTTTATCAGCGGCGTAATATTGGATTAACGTGTAAATCAGCACTCCGCCTATTACAAAATACAGGATGCTAGTGTTGCCATAAACATAACTGACCGCCCAGCCGACAGCGCTAATCAGGCCGACAAAAAGGGCCATGATTATCAAAGTATTGCGTTTATTCGCGGCGATAGCTTTGTACATATGAAAACTCTAGAACTTTACGTCGACCGGCTTTTCCGCCTGTTCTTGCTCGGCTGCCTCAAGTTGATAAAAATCACGGTTTTTAAAACCGAACATACCGGCAATCAGGTTACTGGGGAAAGTTTGAATCTTGGTGTTCAATTCGCGGACACCACCGTTATAAAACCGCCTGGCTGCCTGAATTTTATCCTCGGTGTCGACTAATTCCTGTTGCAGTTCCATGAAGTTTTGACTAGCCTTTAGGTCTGGATAAGCCTCGGCAACGGCAAATAAGCTCTTCAAGGCGCCTTCAAACTGGTTTTCAGCTGCGGCCGTTTCCTTGACACCTTTGGCGTTTAAGGCGTTAGCGCGAGCCTCGGTTACTTGCTCGAAAACACCCTTTTCGTGTTTGGCATAACCTTTGACTGTCTCGACGAGATTAGGAATCAAGTCCAGGCGCCTTTTCAGCTGAACGGTAATATCACTCCAAGCTTCGTCGACCCTAACCCTCAGCTTGACCAGTGAGTTATAAATTACCCAAAGTACGATTAGGACTAGGACGATTACTCCTAAAATAATCCATAATGCTATATCCATGACTATCCTCCTTAAGATTTCATATTGCAATCTAATTATAACAAATATCTCAAACTAAAATAAGCCCGAAAGTGGGCTATATTTTCGGTGTGCGAGTGCGAGTTCATGTAATCACTAATTGCCAACAAAAAACCCACCCAAAGGTGAGGTTTTTGTTGGTACGCGGGGCGGGACTTGAACCCGCAAGGCTTATTCAGCCAAGAGATTTTAAGTCTCTCGTGTATACCAATTCCACCACCCGCGCAAAATTTTGGTTGACGTGGTCCTACTTCACTGAAGTTTCGTAGGACCATCCTCCATAGCCCCTAACGGGGCGACGGAGGATGGAGGCACGTATGGGAGTTGCACCCATCTTTACGGTTTTGCAGACCGTCGCGTAACTGCTCCGCCAACGCGCCATCTGTTCGTCACGGCATTATTATAGCAGAGTGATTAACGACTCTGCTATGTATAAGTGATGTTATCTAGCTTTTTCCAGTAAATTCAATAGATTGGCCTTTGGCTGAGCACCAATCGTCGATCCAACCATTTTACCGTCTTTAAAAACCAAAAAGGTCGGCAAGCTACTAACTCCCAGCTCGTCAACAAGCTCGGTTTCGGCCGATGCGTCGACCTTGACGATCTCTGCCCAATCCTTGACATCATGCTCTAATTGTTCTAAAACTGGCTCCATAGCACGGCAAGGACCGCACCAACTGGCCCAGACATCTACCAAAACAGCCTTCTTCGAGCCAAGTACGTCCTCTTTAAAAGCGCTTTTTAATGTTGATTTCATATTCCCCCTTTTATGTTTTATTTCGTAATGTAATTATAACAATTATGATTGACACACGCAATATATAGTGCATATACTTAAAAATACACGCAACATATAGCGTACAGCAAAAATATAAAACACAATGGATGGGGTATGAGGGAGAAAAATGGCAGAAAAGCAACAACCAATTTTGGATCTAAGTGAGACCGAACGACTTGACGAAATACATAAAATAGGTTTAAAAGTGCCGACACCGCCGGCACGACTAGCTGAACCTAAGCTCAGTGAAAACGCATGGTATATTGGACGAACCCGTTATGCAAAACGTGACGATGCCGGTAATCCGATCGAATCACCTCGCGAGTTGTTTTGGCGAGTCGCCTATAACATAGCGACAGCTGACCGTATGTACGGAGCAGACGAGAAAAAGCATATCGCCACGGCCACCTGTTTTTACAGGTTAATGTCAACCGGGAAGTTTTTGCCAGGCACTCCAACCCTCTTAAATGCCGCTAAACCAAATCAACAGCTGTCGTCTTGTTTTGTCCTGCCCGTCCCCGATGATTTGGAAGGCATTATGCAGTCAGCCACTGACATGGCCCTGATTCACAAATCAGGCGGCGGAACCGGTTTTTCGTTTTCACGCCTTAGGCCGAAAAACGATATTCTGAAGAGTTCTGGCGGTACAACTACCGGGCCAATCTCGTTTATGCAGATGTATAACGATATAACCGCGTCCGTCCGCCAGGGCGGCGTCAGGCGTGGAGCCAATATGGGTATCTTACACTATAACCACCCGGATATCCTGTTGTTCGTCATCTATAAATTGGATGAATTCTCGCTTACGAACTTCAACATATCCGTCACTACGACGAAAGAATTCTTCGACCAGGTTGCGATCGACAAACGCATTTTGGATGATGATTACGAAAAAGATATTGATTTTGACGAAATAATCGCCGAAGCTCGCGAGGCTCATCAAACTCGCGACCCGGACCTTAAATTGGTTCGTTTGGAAGCGGTCGTTGACAAGCTTTACGACTGGTGCAAGGAAGAGACTGAGGGTTATGGATATTTGTTAATCAACCCGCGAAATGGCGAACCAAAAGGCCGCTTAAATGCCAAAAAGGTATTTGACGTGATTACCCGTTTTGCTTGGCAGTACGGTGACCCGGGCATGATATTCATCGACAAAATCAACGACTCGCGCGCAAACCCGACACCACAACTGGGACAAATCGAAGCCACTAATCCGTGCGGTGAACAGCCGCTACTACCTTATGACGCTTGTACGCTGGGTAGCATAAACCTTGCGAAATTTGTCGAAGGCAAAGACTACGATTGGGATGCGCTGCGCGAAGCGGTCCATGAATCAGTTCACTTCCTGGATAATGTCCTGGACATGAACCAGTATCCAATCGACAAAGTGCGCGATACTGTTCGACAAATTCGCCGTATCGGTTTTGGAGTCATGGGCTTTGCCGATTCGTTATTATCCATGGAAATCGGTTATAACACTGACGAGGGCGTCAAGATAGCCGAAACCGTCATGCAATTCATCCAAAAAGAATCCGACATCGCATCCGAGAACCTAGCCAAAGACCGCGGTGTATTTCCGGCATTCAAAGGATCAATTTATGACAAGCCTGGCGAGATCAAGCCGCGCAACGGAGCCAGAACAACCATTGCTCCGACAGGTACTATCGCCATGCTGGCCGACGCCTCAAGTGGTTGTGAACCACTGTTCGCCCTGACTTACGCCAAGAACACGATTGAGGGCAAACGTATTTTTCAATCCAGCTCGTATTTTGTCGCGGCACTCAAAAAAGCCGGCATTTATTCCGAAGATTTACTGGAACAAATCCAAGCCGGCGGCGGCTCGATCCAAAAAATGTCTTTGATTCCAGATGATATCAAAAAGACCTTTGTTGTTGCCGGCGATATTACGCCCCAGTGGCACCTGAAAATCCAAGCAGCTTTCCAAAAATACGTCGACAACGCCATCTCGAAAACTATTAACTTCCCTAACAGTGCGACCATCGACGATATCCGTAACGCATACCTGATGGCTCACGACACCGAATGCCGTGGCATTACAATCTATCGTGATGGTAGTCGCGAAAAACAAATTTTAGAGGTTAAAAAAGAATCTTCGTACTTTGACAAGCTTGATGCATCAAACAAGGACGGAGAGACGGATATCGACAACGAAGAAAAACCAGAAGCCGTATCGGTCAGACTGACTATCAAAAGACGTCCAAACGTCCTAAACGGCAAAACTCACCGAATATCTACTCCGCTGGGACACGCCTTCGTGTCAATCAACGAAGACTTGGATGGCAATATTTTTGAGGTGTTCATCAATGTCGGCCATGCCGGATCGGACATAACCGCCGACGCCGAAGCATTAGGACGCTTGATTTCCCTGGCTTTCCGTATACCGTCAGACTACTCGTCCGACCAAGTCGCCCAAAAAGTCATATCCCAACTTCGCGGTATTGGCGGATCAGGCTCGACCGGGTTTGGCGCTGACCGTGTACGCTCTCTGGCCGATGCGATCGCAAAAGTCATAGAGCTTCATCAGGCCTCGAAGGTAAAGCGAGAAGCCGAAGACGACGAAGAAGCGACGGAAACCGCCGAAACCATTCCTTTGTTTGACAACCAGGCAAATGTCAGCAAATCAACTGATATCTGCCCTGAGTGTGGTGCGGCCAGCCTAAGGTTTATCGAAGGCTGTCAAAAATGTGAACTGTGTGGCTATAGCAAGTGCTAATAAAATAAAAATCAAAGAGAGGTTAAAGTGAAAAAACGGACAATAATTTATATAGTTTCTGTGTTAGTTGTTTTGGGGGTAATCGCCGGATCGGTTTACTATTATCAAACACGTGATAATGAGATCTCTGGTACTCAAAGCAAAACCGAAACGACTAACCAATTGGTATACGAGGGCAAAGATGGCATGACGGCATTAGAGCTATTGCAAAAGAACGCCGATGTAAAAACCAGTGGTACCGGCAAAGACGCCTTTGTCACGTCGGTTAATGGCACAGTCGCCAATCCTAAAAATCAATATTGGGCATTCTTTGTCAATGACGAGACGGCGACCATCGGTGCCGGCAGTTACATTACGAAAAACGGTGAAAAAATTACTTGGAAATTAACAACATTTTAAGGGGTGGGTATGAATAAAAAAGTTTTATCGGGTGTATTGTTGTCGGCTGTTTTGATAGCCGCAGCCGTCGGCTGGCGAGTGTTAAACAATAATTTGCACATCGCACCAAATCTAGAAATCGTCACCGCGACTACGGTTTTGGCGGCAATAATTCTGGGTTGGCGCGGAGCAATAGTGGTACCGCTGATATCAATGGTTGTCTCGGATTTGATTATCGGTAACTCGTCAATTTACATTTATACCTGGAGCTCATTCGCCTTGATTGGCGCTTGCGCTTTGGTTTTGAGAAAACTAAATAAAAAACCAGGGTGGCAGATTTTGTCCTCTGCCGGCTTTGCAATCGTCAGCTCTTTTTTGTTCTTTGTCGTAACGAATTTTGGCGTCTGGGCACAGGGCTGGTACCCCGGTACACTTAACGGCTTGATACAAAGTTATACCATGGCAATTCCATTTTATAAAACTATGCTGGTTGGTAATCTTGTACTAGTGCCGTCCGTGGTTATCGGCTATCGGGCAGTGCGAGTTTATCTAAACCGTAATACCTCAGTAGTCGATACCCTTGTTGGCTAGCGCTTTGTCGTCATAGTGATGTTTCAATTTTTTCATGTCAGTCGCAATATCTACCCTGTCCAGCAAATCCATCGGGAAATTTCGCCCAGTCAAACACAGGCTAGTTTTAGGATGTTTGTTGTCAATAAGTTTAATTAAATCTGATTTTTTCAACAACCCGTCGTGCACCGCATTGTTAATTTCGTCGCATATAACCAGTTGGTACTTGCCACTGGTCGCACACTTGAATGCGTAGTCAAATGTAGTTTTGGCGTGCTGGATGTGGTCTTTTTTGGTGGCGTTTTTAGCACTCAAATCACCCGCTTCAAAGAAACCCAATCCCCCTTTGAAAAAGTCCAACTTGTCCTTATAAATTGGCTGAATTTCGCGTATAAAGTTATGTTCGCCGACATCCCAATGTTTAATAAACTGCACAAATGCAACCTTCCAACCAGTTCCAAGCGCCCGAACCATCAAGCCCAGGCCTGCACTAGTTTTACCCTTATTGTCGCCAGTAAAAACAACTATTACACTGTCTTTTTGCTTGAAATCCTCGAATACCATAATTCCATTATACGATACATGAAGTCTACTATTTCGTTATAACGCGCCTAAACACCGGCACGGCAATTGCCAGACTGACGGCACCGAAAACCACCAACACTATCAGTTCGCCTTGGACAGCCACGAAGTTACCGCCCAGAATCATGACTTTGCGCATGGCTTCAATCGCGTAGGTCAATGGTATTACTCTTGAAATCCACTGCATAAATTCGGGCATTTGCTGAATCGGAAAGAATACTCCGGACAAAAACATCATCGGAAACTGGAACATAAACAACAGCTGCGTCGCCGTTTCCTGTTCAGCCGCCGAAGCCGACACCAGCACACCCAAACCTACGAACGAAAATATTCCTAACAGCAGTATCAAAAGAACCAACAAGGCGCTACCGTTGATGGTTACGCCAAAGAATATAATCGCCAACAACAGCACTATCAGACCCTGTGCTAAACCGCGGATGGCCTGAGCGGTAGCTTTACCTAAAATAATCGACAAACGATTAACCGGTGCGATTAAAATTCCATCCAGCGTACCGCTTTCGCGCTCACGCGACACCGAAGCCCCCAGACCAGTCAATACTGCCGTCAGCACTATCATCGACATTATGCCCGGCGCAACGAACTCGAAATAATTTGTCGATCCCGGAAAGAGTCCGCTGACCGTCGTCGTAATTGGGGTCAACACATTGGTGACCATGCTCGGTACCGCCCCAGCCGGAGTTTTGGCCAGTATCACGCCCAGTTTTGACGAGGCGACACCGCGCCCAAAGCCACTTACGACTTGTTGCAATGTGGCAGTTGTAATTGCGGAAACTTGCGGATTAGATTGATCCTCGACGACGACCACGTTCGCTTGTTTATTTGCCCCGATATTCGAGCTAAAGTCGGCTGGAATATAAAGCCCGCCGTTTACCGTCTGGTCTTTGATGGCGTTTTTAATGTCGCTTTCGGTTTTGTAGGTGTGGACATTAAACGCTTTGGTCCCTTTGGTTACCTCTAAATTCGAAACGGTATTTACTAGTTTTTGACTCATGGCCGAATTGTCGGCACTTGCTATGCCTATATTTATATTCTTGACATTGGTTTGGTTGGGGAAAATAAACCCGACCATAATAAGCATAAAGATTGGCATGATGATAAAAGTAACCAGCCTGGTTTTGTCGCGAATGAACTCTAGTAGGTCTTTGCGAGCAATCGTCCAAGTGTCTTTAAAGGTATTCATTTACCTAACCCTTCCGCCGCTTCCGCGTCCAAATAATCCTCGGCGGCCACCGGTCGCAACTTTGCCCTTGGCAGCATCTCGGACTTCCGTTCCTGTCACCTGCAAAAAGACGTCTTCCATTGTCGGACTTTTCTTGTCTTTGACTTTTTTCTTAAGCTCGGCGGAACTGCCCAGTGCAGCCAGCTTGCCATGATCAATAATCGCTACCCGATCGCACAGTGCGTCAGCCTCAATCATGTCATGAGTCGTCAAAATTATGGTTATACCTTGCTTGTTTAATTCTTGAATAAACGTTCTAATCATAAAGGTCGTTTGCGGATCCAGCCCCAGTGTCGGCTCATCCAAGAACAAAATATCAGGTTCGGTGAGCAACGCTCTGACGATGTTAATGCGCTGTTTCATGCCGGTTGAAAAAGTGCCAGCTATTGAGTGCTTTCAACTCTCCATACCCAGGCGCGGCAGCCATTTTTCAGCACGTCGATCAACTTCATGCTTGTCCATATGGTTTAATTTACCGAAAAACTCCAGGTTTTCCATCGTGGTCAAGTGGTTGTATAGGATGATTTTTTCAGCAACCAGACCGATATGTTTTCGTACTTCGTTCTGCTGTTTTTTGATATCATATCCGACAACCTTAGCCTTGCCCGATGTTGGCGTCAGTAGGGTTGTCAACATGCGAATCGTCGTAGATTTGCCTGCGCCGTTCGGACCCAAAAAACCGAATATCTCGCCCTTTTTGACCTCAAAACTAATATCATCGACTGCTTTGAAACCCTTGAATTCCTTGGTCAAACCCTTGACCTCGATTATATTCTCTGCCATCTAGCTCTCCTGGATTAACTTGTTTATTTCTGCGGCTCGCTCTGCCATCTCTTCTGATAATTTCTTGAACGAAGAAACCCTGGTTAAAATTAACGTGTCGTTTTTAGCGCCTAACACCAAAAGCTTTTCACCCTTTTCATAACCCAGGGCGTTCCTGGCTTCGACTGGAATTACTACTTGACCCTTGTCGCTGATGACGGTCGAGCCATAAAATTTTGGACCATGAGTGTGCATATAATCCTTTCTTACATTTACTACTTTTCTTACAATATAGTATATATGTTTAGAATGCAAAAAGCAATCTCGTGGCCCGTTACTAAGTGGGTAAATTTATAAGCTATGTTTCACAATTTAACCGGCCGGGTTGATTGTGAAATAAATTTATACTTAGTTTGCCATGAGCGGACAAAATGGATCAAATGGTTCACCATGAGCGGACAAAATGGATCAAATGGTTCACCATGAGCGGACAGAGTGAGTCGAATGGTGCGAGTGACGGGAATCGAACCCGTATCTCTAGCTTGGGAAGCTAGCATACTGCCACTGTACTACACTCGCTCGTCAAAACTTGCGCATCTGACTCGTTTTTGACATGCCAAAAAGCTTCGTCTTAATGCTATGTTTTTCCTCTCAATTCATCAAACAGCCTAAAGGCTTGGTTTAATGAATTGTGGTAAACCAGCACAAGGCTGCTTTACTATATTATAATCTATTTTACTGCGATTGGTTCTCAGTTTCGATATAGTATATTAGTTCCGCTCACGGCGGCGGATTGTCAGTGATCCTAATATCAGCGCGCCAAGCGCGAAACATGCAACCGTAATCAAATCTTTGGTTAGCGCATCGGTCCAATTTGAATACAGGACAACCTGTTTCATGGCATCAACACTGTAAGTCAACGGCATGATATTGGCAAACCACTGCAAAAAATCTGCCATTTGGTCGCGCGGGACAAACAACCCACAAACTAATAGTTGAGGCATTATAAAAGCCGGCATAAATTGTATAGCTTGAAATTCGCTCTTTGCAAAAGCGCTAGTGAATAACCCCAATGCCGTTCCTAAAAATGCCGACAAAACAGCCGCTATCAGGGTTGGAATCAAACCACCGGCAACATTAACACCAAGCGGCCCGACCATAATTAACGTCGTAAACAGTGCTTGCAAAAACCCTAACAGTGAAAACGCAATGGCATAACCTAAAATAAAATCCAATTTGGAAATTGGCATCGTCATCAACCGATCCAGTGTTCCACTACTGCGCTCGCGCAGCGTCACGATTGATGTCACCAAAAACATCATAATCATCGGAAAGATACCCAAATACAGCGGAGCCAAACTATCGAATAGCTTGGACTGGCCCTCAAAAACATACTTGAAAATAGTCATAAGTAACGGTGGCACGACAAACAACAACACCAAAGTCCTGGGATCGTGGCGAAGCTGGCGCAGCACCCTGTTTGTCGTGTATAAGGTTCTCACGATACTCATCCCGTTAGAACCTCCCAAAATAGAACCATGCCCCCACACAGGGTCATTTTCCTTGACTGGCTGGTTCTAACGGGAATCATTCTTTGTCCCCCACTAATTTCAGGAAACTTTGTTCGATTGATTTGGTGCCGGTTTTTTGTCGCAAATCGTCCGGCGTATCATGAGCAATTACTTCGCCGTCACGAATCAACACTAAATCATCGCAGCGTTTCGCTTCATCCATTGAATGACTGGTTACGATAAGCGTCGTGCCGCGACTGGCCAAAAAATCAAAAAGCTTCCACAATTTGTCACGCAAAACCGGATCCAACCCGACGGTCGGCTCATCCAAGACTAACAGTCGTGGCGATCCGATTAATGCGACCGCCAGTGAAACACGCTGCTTTTGCCCCGTGGATAGATTGCTGACCAAATTATTTGACCTGTGGCTCATGTCAACCACCTTTAGGATATTTTCGATGACTTTTTTAGTCTGTCGTCGTGGAATACCAGCCATTACTGCAAAGTATTTCAAATTCTCTTTGACCGTCAAATCCGAATACACGGACAGTTCCTGGGTCATATAGCTCACCTGCGATCGCAATTCGGACGAGCCAGCCGGCTTGCCAAAAATGGATATTTCGCCGGTTTTAACAGCAAGCCCGCCAACGATACAGCGTACCAACGTAGTTTTCCCGGCACCGGAAGGCCCAATAAACCCCGTGACCTTCCCCGTTAAAAGCTCTAGGTCAATACCCTTCAGGGCTTTGAATTGCTTGCCCAAGATGACCGATACGTTCTTTACCTTGATCGCCGGTTCCATGATTTAATAATAGCACTATCGCACCCAGCAGTGAACCGCACGGACTTATTTTTCAACTTTGGACTTGATCATTTCTGCCCACTTAGCGGCTTTTTCCAGTTCACCCTTCAATAGTGGACCCTCTTTGCCCTTAACGAAAAATGCTTGGGATTCAAACACTTGCTCGCCACCCGCTTCGCGCAGCATGCTGGCGATTTTTTCCTTGGCATCACCATGAATAAACAGCTTTACACGCGTATCGAATGTCGAAAACTTCAGGCCTTTTTTAATTTTGCCGGTCAGTGACTGCAGGTACTTCATCATCGCTTCGGACGGTCTCCAGCCATTAATCGGGCTGCCAACAATCAGCAAATCAATACCCTTGACATCGGAATCTTTGAATTCTTGCACCGACACGACTTTGACATCGTCACCGATATTTTTTGCAATTTCGATAGCAATTAATTTAGTGTTACCATAATTTGAATCACATACGACTAATGTTTTCATAGGCCATCCTTTACGATAAATATTATAGCATTTCAGCCTGGATAAAATCCCATAACCAACTCATCATAGATAATGTGTTCAGATAAATACATATAGTCTGTTGAGCCGTTTTTAGTTTATTCGTCGTGAACTATCCTTGGAAACCGCCGCCCCTCGCCATCAAAGAAGTACCAACATTCAACATTTTCGCCGTCTGGCATTATCGACACATCATCAGCAACCTCCGTTATAATCCCCATTCCATAACCGTTGTCTTTGGCCTT
>Ga0172374_1002232_pt1 | contig 12464 bp, 16 predicted proteins | sample LakKiv3m_FD_114536 | JGI IMG/M metagenome (GOLD analysis project Ga0172374, IMG submission 114536) | Freshwater microbial communities from Kabuno Bay, South-Kivu, Congo - kab_092012_10.3m | ecosystem: Environmental > Aquatic > Freshwater > Lake | place: Democratic Republic of the Congo... | reverse complement strand
TCGCCAAAGGCTACGACCCGCGCAGGTGGATGAAGGGTGCGCCAAAGAAGCCGAAGGACAAAAAGAAAGCGGAGGAAATCCTGCTGTCTCTTATCTGGGACGTGCTATCAGAGGAAATCACCAACCCGAACACAGGCGAACAGATAGACCGCTTCCGCGCCATGATACGCAGTATGACGACAAGCCGCCAGAGCGCGGATAAGCAAGCGATACTGGACAGGATAGCGGGGAAGGTTATGCAGGGCGTGGACGTTACCAGCGGGGGGGAGCAGATAACATCACCCTATGCCGCGCTGACAGACGCTGAATTACTGGAGCGAATTGCAAAACTTACCAACGCAAAACAGGAATGAATTAGAGCGGGCGTTACAGGAATTACAATACCGCTGGGGCATCTTGGCACGCGATAAACAGCGATTGCCGCAAGATGCTTTTTTCGTTTGGCTCATCCTTGCTGGTCGTGGTTTTGGCAAGACGCGGACAGGGGCGGAAACGGTACGCATCTGGAAAAACAGTTACCCCATTGTGAACATCATAGGCGCAACGGCAGACGACGCCCGCGATATTATGATTGAGGGGGAAAGCGGTATCCTTGCAATATGTCCGCCAGATGAACGCCCGCTTTATGTATCATCAAAGCGGCGTTTGGAATGGCAGAATGGCGCGGTATCACTTATCTTCACCGCCGACGAACCCGAACGGTTGCGCGGCAAGCAGCACATGAAAATATGGGCGGATGAATTAGCCTCGTGGCGATATGACGAAGCGTGGGCGCAGGCAATGTTAGGCTTGCGGCTGGGCGATAATCCGCAAGCAATAGTTACCACGACCCCACGCCCGACAAAGATTGTCCGTGAATTGGCGGAGGATAATCGAAACATTGTTACAGTCGGCACGACCTATGAAAACAAAGCGAACCTGGCGCAAGGGTTTTTCGATTATGTTATATCGAAGTATGAAGGCACGACGCTGGGACGGCAGGAACTACTCGCGCAAATCCTGACAGACAACCCTGGCGCATTATGGAAGCGTGCCGACATAGACCGCGCCCGTGTAGTATCCGCGCCCGTGCTGGAGAGAATTGTCGTCGGCGTTGACCCGTCCGCAACGTCGGGAGGCGATGAAGCGGGTATAATAACGGCAGGGCGGGCGGGTGAGGATTATTACACACTCGCAGACGACAGTGTACAGGGCAGCCCGCAAATATGGGCTACCGCAGCAGTTACCGCATATCATAAATACAAGGCTAATCTAATTGTGGCAGAGGATAACAACGGCGGCGAGATGGTGGAAGCGGTAATCAAACAGGTTGACCCGACCGTGCCAGTAAAGCGCGTACATGCGTCGAGAGGCAAGGCGACCCGCGCCGAACCGATAGCGGCAATCTCAGAGCAAGGCAGAGATCATCATGTAGGCGCGTTTGCAAAGTTGGAAGATGAATTGTGTCTTTGGATGGTTGGCGACGCTTCGCCTAATCGGTTAGATGCGAAGGTGTGGGCGCTGACGGAATTAGACGATGCCCGAATAACGACATTTGAAAATCCGTTTTATAATTGAGGAAAAACGAAATGTATGATCCAATTAAAACAGCAGGGAATTGGTTGGCGCAACAAATCGCGGGCTATTTGCAATCCGCGCAACTAAAAGAAATGACGGGAATACAGCGGTATTATGAAGGCTATCACCCGCCCCAACTCAAGACAAAGATGGGACAGGCTGATGATAACGTTGCGCTGAATTGGCTTGGCTTGTCCATTGACCGCGCTGTCTCGATGCTGATGGGTGGTGGAGTTGAATTCAGTTTCCCCGAAGGCGAGGAGGATAAGGCGGAATATATTGATAACGTTTGGAACGTCAACAAGCGCGGCATTTTACTGCATGACACCGCACTAGACGGCGCATTATTTGGAACGCCGTACCTGAAGATTATCCACGACGGAATCGCTGACCCATTTAGCGGCGCAACCTATCCGCGCCTTGTTTTGCTTGACCCGAAACTCATGCGGATTGTAGTTGACCCGCGCGATAAAAGCCGCGTGATGGAATACGTGATGGAATATGTGTACACCAAGAACGGCAAAGAGATGAACTACAAGGAAGTTACACGGCGGGCGAATGAACAGGACTTCGAGGACAACCAGCAGCGGGATACATGGATTGTCGAAGAGTTTGAATTTTACAACCAGTGGGTGAAAATCAGCGCGGAGGAATTTCCCTATGAATTCCCGCCCATCCACCATTGGAAAAATTTACCGTCAATTCATTCTGTTTATGGGATGTCCGACATCGGGCAGGTAATCAACGCGCAGGACAAGTATAACTTTGTCCAGTCCAATAACGTCAAGATTACCAGATACCATGCACACCCGAAAACATGGGGCAGCGGATTTACAAAGACGGATAAGACTTCGTGGGGCGCGGATGAAATGGTTACAATTTCAAGCCCTGACGGAAAGATAAACAACCTCGAAATGCAATCCGACCTTAGCGCGTCACGCTCCATTGCCGCCGATTTGCGGCAGGCGATTTTTGACCTTACCCGACAGGTGGATATTAGCAGCGTACAGGATAAAGTAGGGCAGTTGACGAATTTTGGTTTACGCCTTTTTTACGCCGACAGTTTGGCAAAAGTTGACACAAAACAGGAACTATACAGCGAAGCATTTTCAGAGATAAACCGCAGACTGCTTATCATGCGCGGATGGGAAGGCGAGAATTCCCGCCCTGGCGAGGTGGTATGGGGTGACAGTCTGCCCGTCAATGTCGCAGATGAAATGGCGATTGATAAAACCGCGATTGATATGGGGATTGTGGACAAGCAAACGGTTTTCGAGAAATACGCGGACAGATACGGCTTGACGTGGGATGATATTCAAGAGCGGCTTTTAGCCGAAAAAGGACAAGAGCAAACTTTAGGCAGTATGCTCTTGCGTAACTTTCAACGCGGGCAATAATGGCTGATGACGTTGTAAAACTCGCGCAGGAATTCAAGGACGCGCTAGAGGCGTTAGACGAAGCCGCATTAGAGCGGATTGTATTAGCGTATCAGCGAATTTACAAAACACTTGAAGGCAAGATAGAAGCACTGGTATTAGAGATTGCAAGCCTTGAAAATCCGACCACTTCGCAGGTGTTGAAACTCGCAAGATATAATGAACTGACACGGCAGATTATTGAAGAAATAACCCGATTTCAATCCTACCTACAAACCGAGATAGTAAACGCGGCGCAATTGTCCTATGGCCTGAGCGATGAACAGGCGCGGGCATTGGTTGAAACATTATTATCTCAGGCGGGGATAACCGCGCAACTTGGCAACCTACCCGCCGATTCGTTTGAGGCTCTTGTAGGATTTTTGCAAGAAGGAAGTCCGCTCTATAATCGCATTGATTTATTGGCGGGCAGCATTGCGGATTATGTTAGGGAGAAATTGCTCGAAGCCGTCGCGCTTGGATATAACCCGCGCAAGACCGCCAGCATTATACAAGACGCTTTCGGGTGTGGATTGACCGACGCCCTGCGAATGGCACGAACGGCGCAACTGTACGCCAGTCGGGTGGCAGCACAGGCGAATTATCAGGCGTCTGGCGTGTTGGATGGCTGGGTATGGTTTGCGACTTTGGACGATACCGTTTGTCAATCTTGCATAGTCCAACACGGTACAATTCACCCGCTTGACGAAATATTGAACGATCATCATAACGGACGTTGCGCCATGCTTCCATACATTGAAGCGTTCGGTAATCCGATTGAACAAAGCGGAATCCAGTGGTTTGAAGCGCAGCCCGAAGCCCGACAGCGTGAGATATTGGGAGCGGGCAAATACGACGCTTGGATGGCTGGCAAGTTTGATTTATCGCAGTTATCTAAAGAATACGAGAATGATGTATATGGAAAAATGCGGGTGGAAGTCCCGTTGAAAGAATTGGTAAAATGACAGACGACAAGGAATTCGCCTTAGTCATTTACCGCGCATTGATGATGATATGCCGCTACCTTGAAAAGCGGTATGGATTTGGCGGAAATAAAATTATTGATAATTAGTGGTAAAATACCGTCAACAATAGCCCCGCAGAAATGCCGCGCTTGTGTCCTAGATGGACAAGAGTGCGGTTTTTATTTTGTAGCGAAAGGATAAAACAAATGTCAGAAACTTCCGAACAGGGCAAGACGCCCGCCGACGCTCAGGCAGCGGAGGCACTGGAATCCGTCATCGATAGCCAAAAGACCAACGCCGAAGGTCAAGAAGGCGAAACGTTTGACAAAGCCCGCGCAATGGAGACAATCCACAAACTGCGCGAGATTGAAAAGCAGTACAACAAAGAACGCAAAGAACTCGAACGATTGAAGGCAGACGAAGCGAAGCGCAAAGAGTCGGAAATGTCGGAACTTGAAAAAGCGCAGAAACGCGCCGCCGACCTTGAAAGCGAATTGCAGCGGGAACGGGTTGAGAAGTTGCGCGTCAAAGTGGCAGCAAAATATCAACTCCCTGAATTTTTTGCAGACAGGCTCAAAGGCGAAACCGAAGAAGAACTCGAAGCCGACGCCGCGCAACTCGCCGCAAATCTGCCAAAACAAAACGAGAAGAAATCCAACCTCAAAGCCAATGACGTGGCAGGCGGTGAGCAAAAAGAAACCGACCAGCAACGACGCGCACGACTGTATAACTTTGGTAACAATCCTTTCAATGCGGAAGCAGCGTCAAAGAATGGCGGAGGCGTTTTCTTCGTAGAAAAACCATAGGAGAATAAAATCATGGCTTTCAACACCTATGCGGACATTAGTTCGTATGTCAACACCATTTGGCAAGACGCGCTTTTGGTCGCTCGTGACAATAATCTGATGGTGAACCTCGTCACCGTTTTCAATGACCGCGCAGGCATGGCGGTTCGCAGTAATTCGGAATATGGGACTGCGACCATCCAGAGCGTAGCGGAAACCGACGACCTCACTTCACAGGCGTTTACCCCCGCCGTTCTGTCCAGTCTGACCCCCGCCGAAGTCGGGGCGCAATTCTTCATGACTGACCAGCGGCTCGAATCCGACCCGTTCATGGTTCGCAGCGACGCGGCTATGGAACTCGGTAGCGCAGTCGGGCAAAAAATCGAAAAAGACCTGCTCGGTAACTTTACCAGCCTGACGGGTGGAACCGTCGGAACGGCTGGCAGCGTGGCGACTTGGGCGTATTTTTACGCTATGCTCACCAAACTCCGCGCACAGAACGCCCCCGCCCCCTACGCCTTTGTTTGCCGTCCCGAACAGTGGCACTACCTCGGCAAAGCCGCTGCCCCTGGCGCGACTGTGACCAATGCCCCCGCCTTGCAGGATAGCATTGTCGGGCAGTTCTATGTCGGCTCTGTCTCTGGCGTCAACATCTTCGTTTCATCGAACATTGCAGTTACCAGCGGCACGGACGCATACGCCGCGATGTTTAGCCCGCAAGCCCTCGCGCTTGATGTCCGCCGCGCTCCGCGTATCGAACCCGAACGCGACGCTTCACGGCGCGGTTGGGAATTGAATATGTCGGCTGTTTACGCTCACGGCGTCTGGCGTCCGAAGTTCGGCGTCAAAGCCCTGCTTGCCGCTGACAGTCCCGACGGTACTTCATAAGGAAGGTGAAACATGGCTAACTCTTTTGATGTGAATATGTACAGCGCAGGTATCGGCGCATTGTCAAACGCAAACGCGACCTTGATTGAAGTCCCCGCTGCCGGCGGTGGAATTACCGTCATTGGCGCGAACGTTCATTCCCGCGCAGCCGCCACCACTGGCTTATATCTCGTTGACATGGGCGCGGCTGGTACTGCGATTGCTGGCACGATTGCCAGTTTTGCGGGTACTCTCGACGCCAACACTCCGAACGAAGGCACGCTCGTTACCGCCTTTGTCGAGGGTGGTCACTGGATTGGCGTCAAAGAGGATAACGAAGGCGCGGCTAACGCCGTGACCGTTGTTTCATTCTCTTACGTGATGGGCAAGTAGGATTATTATGGGCGGGCGATAGAAATATCGCCCGCCCATAGAAAGCGCATGAATTGAGAATCGTTTGGCACTCTAACGCCCCCTGGTCATTTACGGGATATGGAAATCAAACTAGGGTATTCGCCCACAGAATAAAAAACTTAGGTCATGATATAGCAGTGTCCGCTTTTTACGGTCATGACGGCGCGCCGATAAATTGGAATGGTATCAACGTGTATGGAAAAGGTTTTCACCCATACGGTAACGACATCATGGCGGCGCATTCCGCAAACTTCAAGGCCGACGCGCTGATAACCCTCATGGATGCTTGGGTTATTGCGCCCGACGTATTGAGAGGATATAAAGAACATTGGTTTCCCTGGTTCCCGATTGACCACGACGTTCTACCCCGCCCGATTTACGAATCAGTCAAACAATCCCCGAAGCCGATTACCATGTCTTTGTTTGGATTGAAGGCAATAAATAACGCGGGATTATCCGCATATTATGTTCCTCATGGCGTGGAAACGGACGTATTCAAACCGACTGGCCGTAAAGAGGCGCGGGAAAAGGCGCGATTGCCAAAGGATGTTTTCATTGTCGGCATGGTGGCAGCGAACAAAGGCAGCCCGCCCCGCAAAGCGTTTTTCCAAAATATTGCCGCGTTTGCACAGTTGCATAAAAAGCACGATGATACTGTTTTATATATCCACGCGCTTGACGGCAGCGGCGGACATCCTGAAACGGTCAATCTGCCTGAGTATTGCAAATCAGTAGGGCTTGAAGTCGGGCGCGATGTTTTATTTTCAGACCAATATCTTTATATGCTCGGATACCCCGATGAACAAATGAATATCTTGTATAACTGTTTTGATGTTCATTTATTGGTAAGCATGGGGGAGGGTTTTGGAATTCCAATCATCGAAGCACAGGCGGCTGGCTGTCCTGTTATTGTGGGCGATTGGACTTCTATGAGCGAATTATGCTTATCAGGTTGGAAGGTTGATAAATCGGAAACAGAATTATTTTATACCCCGCTTGGGGCAAATCAATATCTGCCCCACCCTGCAGCGATTGCCGAAAAATTGGAAGCAGCATATCACAACGCAAACATGGATAAACGGGCAAAGGCTCGTAAAATGGTGATGGAATATGACGCCGATAACGTGACTGAAAAATACTGGAAACCGACGCTCGAAGATATTGCCGAAAAATTCCCATACCAGAAAGCCGACACGGGCGCAGGGTTGCGCGAGGTGGTCAAATGAATTGCGCCGTGATTACTGCATTGAATGAAGAGCAAACCATCGGCGCATTAGTCCGCCAGTTGCGCGAACAAGGGCTTGAGGTTCTCGTATGTGATGACGGCTCTACCGACAAGACGCGAGTACAGGCTGTAAAGAACGGCGCGGAAGTTATCAGACATAGGACGCCGCGAGGAATTCGGGAAAGCCTTTTGGAGTTGTGGCAAGTTGCGCTTGTATGTAAGTACGATTACATCATACAGATAGACGCGGGCAGTCATAACGCTTGGGATTGGTGCGCGTGGCATTGGCATAGCAGACCAGATATTACAATTGGCTCACGTTTCAACGGTGGGCGGTATATCGGGCGACGCTGGCGGGCGGTTGCCTCCCGTATCACTGCGGCAGCGTTGAATTGGGCGACTCATCAAAAAATTACCGACTGGACAAGTGGGTATAGGGTCTTTAGCCGCCGCGCTTTGGAAGTCCTGATAAAACAAAATTACATGACGAAAGCGCACACATGGCAGATTGAAGTTTTGCACGCGGCGATTGACAACGGACTGACTATCTCTGAATTCCCCATCACCTACCGCGCAGGATCAAGCAGCCTGAAATTGCAGACGATTGACGACCTGATAAAAGTCTATTTATGGGTACTGATAAAATGAAAGTAGCCGTTTGCGTTCTCACTTATAACCGCAAGGCGTTATTTATTCAAACTGCCAATAGCATGATGAATTCAGGGGCGCATTATGTCCCTATCATCTATGACAACGGGTCAACAGATGGCACGGCGCAAATCGTGGCGGAGATGGGCGGACATGCCAATAAAACAAAAAATCATACAACGGGCTACGGAATGAACCGCGCCATTGAATTAGCAATAGAGAAAAAGCCTGACCTAATTGTATTTTCGGCGGACGATTTTATCTACCGCGAAAAATGGCTCGCCCGCTTGGTGGATTTCTGGAAACATGCGCCAGATGATGTAATAATGACTTCCTGTTATTTGGAGCCGCTCTGGACATGGAATGAAATTATCAGGACAGGCACGGCGGGAAGTCAACGCTATGCAATCAGGACAAGCATACCTGGATCAAACTGGACATTTCGCGCCGTTGACGTTGACAGGATTTTCCCAGTCGCCGAAAAGACAGGCGGCGAGGATATGGAAACTTGTAACAGATTACGGCGCGAACGTTTCAGGCTGGCGGCTCTGGATTTAGTCATCCATGCGGGCGAGGAAAAAAGCGCATGGGGTAATCAGTCGTGGACATACGCCCAGCCAATTGATAAAGCCGCTCTTGGCTTTGAATAGTGGTAAAATAACCCAAACAGACCCCGCAGTTATAGCCGCGTCTGCTTTCCCATTAGGGATTGCAGGCGCGGTTTTATTTTTGGAGTGACATGGCAAGAACTACACTCGCACAGGCTAGAAACGTTTTACGCGGCATGACCGAAGCAGGAACGGCGGATTATACGCTCGGCGCTATCTCATTTTGGGATGATGACCAGATGGACACGGTACTAGACCAATACCGCGCTGATTACGTTTTTGAACTTGCTTCATCCTATCCAACTATCGGCGCAGGCGGAACGGCGGTATATAACGAATACCGTCTGTCTGATGCCCCCATTGAACAAACCAGCGGCGGCACGGCTATATTCTGGTTACAGGATGGCACAGGCGCGACAATCGGAACGGCTCTTTATTCAGTGGATTATTTGCGAGGCGTTGTAACATTTGCGGCTGATACTGGCGGCACTTCGTATTATGCCAATTATCGCGCCTATGATTTGAACGGCGCGGCGGCTGACATCTGGCGCAAAAAAGCGGCGCATTATTCGACTGCTTTCAACTTCACAACAGACAACCATAAGATTGACCGCGAAGCGATTTATAAGCACTGTGTACAGATGGCGGAACAATTCGAGGCAATGGGCGCGGAAAGCGTTGTGACTATGCAGGTATGGCGGAGTGATACCGATTATGTTGAGTAGCGCAGACCTAGCCTCCATGCGTGCGGCTATTGCAGAGTTACTACCTGATACTTGCAATATCCTGACGCTGACATATACGTCCAATGGGATGGGCGGAGGCTCTGAAACATGGGGAACCGCGTCTGCTTCGGTCGCTTGTCGGCTTGACATTCAAACGGGGCAGGTCGGTAAAGGCGAATCGGTTTATGCTGACGCCTTGCGCCCGTTTCAGCAAACGATTTTATCTCTACCATATAACACAACCATCCTGACAAGTGACCGCGTTGAACATGGCGGATTGACATATAACGTTTCCCGCGTCAACACTGACCAATCATGGATAGCAGTCAAGCGCGTTATTTTGGAGCGTGTGTGATGTCTATAAAAAATGTCGGCAATGTTCACATTGATACAACCGTTTTGGATAGGTTGACTATTGAACTTCAACCTAAAGCAGAGAAGATTGTCAAACAATATGGAAACATGATAACCGTGACTGCCGTCACGCTTGCGCCCGTTGATACTGGCAACCTAATCAACACCATAACCGCAAACTCTAAAATGATTGCTCCGTTGACGTTTCGGGTACAGGACGGAACAGAATACGGAATTTTTCAGGAACTCGGAACTTATAAAATGGCGGCTCATCCGTTCATGGTTCCCGCTCTTGAAAAGTGGCGTCAAAAATTCCTAGACGCCTTCGGAGATTTTTTCAAATGAACGCACTGGACACGGCAATTTATACGAAGTTGCAAACCAACGGGACGATTACAGCGTTACTTAGCGGAACAACTGCGATTTATTCCGTGCAGGCAAAGAACGCAGAAACATTCCCTTATATTGTTTTCAACGTACAGGGCGGCGGGGATGAAAACCTTGACGCCCATCGTACAAAAAATTTTGTTGTATATATTCGCGCCTATGCGAGAGGCAATAAGGCGCAGGCTGGCAGCATTGACTCGGTGTTTGATGCTGTACTCCATCTGCAATCAATAAACGTGAGCGGATGGGCTAATTTTTGGCTGGCGCGGGAACAGGATTTAGAAACCGCGCAGGTCATGGCAAATGGCGAAACGATTTTCAGCGTCGGCGCGTTGTATCGTGTTCGCCTTGAAAAAACATAGGAGAATAACAAATGGCTGAATTTACAGGCTCGAACCTTGTGCTTAGTTGGATTTGGAGCGGCGGTACTGTGTCCCTCGGCGGGGATTATCGTACCTGCTCGTGGAATCCGACTGTAGCATATAGCGATATTAGCGCGGGCAGTGATACCCATGTCGGACGCTTAACCAATCTCAAGGACGCAACCGCAGCGGTCACGCTGGTCGATTCATCGGCGGGTACTGCTACCTATGCCTCGCTTGGTGCTGGCGTGGGGGGAACGCTCATCATCCAACCCGAAGGAACAGCAGCAACAAAACGCAAGATTACACTTCCTTGCTTTTGTGATGGCGCGGTTCCCAATTACGTCTACAACGACACCACAACTATTTCCGTGAACTTCACGGGCAACGGCGCATGGACTGACGGCGCGAACTAACATTAGGCGGGGTGGTATTTTGTACCACCCCGTAGAAAGTAGGAATTATGATTACTCTGAAAAGCGGAAGGCAAGTCAAGATTGATTTATACGCCCTGACGGTTGCGGATGTGCGCGAATTCCTGACGACCAAAAAGAAAGACCACGAAGGCGACGCTATTCTTGGAAAGGCTTGCGGCATGACGCCCGATGAACTCGCCGCGCTCCCATTCCCAGATTATCGCAAAATTACTAAAGAATTTTGGGCGTGTATGTCTGACCCGTTGAAAGACGAGGACGATGTAAAAAACTCTCAAAGCGCGTCTACTTCTGGCTGAAGTGGGGCGCGCCGCTCGACTTCGCGGACTATCTCGATTTGGTAAAATGGCGAATTATCAAAATGACGGGATGGACACTTGATTATATTGACGGCTTGGATTATGGTCAACTCCTCAAAATCGTACAGATGGAAGATGGATTGACAAAGGCAAAACATGGCTGGAAAACAAATCGCTAGTTTATATGCCGACATTGGTGCAAAAACTGATAATTTTGCAAAAGGCGCGGCGAGTGTAAAAAGCGGACTTGGAGAAATTTCCGCCGTGTTGGGTATTGCTGGGGTTGCACTCGGCGCATTTCAGAAAGCCTGGGATATGTCCCAGCAAGCCGCGCAACTGGAAAGATTAGCAGTTGCGGGGCATGAAATAGCGCGGCAATTCGGCGGGGATATGGATTTGATCGTATCCAAAGTAAAAGACGCCTCGATGGGTACAGTCTCGGAAATGGATATTATTTCAGCGTCCAACCGTGCCATGATGTTGGGGTTATCGGCGGACGCTGATAAACTGGCGAACTTGATGAAAGTCGCAGCCTTTCGCGGGAGGGCGATGGGTGTTGACACCACAAAGGCTTTCAATGATATAGTGACTGGCATCGGACGCTCCAGCCCATTGATTTTGGACAACCTCGGCATTGTAATAAATGCAAAAGAGACTTATTCCAAATACGCTGAAAGTATTGGAAAATCAGAAAGAGAATTGATGAAGGCGGAAAAGACGCAAGCGCTTATGAACGCCGTTCTTGATGAGGGCAATAAAATGCTTGGTGAGGCTGGCGGACTTGCGAAAGACAATGCCGCCATGTATGAACGGTGGAATGCTGAGTTGGCTAATACGCAACAATACCTAAATGAAATGCCAATGGGATTATCCCGCCTTGCAGACATGGGCGCTGATGCTCTAATATCTATCCGCGAATTAGCCGACAACGGTCTAGGTTATGGCGGCGAGAAGTTGAACCTCTTTTCCTTACTTATGGAACTTGGTGCGAAGCGGGTCGCCAATATGAAGGCAGAGCAATACGCGGCTCGTGACGCGGCGCTCGCTCACGGCGAAGCATTGAACGCAGCCGCAAGCGGGGCGGATGAAGCGGCGCGGGCTTATCTCGAATTGACAACCGCCGACGAAGAATTATCGAAACAAAACAGTGAATATCTCGGCCTTGTTGACAATCTTTCAGACAGCAATCAAAAACTGATTGAAGACCAGGACGAGATAAACCAGAAATATGCTGATGGGAAAATCACGCTGGATGAACGCAATGCGGCACTCGACGAACTGGCCGCAAAGCAGGAGGAAGCCAGCCAGCGGATGATTTTATCCATGCTACAGGAACAACTGGCGGCAGATGGATTGTCCAAAGAGGAGATGCAATACCTGTTAAAGGTTGGGAAAGAGTGGGGCATTTATTCACAGTCT
>Ga0172374_1002225_pt1 | contig 12473 bp, 8 predicted proteins | sample LakKiv3m_FD_114536 | JGI IMG/M metagenome (GOLD analysis project Ga0172374, IMG submission 114536) | Freshwater microbial communities from Kabuno Bay, South-Kivu, Congo - kab_092012_10.3m | ecosystem: Environmental > Aquatic > Freshwater > Lake | place: Democratic Republic of the Congo... | reverse complement strand
GCTTTATTTGCCAAATCGGTAGCCACAGTAAATGGTAATCCCGAAGGCATAACCAATGAAATAGCAATAGCATTACTTACTAATTGGGTTACTTGTTTTATGGATTCTCTATGATAATCGCTCCCTGATGCCATCGTTAATGGCGCAAACGGAAGTGTTAATAATCGAACATAATCCTCAGCACCCATTCCCTTAATCATTTCTGCTGTTTGGATAGTTGATTCATAAGCTCCCTCAACTCCTTTTAACATGCCCATTGTTGACGCACTTCCTATAACATCAATAATATCTTCGCCACCTCCATCAGCAAACCATTTTTTGTCTGCTTGTAATTGTGTATATGCTGATAGTTTACTATAATAATTCTTATCTTCGGGTGTTGTTGCTAATTTTAATTTTATATCATAAGCGTCTTTATCTCTGTAAATATCGCTTAATGTGTTTTTTGGGTTAAGTTGTAATACCTTGTCGGATGCTTTGTTTGCTAATTCTAAATCATTTGCCTCAACAGCATTAAGCATTGTGTATTTAGATGTATTATAATCTGAATTGGTTTCAAATGCGTTTTTAAAGTAAATGTTTGCAATATCAGGTTTTCCTTCTGAACTATACTTAAATCCTAATGCGTTTTGATATGTATTATTTTTTGGATTTTCTGCAATAGCTTCTTTATGTAATTCTTTTGCCCTGTCAATATTCCCATTCGCAATATTATTTGTAATATCGTTATTTAGTAATATTTCTTTTACGCTTCCCTCTCCTTTTATTTTTATATTTGATTGAAATGATAAAGGGTTCCCGTCTTTATCCCTGTCTTTTACTATTCCTAAGTCTGGATTATTCTCTGCAAGTTGTAATGATTGCTGTTTTACAAAGTCTTGCACTTCTTTTAAATCGCCCAATCCAGCACTTGCCTTAACGGTTGAAACACCATTTTTTACAATTGGTTTTGCAGCACCTAACGGATTAATTGGCTTTTCAGATTTTTGTTTTTCCCAAATATTATATTTTTTTAAATCTTCTGCACTTAAATCTTCCGTATTAACATTAGCCCAAAAGTCATTTTGTGGTATTCCACTTTTTGCATCTTGCCCTTGTGGTTTAACTATGTTACTTGGAGTATTTTGTAATGATGATGCTGATTCGATAGCCGAAGAAATGCCTTGACCATTTTCGATAGTAGGTTCGGATTGACTTTTTTTTTTTACGTCCAACACACCCATATCGCTTGAAAACGTATTATAATCAGGCAAATCATAATTATCCTTAACCAAATTGTTATATAAAGATTGCCTTTTTTCTCCATCATTCATGTCTGACTTAAATGTATTATAATCAGGCAAATCATAATTATCATTAATAAGGTTTTCGTAAAGCGTCTGTAAATTATTTTGTCCATCCATAATTATTTGTTCCTCCAATCATATCCTGTTTTCTTATTTGTTTTTCCGCTTCCTGTTGCCACATTTTTAACAACTTTCTGAACAGAACTTATTTGGCTTTGGAATTGGTCTGGTGTTGGAATTCCTGAATCAGCAAAATAAGGGTCAAGAGATTGTTTGCTTGCTCCTTCATAAAGTACAATTTTTTGATTCAACCCACCAGAACCATCAGAAACAAGATATGTTGATGCAATAACTGGTTTAGATAATTTAATTCCGTCTATTGATAAAAAGGTTTCAGTAACAATTGGCTTTCCTACACCTAAGTTGTTTACGTACTCGAATTTCTTATCGTTAACATTCCATACCTTACCACTAATAGGAAGTGCATCGTCAATATCATAAGTATAAACATTCTTTGTTTTAACATTAATACCGCTTATGTTTTTGTCGGTGGTTTCTACTGAAGTAGAAGCAGTAACAGGTACTTTTTTCCCCGAACCAACTTTGTTTGAACTACCACTTCGTTCGAAAACCGTTAATTGACTTTGGTGTTCGTCAACAAATTTTTCTTCTGCCTGTTTAGCAAGTGTCCTATATTTTGCGTATTTAGTTTGGATTGTTGGGTCAAGTTTAATTGCCTTAATATAATCTTCATTTACTTGGTCGCTAATCCGTTTTGACTTTTTCCCTGTATTATCAAAAGATACTCCTTCTCTATAATAAGCACGTGCTACTTCTCTCCTGTTTTCCTCAGTATTCCCCCTAAAAGAACCTGATACTTGCATACCGGTTTGAGGGTCGTAATAACTTCCAGCCATATCAACAATAGTCGTTCTTTGTTTATATTCTATTGGTATTTCTGTACTTACAATTAAATCTTTCAGAGCTAATTCTTGGTTTTTCCCGTATTTTAGTCTCCATAATACTTGATTTCCACCAACAGAAGCATCTTTTAATTCAGATTCAATTTGTTGGGCTAATAATTGTTTTTCTAAATCGGGAGAATTTATGTTTTCTTTAACGTATCTATTAGGTGATGAATATGCTTGTATTTTATTCAATGATTTTTCATAGTCGTATTCCCCGTTTACGTCTCCAACAATGGTAGCAAACATCTTTTCCTTTGTTTGGTGTTGGTCTTTAATCATAGCCGCTTCTCCAACTAATGCAGCCATCTCTCCTCTATACTTTGATACTTTTGCAGGTGTTATAGTACCTGCATCTACCTCTGCTAAATGTCTATCTCTAATATCTTGTTTCTTTTTTTCAAAATCAGTTACTTCTTCTTCCCAATCAACACTTAGATTTGCATATTGTTTAAATGGGTCTTCTAAAGGTTTTTCTTTTAGAGCATCTTCCTTAGCTTTAGCAATTCTCCTTGCAGCAAGTTCTTTTCCTATTAATTTCCCATAAATTGGCTCGACAACTCCTGGAATAGCAAATTTAATAGCTGCGCCAGTATTGTCTCGTCCTAATGGAACTAATGATTCTGGGTTGTTTGGCATTTGTTATTTTATAGGATTTAGATTACTAAAAAGATTTCCACCTAATTTTAATTTCTGAAACCAATTATTATTTTGCAATAATGGATTTTCCCCTCCAAACATATCCGAATACGGTTGATTAAACCCACCTATATACGGTTGATTAAACCCACCACTGTTAGGATTTGAAGAACCTGCATTAAACCCACCACTGTTAGGATTTGAAGAACCTGCATTAAACCCACCACTGTTAGGATTTAAAGAACCTGCATTAAACGCTGCATTTTGTAATGCTCCATTGTTTGTAAATAAACTAGGGTTATTTTTCATAAAATCTTTATACCAATTATTATTTGCAATACTTGTGGCTGCATTTGCTGCCCCTTGAACACCTGAAACAATATTATTTAGTGCTGCATTTTGTAATGCACCAGACGCATCCATTTTATCTTTATATGGTTGATAAATATTATAATCGTTTGCCTTATTTTCCCATGCTGATTGAATTCCTTGTTGTTGACGTAAAGCTGATTGATTTCCTTGCCACATAGTAGCGGCTCCTTGTGATAATTTTGCTAATTCGTCTTGTTCGTTTCCAGCTAAATTAGCAATAGCTCCAAGTTTATCTGCTCCTGTTCCAAGTTCTTTAATCGCTTCTATACCTCTACCTGTAGAACCTGTTAATTTGTTTTCAATGGCTCCTTGATTTGGTAATTGTGTCATTGTTGCTAATTTCTTAGCGTTTTCCAATGCGTCATAGGCACTTTGAGGAATTTCAAAGGAAGGTCTAGTTGCTTTAGCTAGGTCGTTTGCTTTTTTAGCTTGCCAACCCGCTATTGCTGCTTTTATTGCTGGTGCTGCAAATGATGCTATTTCCCAAAACATAATTTTAAATATTAGTTCACAAAAGTAATCGTTTATTCTTAATTTAACAAATTATTCCATTTGCCTGCCTTACATTTTTTAGTTGGACTTCTTAACATTGCAGGAACATAACAGATACAAAGTTTACAATGAAGATACATTTTATTTTTTTTCCCCATAATGGTTAGTTCAAAATTATCTAAATTTTTGCATTTTTCGCACTCTTTAAGTCTTGCTTCTGCTAATCTTTCAACTTGTTCGTTTTCAAATAATAAATTTTTATACCCATCAAATATTTCTCTTAATTTACTCATTTTCCACTCCTTTCAGATGTTATAAAATTAACAATAACATATCTTATAACAGTCAGTTCATCATGTAGATTTTCTATTGTGATTTCTGCCGATTGACCTCTTAACGGTCTTCCGTTTATCAATCCCTCTAATTCGCTTGTTGCCATCGGAGTAAGCATATCATTTAAAAATTCTGAATAATAAATACCCTCTTTAAGAATAAATTTTGATTCATGTAGTCTTGATTTCATCCCTATCGGGTTTTGGTCGCTTGAATGTATTGTTATCAATGGAACACTCCATTTTTTGTTAGAAGCATAAGCCATAGATAACAATAATTTAATTGCCGCAGGGGCATTATTAAAAACAAATGTTATTTGTTGAGGATATTTTTTACCAAAAAACCAACAATGCTGTTCGTTTGTGTGTCCTGTCCATAATTCTCCATTTAAAAACATTACAATCATATCTCCGTTCACTCCATACATTTCAGGAACGAATGAATATTCGCTATTCCAACGATTAGCGGAATCCATAAACGCAGTAGTTTTTGATATATTAACTTCTTTTTCTAGCAAAACATCAGTTCCACCAGAACCTTTCCCATAAATTGAAGGTTTGTAAATACTATAAGTAAAAATATATTGTTTTGTTACTTGGTCGTAAACGGAACAAATTTCTACTTCATTTAGATATGCTTTTATGTTTTTGCAAATTTCTTTTGTTTCTTTTTGATAACCATATAACTGAGATATATTCAACATACCATTTGCACTGTCCTGAACAAAACAACTTTTGTTTGTGTCAAGAAAAAATAAATGCCGACCATCAACAAAACACGATTCGGGATATTTTGTACCATAAGATTCTTCAGGTACTCGAATAGTTCCAAGCACCCTATTTGTTACATATAGTGCTGCACTTCCATCTGCCTCTCCTGTAGATTGAAGTCCAACATATAAACTAGATACTTTCTTTTCTTGTATAATTTTAACAACATTGCCTGATTCTATAAGTTTGCATATAGCACCAAATTTATCAGCAAGAACAACATAATTATTAAATTCTACTTTCGATAACTCATTAACTCTTGTGTCTTGTATAAGTTGTCCACCATAATAAACTTTAGATATATTGCGCACTTGGCGCATATCTTTATCAATAATATTTACTCTACCAATATCATAAGAATCTGAAATATAAAAATCTGATGCGTGTTCTGATTCTACATAATAATAGGCATTTGGTTCAAATCTTTGTAGAACATAAGAATCGCCACCAAATAATTGTCCTGTTGCCGGGATTCCACTATAATTTAATGGGTTTTGGTCTTGTAATTGTCCTTTGTGATATCTATTTGATTGATGTGGGTTACCTATTTCAAAACATTCTCCAATTTCATAAAATACTTTTTCTGTAACTTTTTTAGCTGGACTATATATTTCTACTAATGTACCTTGTGCTGTTGTTGCATTTATTCCATATTTTGTATAAAAATTATATGGTGGTGATGCTGATGTTTCGTTAGTGAAATTTTCTATAAGTAACAAATCATTTGCTGTGTCATAACCAACTATTTCAAAATCTAAATATGTTATAATCCCAGTTGACAAATCTTTTATTAAACTATAATTTCCTGAATATGCAAAATTTGCTAAAAATCTAATTCTATCTCCTTTTGTCCAAACATAAGCCGAAACAATAGATTTAGTAAACATTGATTGCATTGCAATAATATTGGGATTTATGCCAATCCTTATTTTGTTAGTAGCAACATCATAGTCAGAAGCGTTAATACTAAAATTAAGATATGAATTAATAGAAATGTTTTTTGAATAAACCCATTGATAGTTGGTAGCCCATTCTGGTGGTTGATGTTTAATCTTCCAATCAAAATTAACAAAATATGAATTAGTTAATATTTGCAGTCCCGTTCCGTTGTCTAAATTACCAAATTCTGTATAATATGGAACATATTTAGTTGTTTTATTAGAAACATTAACTGCTCCGCTTCTTATTGCCCTATCGTAATATACTAATCCAAAATCGTGATATGCTCCTGTTTTAAAATGTTTTGTCTTAGATACAAGAACATCGTATAAGTTTAAAACAATATTCATAGATGGAATAAGAGAACCCGAATAATCTAAACCGCTAAATATATATATTTTGTCTGCTCCTAAATAATAAACAGGTAGTGTTCCTATTGTATGTGGTGGATTTAATGCTATTCCAAGTGTAATTGCTAATGCTGTTAATTCTGTATTCCAGTTAGAAGTTAATGCTATATGGCTAACAGTTACCTCCCCCTGTATTGTGTTCGTTGTAAATAATGGGTCTACATATACGGGGTCTGTTACTGTAATTTTTAAAATTTGTCCAGATTGCAATGTGGTTCCCGTTGGGAAAGAAATATATGTTCTATATTCAAATTCGTCATAGCTTCCATCTCCATTAGTATCAGTAGGAAGTATAATATAATCTGTAGAATTATTTGACAATATTAACTCCGAACTATCAAGATACGAAATAAATTTATGGTTTAATTCCACATCTATATCAACATTATCATACCCCTCAGTAACATCGGCATCCAGTATTCTGTTTTTTCCAATTAAATCCTGTGCGCCTACTTTTTGAGGTACATAATCAAATAATCGTACTAAATCAGATTGGTCGGCACTTGTTCTTACCTTATTATTATAGAATTTATATACGTAGTTTATTCCACTTAAAATTAATTGATTCAAGTTTTGGTCGTACTTTTCCAATGTATCAACCAAAAACCATTCTGAATTATTACAACTTACAGTTACAGGATTTGGTGGGCTTGATTCCGAATTTCCTCTTGCAAATATTTCAATTCTACTTACTGTTTCTCCCCCAGTATTTATAATAACATCCAAACAATTATTTATGTATGTTTCATCAACCCAATCTCCATTTGCCTTTTCCTCATTAATAGGAAACGACACTTTACTTATCGGACTGGTTACAGATTTCTCATTATCATCATATACATACCTATAGCAAAATTGCCATAATGCGCCTCGTAAATTATTGTAAACAGTACTTTGGTCTGATGAATAATTTATTACAGGACTTTTTAATGGAGGATGTTTTATTCTATCTATAACTTGCGTTGTAATTGCTTTATAACCTAAAATGTCGCTTCCTCCAGTTGCAGTATATCTTTTTGCTTTATCAATATTTATTTTTCGTGGAGGGTTAAAATTATCAGTCCAGTATAATAGTCCCTGAACAACATTTGCTCCTCGTATCTTCTTTTTAGGGTTAAAGTTAAGGTCTGTAAAATAATCAAAATCTTGTTTTAAAACCGTAATTATTGAATTAGAACTTAATTCATATTGCAGTATTAAGTGATGATTGTTACTATTATAAACAAAATAAAAAATAGAACCTGTTTCAATATCTTCGGCATATCCAATACATTTATTTGTTCCAGTCGGTAATACGAATGATACAAGTGTGTTACCTTTTAAATTTTCTACAGCACCTAAATTATCTTTGTCGCTTGTTCCTACTCTACAATTAAGTCTTTTCCGAATTCCTTTTATAGATAATTCATCAGCATCGGAATTCATACCTCCTGTTATTGTTATAGTATCAATAATTCCCATTATCTAGAAGGTGTTTGACGTGAGTTTTTATACATAGCATCCTTAAATTCATCAATGTCAAATGAATTTTGAAATACTATTAATAATTTTAATGCTTCTTTATATTGACGTTCTTTTTCAATCTTATCGTTCTGTGGTACTCTTGGGTCAAAATTAATCATTTGCCAAATAGTATACGTAATTAATGTTTCTTCGCATTCTTGCGGAATAAGTGTTTGTTCGTCCATACTAACACCCGTAGAAACATAATCAAGATAAATCAAATTGTTAGTAACTCTTCCTTGTAAAATAATCAGACCACGCTCCCTATCAATTTTATAATAAGAACTATTTTCTGCTCCTGAAGTTCCATAATGGTGTTCAATAATACCATTTATTACTAAATCATTAATAGAAATATCATCAGGGTTTGTTTGTTTAATAATATCAATATGTTCGTTAGTATCTACTCCACAATCCTCTGTTCTTGGTAGTGGTATTTCATCACACCGAGTAAGTGTGTGTATTTTGTTATTTACGATAATATAAACCTGAATATAGTCAATATAGTCTTTTGGGAGTGTTACTGTATTTGTGTCTATATTTACATCAAGTTCAACAGTTCTATATGTTTTAGTAAAGAAAATATTTAATTTTTTTAATCCATTGATTACTATTTGCGTGATTTTCTCACGAAATTTATTATCAAAGTTAGTAAGCATAAGAACATTATTACTAACGTGACGTAAACTGATAAGTCCGGGTGTATCCATTAGTTACGTTTTAATACTGTGTTATTATTATCAGATAGGTCTTCGTTTGGCTTTTTACTAAGCAATTCAATTACTGTTCTTACTATATCCATATCTTTCCCTCCTGGAATAGGTAGTTCGTCTTCATCAGACCATTCACTATATGCTGGAATAAGTTTTTGTAAAACTCCATTTTCTGCAAGTTCCTGTGTCATTCTATTATCATAAAACAATTTTACATTCTCACGATAATAAGTAATCATATCGGGCATCATTCCAACCTCTAATTCGTCATAAATATCAGAAGCGTTATTTTCTCTGTCAACAAACTGATTACGTTGGTCTTTCATTGGAGATATAAAACGAATACCTCTATTTTTTGGTAGATTAATAATAGATACGGGCAAGATTGAATAATATTCATCCCTTAATTCATCACAAATAACAGGAACATTACTAAAAGACTTACAATAAGCATCTAATTGACCAAAATCATTATAGCTTATAGCATTTAAGCATATTTGATAAATAACAGAATTAAAAGCCATTTCAATATATTTCTCAACTTCGGCAGGATGATATTTAGATAGCGTGTCGGCTACATTATCCCCTCCTGTTAAAAATCGAATAACTAATTTTGTTAATACTTCTTTTGTCATTATTCTTCTTTTCCTTTCATTGTTGCGTATTGAAACAAATTAGCTTCTTTTAAATTTATTCCTATTTTTACAAGTAACAGATTGCATATTTCAATATGACTATCATCACCCCAGTCGAGTTGAACTGAGTTTATTGGGTCGTAAACAACTGCATCTGTTAATGAATCTATTGTATAAGCATATACAGGTATTATCGGCTCTTTTAAATAAACAAAGTCAACAAAACCTATATTTTTAGGTGCAAAACGAATAAAATTATTTTGGAAATTTGCTATTGGATATTTTAAAGATGGTTGTGTAATTGGACATGATAGTCTAGAATCCCATTGAGCGTCAGTAAGAATATCTACTGGTCTGTTTTTAATAGAAATACTACAATCGGGATTTGAAGTAACTTGTTTGTATAAAATTGAAGAATAATGAAAATAATCGGTAGGAAGTAGAGCATATCCATTAGAATCAATTTCTAAAGGCATTACACCATCTTTACCCATCCAAACCTTAAATGCGCTTAAATCATCTGTAATTTCCTGAGTATCTTCAAAATGTTTATATTTTTGTTTAAATAATTCAGTTGAAACAATTGGAAGAAGTGTATTAAACTGATTAGGAGAAAAAGTTTTTCCTGATTGCTCTTTATTTGAAACGTAATTTATAAAATCTAATATTTCTTGTAGATTCATTATGATACGTCATTAATGAAATAAACCAATGTAACATAAATAGGGCTATCACCATAAGCATAAGACCATCCATAGGTTGGGTCTTCTGAGCAATATAGTTCAATCCCTTTATTTTCGTATAATTCAGAAGACGCTACTGTCGGAATCCCTCTTTCTGTATAACGACTTGTTGTTGTGAATACCGTATTGGTAAATGTACAGATAACGCCTCCACCTACATATCTTAAAACTGGATATACAGTACCTACCGATGTTACATACGGGATACTTCCAAAATCATTTGTTATTGACATTCCTATAATCTCTATTATCTTTCCAGTTCCTTGTGCTGCTTTTAATAGTGGAGAATTTGAATTTAGTTCTCCCATTTGTGTTGGTGTAACCAAGAACTTCTCAACAATCAATTCGCTTGTTCCGCTTATTTTTTTGTCTTCAATTACGGTTAAATCATAAGTTGGTAAAGCTTCTGTGTTTGTATATTTGGCAATAATTAATAATCCGCCATTTAGTGCTTGATATTCTGTTAGCTTATACCCAAGAATTTCAACATCATTCCCGTTTAATGTTACGTTTGCTCTATAATGAATATAAAAAGAAGCTCCATTTTTTATTGCTCCACCAGCAGCCCCCATATCAGAAATTTTAAAATCTGACGTTAATGTCGCTGTCCCTGTAAGAAATATTTGTTCTGAATTTCTTGATGGATGAATTAATGTTGTTCCGCCTGTTGAACCTATCGTTATTTCTTGTTCTGAACTTGTTGGTCTTGGATAAACAGCATCATCAACTAAAACAGTTACTTTCCATGCACTATCAATATAAATACACTCAATAATACAATTATTCATTAACTGTTCTTGTGTTAAATATGTCCCAAAAACATCAACATTATTCATATTAGTGGTTATCCGACCATTATATTTTAATTTAATTGTCATTCCCTCATAGGCAGTTCCTGTTGGACTAATAGTACAATTTCCAACTAATGTTACGTTTCCTGTTGTTGTAACTATAAATTGTTCTTCTGCTAATGATAAATCAACTGTTGCTATTGTACCAGCAGCAAGTAATTCAATTTTTGTATATCTTGGTAGTTCTGCCATAATTATAATTTATTTGATTTAACTCTTAATAATTTACACGTAGCTGGCGTTCCAGCTGTATCTGTGCTTCCTTGTATATAAAGAGTGTTTGCGGTTGTAAAATCTAATAACGAAAGTGCTATAAATGACACAAATGGAGCAGCTATTGTATTCCAAAGATTGCTACACATATAAGTCCATTCAGCACTTGCTGTACTGCTTGTTAGTCTTGTTATTTTTATATTCCAATATCCCACTGTATAAGGACTTGACGTTGGAGACATTACTCCTACTGCTATTGATGCTGCATTTAACAATGCTTTGAAGTTTTTAATACCAGTTAATGATGTAACGCTTAACCATACTTCTACTTCCACATAATCCCCATCTGAACTTAATGTATTCGCAGGAATATCAAATGATTTTAATGTAGTAAGACCTGCATTTGTAGTACTATCATCTGAAACATCATTTAAAAGCAAAAGACCATTAACTCCTTGCGCTTCCGGCTCCCATTTTGCTGTTGTAGAATTCCATTTTAGTACGTCTCCATTTGACGGAGAAACAGTTACGGTATCAACATCATGTAAATCATGTATTCCGAATGTATAATTAATCCATTTACTGGTTGCGGAATCATAAATAAGAACTTGTAAATCTTGTTCACCACTTAAATTAACGTCTGAATGGTCTCCTAATGATTGATTTTCTAAAGTTGAAGTAAAGTATGAAACTAATAAATCTGTGTCTAAACAAACTTGATAATCGGTAGTATCACCAACGATGTTTGTAGTTACGGTTATCCCATTTCCGCAAGTACTTACCGTTGTTATATCATTGTTTCCTCCACTTATCAAAGGAATAACTTGAACTGGTAAATCAGTTGTTTTTCCACAACAATAACAATCGTCTGATTTTATTAACTGAATAAGGTCGGATATTTGTTGGTCTTGGTCTGACTTACCACAGTCTGATGATATTGAAACAAGCATCCACTTACCCATTATTTTTATAAGTTTTTCTTGGTATCTTGTTGCTTCTCTTAAATCCGTTCCTTTGTATTCAAGCCATTTATTGTATAGGTTTGCAATACATTGATAAATACAACACAACCCATCATCACAATCTACATCGTGTTCTTCCATTGCACTAACAATCATTGTTAGTGTCGCACCAGTACTTAATAAATAAGTAACTGTTGTTTCCATTAAAATATTGTATGTCCTTGTGTAAATATTATTAACAGTAAGTTTTGAAACGCTTGATACCACATCTGCTACTGGTGGCGTAATTCCATTAGGTGCTTTTATGGTATGAACTCGTGAAATTACAATTGGACTAAGTTGTGTTCCGCATATATCGGCTATATACGTGCTTACATCTTCACTTATAAGTTGTGAATACTTACAATCATGTGTTACGTTTAAAGTTATTTCTGGCTCTGTATAACAAAAGTTTTCTAACTTTGTTACAGTATATTCGGTTGTTGCTTCCCATTCCATAGTATCTGTTCCATAATTAGAACTTGGAATAATTTCAGAAACGACAACAGACGTTTGATTGTTCACAGAATCATACGTTGCACTTGCTATTGTGTATGTTCCTATAACAGCAGAATAACCAACGATATTTAATATTCCACCAGTTGCAT
>Ga0172374_1002224_pt1 | contig 12476 bp, 13 predicted proteins | sample LakKiv3m_FD_114536 | JGI IMG/M metagenome (GOLD analysis project Ga0172374, IMG submission 114536) | Freshwater microbial communities from Kabuno Bay, South-Kivu, Congo - kab_092012_10.3m | ecosystem: Environmental > Aquatic > Freshwater > Lake | place: Democratic Republic of the Congo... | reverse complement strand
CCGACATATCGGACCGATCCCGAGAAGGTCGCGCCGGCGCGCGAGGGCAGGGGCGCCTCGCACGGGTCGGCCAGCGCCGTGGTCGGCGCCAGGAGGAAGCTGGCCAGAATCAAGCTGGCGGGGATCACGAACCTGAGCATGGCCGAAGGGTGATCTGATCCGCTCCGAGCGCCAAGCCTGCGGGGCGTCGATCGGAAAGGAAGGGCGGAGGCGGGCGCCTTCCGGGAGGAGGCGGACAGCAGCGAGGACTTCGCCATGCGGCCTGCGCCCAGGTTTGAAATCGTTCCCCCAGGCGTGCGCCTAGCGGACGCCTATGGCCCGCCGCTCGATGGAATGGCGGAGGGAGATCTGCTCGCCCTTTGGCTACGCCGGCGCGGCGCCGCCAGGGACGCCCGCCTCGCGGCCGGACGCCTGCTCGAACGGTTCGGGGGCCTGGCGGCGATCGTCGCGGCGGACGCGCCGGAACTGGCGCGCACGCCGGGGGTGGACGCCGCCTTCGTCGCCGACCTCAAGGTGCTGCGTGAGCTCTGCGTGCGGCTGGTTCGGTCCGAAGTGGGGGAGCGGCCCCGGATCTCTTCCTGGACGGCGCTTCTGGCCTATGTCCGGGTCGCCCTGGCTCATGAACCGCGAGAACAATTCCGGGCCCTCTTCCTGGACAAGCGCAACGCCCTGCTGCGCGACGAGTTCGTCGCCCATGGGACCGTGGATCATGCGCCCGTCTATCCCCGCGAGGTCCTTCGCCGGGCGCTCGAGATCTCCGCTTCCGCCCTGATCCTGGTCCATAATCATCCGTCCGGCGATCCGACGCCGTCCCGCGCCGACATCGACATGACGCGCAGACTGGTCGAGGCCGCGAAGGTCTTTGACCTGGAGGTCCATGATCACCTGGTCGTCGGGCGCGAGGCGACCGTCAGCTTCAGATCCCTCGGATTGATGTGAGGCCGGGATGAGCCTTCACCCCATTGTCGCCGCCCTTGGGGGCGAGCTTCGCCACGGCGGCCTGGGCGCGAGCGTGCCGGCCCCGGGCCATAGCGCGGCCGACCGTTCGGTTTCCCTCATGCTCGACGGTGACCGGGTGGTGATCCATGGCTTCGGCGCCGCCGACTGGCGTAGCGTTCGCGACCATCTTCTGAGCCTGGGGCTGATCGACGCCAGAGGGCGCCTGACGGGCGCATCGCTGCGGACGGCGGAGGGGCCGGTCGCAGCGATCCGACCTGCGGCCCATGTCCGCATCGCCGCCGCTCAAGCGCTCTGGTCGGAGGCCCTGCCGCTCGCGAAGGGCGATCTCTGCTTTCGCTATTTCCGGAGCCGAGGCCTCCGCCTCGAAGCGCCGCCCCATGATCTTCGACGCCATCCAGCGACGCCGGTTTCGGTGTTTCGCTCGGCCGGCCCGACCTGTCCGGCCCTGATCGCAGCGATCCGGGCGCCCGACGGCGTGATCGGCGCCGTGGAGATCGCCTATCTCGATCCGGACGGACGTCCCGCCGGTCGGCTCAGGCTCCAGCGCAAGACGGTGGGCGTCCTGCCGCGGGGCTCGGCCGTGCGCCTCTGCGCGGCGGCCCCGACCTTGCTGGTGGCCGAGGGGGTTGCGACCGCCCTGTCCGCTATGGCCCGTTTTCGCCTGCCAGGCTGGGCCCTTCTGTCTGCAGGAAACCTGGCGGCCTGGACTGCGCCAACCGAAGTCTGCCGCGTCCTTATCGCCGCGGATCGCGGCCCGGCCGGCGAAGACGCGGCCTTCCGGCTTCGCACCCGACTCGAGGCGGCGGGGCTGGGGGCCGCTGTCCGCTTACCGCCGCCTGGGGCGGGGGACTGGAACGACGCAGCGACCTGAAAGGGGGAGGAAGGGCGTGGAGGAGCGCCGGAACGGTCGGGATGGACCTGGCCGACCGGCTGGAGAAGTCTCATGTCCTGTTCCCGATCTTCAGCCGCTGCAGCGGCGCCTTGCGGCCCTGCCGCCGAGCCCTCGCGCATTCCTCTGGTCGTCCGACTGGGCGACCTTGAGGTCGCGCCGGAAAACCTTCGCTACGGCGAAGCCCCGGACGACGACATCCCGCAACTGGCCGAAACCGTGGCCGCCGCGGGCCTGCTGCAATATCCGACCGTCCGGCCGGGCCGCCGCGGCGAGGCGGCCCATATGGTGCTGGACGGACGTCGGCGCCTTCTGGCCCTGCGCCTCCTGCGTGACGCAGGGCGCATCGACGACGACCATCCTGTCGAGGTCTTCGTCGAGACGGACAGGGCGCGGCAGGCTGCGGCCGTGGTCCTGACCAATACGGCTGTGCCGGTCCACATCGCCGATGTGATCGCCGCCATGGGCCGCATGCTGAAGGCTCGGCTGACGATCACGGCGATCGCACGCGCCCTCGGCTATGGCGAGACCGAGATCCGCCGTCTGTCGGCCCTGTCGGCCTTGCCTTCGGTCGCCCTCGAGGCCCTGAAGAGCGGTCGCATCACCCTGCGCCAGGCCCGCCTCCTGGCGCGGCTGAAGGACGGCGAGGAACAGGCGGCCCTGGCCCGGGCGGCGATGGACGGCTGCGGCCTGCAGGAATGGCGCATCCAGGAGCTGCTCGGCGAAGGCCGTATCACGACCCGCGATCCCCGTTGCGGTCTGGTCACGCCGGAACTCTACGCCGCCGAGGGCGGTCGGACGGAGGCGGACCTGTTCGGCGAGCTGCCGCCGGTCCTGCTGGATCCCGACCGTCTGACCCGGGCCTGGCTGAAACGGGGCCGGCTGCTCGCCGATATCTTCGAGGCGGAAGGCCTGACCGTACGGCTATGCCCGGGAGAGAAGGAGGCGGAGCTGCCGGACGACATGGAGAGGCTCTGCTACGCCTACGGCGGCCTCTCCGAAACGGCGACGGTCGTCTATCGCGAAACCCGGGACCGGGCCCAGGCGGCCGCTGACGTCGTCGAGGCCGCCCTGGCCGGCGAGGCGCTCCCGTCCGGCGAAGGGCGCCTTTCCGACCAGGAGACCCTGGATGTGGTGGAGGCGCTGATCCGGGCGCGGATCGCCCAGGACCAGGCCGGCGCCGGCCGGCGTCTCGCTGTTCTGATCGTCCTGAGGCCTTCGCTCCGCTCCGGCGTGGAGATCGAGTGCTTCGCGCCTTTAGAGGCCGTCGGCGACGGGGCGCTGGACGGGGCGGACGGGGCCGACGAGGAGGAAAGATCCTCCCTGGCCCCGTCACGCTCGACCTATGTCCCGCCCCAGGCCGAGGCGCCCATGCCCGAGACGCAGGGCGTCAGCCATGTCCTGCACGCCGTGCGGACGGACACGGCGACGCGGGGTCTGATCCGGGCTCTGGCCGAAAAGCCTTCGGTCGCCCTGACCGTCCTGATCGCCCGGCTCTTCGCCAGCCTGGCTGTCTGGCCGCCGGTGTCGCGCGGCGAGGCCGCCCTGGCGATCTCGGCCTCGGCCTTCGCTCCGGCGAGCGGAAGGGTCATCGCAGGGCTCGACGGGATCGTGCGCGAACAGCTGGACGAGCGGCGACGCGCCTGGGAGGCCTCCGGCCTGACCGTGATCGCCTGGGTTCACGGTCTCCAGACGGAGGATCGGTTCGGTCTCATGGCCGAACTGACCGCTTTGAGCCTGGACCTGCATGAGCCCCGCACGGGCCATGTGCGACGGGCGGCCCGTGCGGAGGCGGCCGAGATCGCCGTCCTGTGCGACGCCGACCTTTCGCGCTGGTGGACGCCGGACGGGGCCTATCTGCGGCCGCACTCGCGCGAACAGCTGCTGTCCATGCTCGAGGGCATGGGGGCGGAGACCGAAGCGCCGGCGCGGATGCGGAAGGGCGACCTGGTCGCCTGGACCGAGGAGCAGGCGGCGGCCCGGCGCTGGACGCCCGCCTGCCTGTCCTTGGCGGGCGAGGCCGAGAGCGAGGCCGACGGCGCTTTTGAACCGGCCGATGCGGCGACATCAACGTATGAAGACGCGGACGCGGCCGGCGACGGGTCCGGCGAGCCTTCGTCCGGGGCTGCGGATGGCGAAGAGACCGACGGCGCTGATGAAGCCTCGGGCCGGGGCGTCTTCATCGTCACGCCTAAGGGAGAGGCGGCCCTGCGCGGCGCGGCGGCGTAACCGCAAGGGCGGTTTCGTCGGCGGTGTTCGGCGGAGCCGCCTGCGGGCGGAAGCGGAGGGAAGAAGAGGGTGAGGCGATCCGGGAAGAAGGTTTCCGGGCCTCTCGATCAAGGAGACTGAGAATGCAGACCATGGTGTTCACCGGCCGCCTGGCGGCCGATCCCCAGATCAGCCCGGACTTCGCCAAGGCGGTGTTCCGGTTGCTTGAGAAACGCGGCGTGGGCCTCGACGGCAAGGACAGGATCGTCGGCGTCAACTGTGTCAGCTGGTCGAAAGGCCTCAATGAGAAGGTCATCGCCCGGGCCCTGGCCAGGGGCTGCGAGGCGGTCGTCGTCGGCGCCTTCGTCGACACCGCCTATACGGCGCGGGACGGGACCGAGCGGGCGGCCAAGGAGCTGGTCGTCAATCGGTTGACGGTCCTCGACTGGGCGGTCGACCGGGAGGCGGATGCGTCGCCGGCGGCTGAGATCGATGACGAACAGGCCGCGGCCTGAACCCTCTAACCTCATTCATTCCCGGAGACTGATCATGCAAACCCTTGTCATTGAAGGCTATCTGGCCGCTGACCCGTCCATTCTTTTGGCCCAGGGATCGGGGCGCAAGCGCGCCAGCTTCCGCGTGCTGGAGACCACGCGCTATCGCCGTTCCGACGGCGAGGCAGGCGAGCGGACGACCGGCTTCAACTGCGTCTGCTTCAATGAAAACACGACCGAGAACTACATCGCCCCCTATGCCCGCAAGGGCAGCCGGCTGGTGATCCAGGGTCATGTCGAGAATGACAGCTGGACGGGGAAGGATGGTGTCGAACACTACGACCTGAGGGTGGTTGTGGCGGACATGCGTCTGAAGAACCGGCGAAATCGCGATGATGCGACGGAGCCGGCGGCGGGCGCGGCCCAGGGCCCGGCGATCCTGGACGACGACATTCCGTTCTGACGTCCGGCGGCCGGTCCGGTCCAGGCTTGTCGAAGCGGCTCGAGGCCCGGCGCCGAGGCGTCGGGCCTTTGGTCTGAAAGGCGAAGGAAGGGCGGGGACGGGCGGGTCGATCGGACCCGTGACCGGAGAACCGTCATGTCCGCATCCGTCTGGACCGTTGAACGAATACGCCGGCTGATCGCCCTGTGGGGCGAAGGCCGGACCGCCGCCGCCATCGCCGACCGGCTTGGGCCCGAGATTTCGCGCTGCGCCGTCCTGGGCAAGGTCCATCGTCTTGGCCTGGTCCGGGCGGCGCCTGCCCGTCCGCCTTCGCGACCGCGCGGCGCTTCAGCTTTTCCTAAGCGGCGGTTTCAACAGGTCGCGCCGTCGCGTCCGGCGTCTCAAGTTTCATCGCCTGCGGCGCCGGAACGGCCGGAGGCCACCGTCCTGTCCGTGAGACGAGGTCAGTGCCGCTGGCCCTACGGGACGCCCGGATCTGTCGATTTCGGTCTTTGCGGCCATGCGGTCGCGCGCGGCGCCTTCTGCGCCGCCCATGCCGCGATCGGTTATCAGACCCGACCGATGAGCGCAGAGGGGCTGATGCGGCTGGCCGGCTTCGGTCATGATCCGTCCTGACGACCTGCGGGACGGCGGCCCTCGGGCCGTCGTCACTTGCGGGCCTGTGGACCGTCCGCCGTCGCTCTCGGCGCGAGGCGCCGAAAAGCGTCCTCGTCCGAAGGGGGACGAGGACATGCCCCCACACAACGCCCTCCGATCCTGTCACGTCACCCCGGCCGTCAACGGCTTCGCCGTTTCCCTGCGCGGCCCGCGAGAGGCGGTCCGCTCCGGTGACCGCTGGGGACCCCGACGTGGCCAGGAGCGGGGTCGTTGCGCATGGGGCGCTTCGACATTTCAGAACTGGAATGATCCGATGCGCAGCATCCAAACTCTCTCCGCCTTCGCCTTTTCGTCAAAGTCCGATTCCGCCTTCGACGACCTGACCGCCTCACTCGGCGACGGTCGCCCGCACCCGGCCGAAGAAGCCCTGTTCCAGCTCGGGCGCGCCCTCATGACCGAGCTGCTGGACGTCCTCGCGGACACGGCGCTGGAGGATTTCCAGACCGTGCTCGGAGAAGCCCTGATCGGCGCCTTTCATTCGGCGGCCGGACGGATCGAGCGCGACGCGGACCGGGCGCGCGATGCGATGCGACGGCTGGATCGCGACTTCGACGGATCCGAGGCGGCGGACGTGGAGCTTCAGGAGGCGACGGCCCGGGCCCGCGCCGGAGATGCGGCGACGCAAGCCGCGGAGCGCATCCGCGACGCAGCGGCCGAAGCCTGGACGGCCGCTACCGGAGAGGTCTGGACGGCCTGGCGCGGCAGCCGGAGAGGAAGCTTCCTGACGGCCGCCCAACTGGAGGCCAGGCAGGCCATCCGGGCGCTACGCGAGCGGCGAGCTGACGAGGCGCATCATGCTGGATCGGTTGTGGCCTTTCGGGGAGCGCCGACGGCGGACACGGCCGAGGATGCGGCGCGCATCTTCGACGCCCTGAACTGGGCGCTGGCGGAGTGGCCGGACATGGCGCTCGCCACGACCGGGGCGAAAGGCGCGGAGAAGCTGGCCATCCGATGGGCCCAGCAGAAGGGAGTGACGCTGATCCTCGCGCGCGCGGACTTCGACGCCAACGGCAAGGCGGCCCCCTTCAAAGCCAACGACGAGCTCATCGCCCTCGAGCCGGTCTGCTGCCTGACGCTTGCGGGTTCGCTCGACGGTTCACGGGCGGAGGTCGGACGTCCATTCGGCCCGGCCCTCAACCTGGGGCAGAAGGCGATGGGGCAGGGCCTCCGGCATCTGGCGGTGAGGTCGCGACCGCATTGAGGAACCTCGGCGCTCCGGCGTCGGGTCTGACCCGCTCGGCTTCGGCCGAGCGGGTTTCTTCATGTCATTTGGGGCGGATGGCTGACAGCGATTAGATTGGCGAAAGCATAACGGGCCGTGTTTGCGGAGGTTTGGTCCGGTGCGGCGACCTGTGAAGTCGATGTCAGGAAATCTGGGAAATGGGGCTCAGGGCAAGATAAAAGGAGGGGGTTGCCTGGTCCTGTTTCGTCTATTCTTTCGGTAGGTTAGCCCGTGAATGCCGGGCAATGGATGACTTGTGGAGAGTTGCCCTTTCCGGGCGGTTCAGGCGGCGCTTTCGAGAGGTGCGAGATGCTCATTCGTGAGGCCATCGAGACCCGGCTGTCCCTCGGCGCGGTGCAGGACGCCGAGGGCGTCAAGGTGCGTCTTCCTCTGTCCCTGAAGGCCGATCGTGCTTCCGTCCGCATCGGCATGTTTCAGCGGTTGGCGACATCGCGTTCGTTCTCCCTCGGGGATCGTTCAGGCGTTCTCAAGGCGGCGCAGCGACGATCGGGCAGAGGCTTCCGCATGGATGTCCGTCAGCGGGTCATCGTGAAGGCGCTGGTGTCGAAGCATGTCGGAAGGGCCGCCGTCAGGGGCGGGGCGCTGGCTGCGCATGTCGCCTATCTCGGGCGCTCGGGCGCCGGCGCCGATGGGGCCCGTCCGGATTTCTTCGATCGGATGGACGACAGCGTGGATGCGTCACAGGAGGCACGGGGCTGGAGCGGGGACCGCCATCATTTTCGCTTCATCATCTCACCGGAGCATGGGGATCGGATCAGTGACCTCAGGGACTATATGCGTGCGGTGATGGATCGGGTGGCGGCGGATCTGGGCGAGCGTAATCTGCGCTGGATCGCGACCTGCCACTACGACACCGACCAGTCGCACGCCCATGTCCTGGTGCGGGGGCGACGGGGAGATGGACGGGATCTGGTAATTCCTCGCGACTACATCGGTTACGGTTTCCGGGCGCGGGCCCAGGAGGTTGCACAGGAACGCTTGGGCGACCTGTCGCGCATGGAGGCCGAGCGGAGGGTCTGGAAGGAGACCCAGGCGGATCGGTTCACGGGCATGGACCGGCGGCTGCTGGATGCGGCGGATGCGGATGGGACGGTCGCAGACGGGGTGGGGGCCAGCGACGCATGGGCGGCCCTGACCCGCGGGCGGCTCCGGCATCTGGAGGGGCTAGGGCTGGCCGTGCGGGCCGGGCGACGATACCGGCTTGATCCTGAAATGGAGGTCAAGCTTCGGACGCTTCAGGCGCGCCGAGATATTATCAGGACGATGAACCAGCGTCGGCTGGAGGGGGCTCGGGAGGTGCGGGTGCTGGGAGTTGAGCGGGTGACGGGCGTGGTGGTGAAGACGGGGTTCCATGATGAGGCTGGGGCGGCGCCATTCGTCGTGGTGCGGGATGCCCAGGAGATTGAGCACTATGGACGGCTGAAGGTTGGAACTCCGTCATTGGCGGTTGGGCAAGGGGTGATGCTGAAGCCGGGATCCCTGGGGGGGGCGTTGGCGGTTGCGATGAAGGGGCGACATTTGGAATTGTAGGGGCGCTCTGGAGGGCTGCTTTTGACTCATAGCGGCGGTTCAATTCGTCTGCATTAGGTGAAGTCAGTGCTAGGCGAACTGTCTCAGCACTCGTCTACGCTCGCGTGAAGACGCTTCAGACGGGTCCGGATGCTCGCCCCCGCCCTGCCATTCCTTCCGACCGCCAGCCATCCAGTCCTCAAAATAATAGAGCCACGTATCCATCCAAGGCAGGAACGTCAGGTCGAGACGGTCCGACGGTGTCCACTCCCGCGCCTTCGGCCAGTACAGACACAGCCGCGTAGGCCGCTGAGAATACACGTGAGGCAGCTTGTCGCCCTCCGCCAGAAGGACGAGATCCGGTCTGTCGACGAACAGTTGAGGCGTTTTGCCCTCTTGGTACACGAGGCGTAGCTCGTATTCGCGAGCGAGCGGAAACGGCCGCCTGGACATGCGCCAGGTCAGCCGTCCGCGCACCACCGAGCCGATGCCCGGATAGACCTCGCTGCGGCGCAGATGGAGCAGTTGCTGCGCCGCAGACAGAGAGGGCCTGCCGCCGTACTTCACTCGTCCGGCGCTCCGAAGAAGGTGTTGGCCCGCACCGGCGTCGCTTTCGCGACCCCCGTGACCAACCCGACGCCGGCCGCCACACCGAGCTTGCCGGTCGACCGCGCTTCCGAGATGCGGCCGGTGTAGGCGTTCAGCGCCTTCTCGACGACGCCATCGCCGAGCGAGTGACGCAGTTCGCCCACCAACTCGTCCAGGCCATCCATTTCGATCAGGCGGCTGAGATCGGCCTCGGCCTTGCGGTGCCACCGATAGAACGCGCCCGCCCGCGCTGACTCGACGTTCCACTTCTCGGCGAAGTTCTCGCCGTGGGTGGTTTCGTTCCAGATGAAATAGTGCGTGCGGCCCTCGAACACCTCTTTCTCGATGAACATCGGCATGAACTTGACGATGCTCAGCAGGAGGTCGAGTTCGTTGTCGAACGTCCATTGTCGGCAGCAGTACTCGTAGCTGCGCGCAGCCAGCTGCGTGATGATCACCGAGAGCGGCGCCAGCGACAAATCCTGCTTCTCGAAAGCGACGTCGCGGTGACGCTTCAGTATCTGCACCGTGCGGCGCAGAACACCCTTCGCACCCGAGTTGGTCGGGAACGGCTCGATACTCGCATCGGCCGTGTAGCGGTTCTCCTGCCTCGCCTTCTCGACACGCAGGAGCGGCACCAGCTTGGAGCGCTCATCGAACTTGTCGCGGAAGCCCTTCGGGTTCGACGGCTTCCACTGGCTGAGCGATTTGTCCGGCACCAATTCGCCACCGTTGGGGCAGTGCGGGTTCGGGATCGAGGGCGTGATGTCCAGATGGAATTCGTTGGCGTACACGATGCGCCAGCAGCGCTGCTTCTCCTCCAGGATCGGACGATAACGGCCGTTCTCACGGATACGGTCTCCGACCAATTGCTTGACGAGGCCCGGCTGCATGCTCGGCTTGGCGTCGGGCAGCAGGGCGATCAGATCAACATCATGCTCGTTGCTCTTTATCGGCTTGACGTTGGTGCCGATAGCCGTGGAGCCTTGGGCGTAGATCACGCTGGTCTTCAGCAGCATGTCGTCCGCATAGGCCAGCCAGGACCCGACCGTCTCGTAGCGCGACTTCGCTTCCTGATACTGCGTCTCCGTCAGGTCGAGTTCCTGACACAGGCGATCCAAGAAGCCGTAGGTCTCGACTTTCCGGAAATACAGGCTGTCAAAAGTTCTGTTCGGGGAGCCGTCAGGCATGATCGAGCTCCTTTCGAGCCGCGTTGGTGGGGGAAGAAATTTGGCCGATGGTCAGCCGCGGCTCGAAGCCGCCATGCGCACGGTTCTCGTCGTAGATGATGAGCGGCAGATCAGCCTTCGGCATCCAGACACGACCGAGTTCGACAGCCGCCGAGACCGGCATCGCCGGAAAGACGTGAATCGCCGCGTCCTGGCCGTGAACGGCCTTGATCTGGTCGAACGTGCGCCGGACCGTTTCACGGAACCGGCCAAGATCGTCGCGCCGGTGCATAATGTCACGATCCGGTTGCGGCACGGTGATCCGCCAGATCGGCGCATCGCCGAGAACGGCTTCGATGCGGTCATCGGTGATGATCGCGCTCAGGCTCAGGATCAGCGCCACCGACGTGCCTATACCGACCTTCTCGCTTGCCTCGAAAACGACGGGGTCGCGGCTGTCGCGCCAGTCCCAGCCTTGAGGCTCCCGGTGCAACTGGTGGACCGTCACAGCAGGAATATCCGACAGCAACCGTCCGAGTTCGATCAAGAGCGGCTGCGGGGCCAGCGCGAAAACCGACAGGTGCTTGATGTGCCCATCCGCCAGTTGGTCACGGACCTTGCGGTCAAACTGTCTGCGCAGGTTGGGCGACTGGATGCTCCAGTATTCCGGTTCGTGATCCCCGAATTCGCAGCGGGTCAGGTCGAGCGCGATAGGTTCGCGAACCGCAGGAAAGCGCTTCGGCAACATCGCAGCCTTGGCCAGGTCATAACGGGCAGGGCAGTCATGTTCGCCGACACGAGCGGAATAGAGGAGAACATGTGACGCCCGGTCGGGCGCGATGCCGGTGACGATGTCAATCCGCGTTTCATGCGCGGCTTTCATCTCCAGCAGCAGGGCCTCGGGATAATCCTGTGAGGTGTCGTTTCCGTCGATCAGGCGGTGATGCGCATTGCAGAGCAGCATTAGGTTGTCGACGTCGTCCGCCAGCTTCGGCGAACGGTGCGGATCGCCCCGCGGCCCGCCGGCAGATTCCGCGACGATGTGCGCGACGTAGCCGTTATTCAGCTGATCTTTGCCGGACAGCCAGTCGCCGAGAAGCGGGTCGTTGCAGAACTGGCAACGGCCGCCGCTACGCGTCCAGAGTGTCAGGCGGGTTCGGTTTGAAACTCCCACTCCTGGTTCCTCATTCTTCCGGCCATGCCGGGCTCTTTTGTTCGACCGCCTGACGGCGGCAGTTCGATGATCTGTCTCACGCGCACTTGCCCCTCCCTCGAACAACACGGACCCAAACCGGGAACATGTTGTGAACCAATTACCACGCTTCCCCGACTTCAAGCGAACCGCATCGCCGGAGCGATGCGGCCCCGCTTAGCTCTCGCGCACCGTCGTGTGCGGGCTGGCCTTGCCGTGCTTGGTGGTGACGAAGCGACCCGAGATCGCGCTGCGGTAGGCCCCGCCCGTGCTGCCGCTCTTGCCGCCGCTTTCCTTCACCGTGGTGCGGGGACTGGCCTTGCCGTGCCCGGAGGTCACGTACCGGCCCGAAATGGCGCTCCGGTAGGGACCGCCGCCTTTGCCCTTGCTCATCGTCGTATTCTCCCTTGCCAAATTGCCGCTGATCCGGCATCTGTATGGGTAAATCAGACAGCTCGTTCGTGTCAAGATGATTCGAACGGATCGTTCGATCTATTTGTACAAGCGTAAGGAGGGCATGTGGCGATAGGAGACCGGCTTAAGGAGCTGCGCCTAAAAAAGGGGCAGTCCCTGCAACAGGTGGCGGACGCGATTGGCGCGTCGAAGGCTCACATCTGGGAACTGGAAAGCAATCGGAGCAAGAACCCATCGCTTGACCTGCTCCAGAAGATTTCCGGGCATTTCGGAACCACGGTTGCCTACCTCATTAACGAACAACCAGGCGACTTGACCAAGGCCGACCAGTTTTTCCGTCGGAATAGTTCCAAGTTCGAGGGCATGACTGACGCAGATTTCGACATCTTCGAGAAACTGCTGGATCGGATCACAGACAGTGAGCGCAAGTGATCCGGTCATAGATTTGATGGAGCTGGCCGATATCGGCCAGCCGCGGAAGCTCGCCCTCGAAATTCACAAGCAGCTGCGCGCGCAATATGGCTCGGTTCCCGACCGAGTTCCGCTCGATGGCATCGCCCGCGCCGTCGGTATCGTCGCCATCGACGACTTCGACACCGATCGATTTGAAGGCACCCTCGTCGTTCAGGGCGAAAAAGGTGCCATCGGGCTTCGACGTGGCCTCAATCGCGGCCGGCGCAACTTTACCCT
>Ga0172374_1002221_pt1 | contig 12478 bp, 9 predicted proteins | sample LakKiv3m_FD_114536 | JGI IMG/M metagenome (GOLD analysis project Ga0172374, IMG submission 114536) | Freshwater microbial communities from Kabuno Bay, South-Kivu, Congo - kab_092012_10.3m | ecosystem: Environmental > Aquatic > Freshwater > Lake | place: Democratic Republic of the Congo... | reverse complement strand
CTTTGCCTTGTTTTGTTAGATCATCTAACGCTTCGTAAATTTCTGTTACAGAGATAGATCTTCCCATCTCGTTATTAATGAGAGAATGTTTCTTAGGAAGAGAAATAGAACCTATTGGCAAGAAATTCACTAATATTCCTTGCAGTTTAGATGTATCATCAAATTCATCTAATTCATCAAATGGATGCCCTGCATGTGGACTAACTGTTTTAGTGACACGAAAGCGCACGTAAAAAGTTTTTTGTAGGGTGGCAGAAGAGACAAAAGCATTTCCTGAACTTAATTCTGGCAGTCTTAACATCTGATCTTCATTCAGATTGGTTTCTGTTTGTATCATCCTCATATCTGATTCTATGCCTGTTCTGAAAATGATTTTGGTATTCATTTGAGAAGCAATTGTTTCATCTAACAAAGCAGGACGCTGTGTTCCAAGAACTAAAAACACCCCATACTTACGAGCCTCTTGGGAAATTTCCCTTAATATACGTTTGGTGGGAGTGCTGTATTTGCCATTTGGAGCAAATATGTGTGACTCGTCCATCACAATAAAGAATGGTGGGAATTTCTTTGGAGTGAAGCCACTATCTCGTTGCATATTAGATTGTTCCCAATCTTTGTAGCTTCTCCTTTGTCCATATGTTTTTCCGATTAGATATGAAGACAACATTAGCAAATGTTTTTGTTTGCCTCGAATAATCGCCAACTTTCTTTTTAGCATACAAGACTGAACCTGATGAATGTCACAATTAAAGATACCTGTACTATTAAGCTGATCCAATCTCCATGCTACAGCTTGAAGAGTGGGAAGTCCTGCAATCTTGTTCTTGTATTTTTCGAACAACAAAACAGCTTCATCAGATAAATCCCCCAACTTCTTCTGTTCTCTATCTGTCTTCTCATGATATTGAAAGGCTTCCATCAGCTTTTTTACTCGATTAATTAATGTGGTAAAACTATCATTTTTGAAATGAAGTTGTTCAATTGCTCCACGCATAGGCTCAGATAGGTCTGATACAAATTCTATTAAAGAGGTTAGTTCAGACGTAATCAATTCAGAAAAATTGATCCCCACATTTACTCCAATTTGAAAAATTTCATGCTGATTATTAAAGTCTTCTTCAAATTCATGAGGAATTCCGTCCATCTTTTTCTGAAAACTAAGTTCGAAATGGGGATCAAGAACAATGCCGGGTACTTTTTTTCGCATAATTTCCTCACATATTACACGTAACCCAAAGGTCTTCCCTGACCCTGAACCACCAAATAAAGCGATATGAGGGTACTCTCTTAAAGCATAGTAATCTAATACGAATGGAATCCCCCTTTGAGACACAACGCCTCTTTCGGAATCAAACAAAGGAGAAATGTTCGAAAGGTGAGAGGGCAATTGCTCTTGGGTTCTTTCTGTTCCCCTAATTACTCCAAGTGTAAATCCTTTATTAGGGTTTCGTTTTACCAATAACTCTTCAATGTCCGAAAAATCAGGGCTTTTTACTTCTTGAAGTGGTGTAACAGGTGTTTGTAATTCTTCAAGTAATTTCACTCTTGCTAAAAACAGTGTTGGATTGTCCTGTAATAATTCCAACCTCAAAATACTCTCGTATATCCCTGTTTCTTTAGAGAAGGTGAATTCTTCTGCATTGGGATAAGCACTTGTTTCGATCACCTCACCAATTGGATTGTTGTGTTCAACATCTTGTACTTGCAAATATTCATCTATAATAAACGGTTTTTTAATAGATGCTACCATTATTTCTTTTGGACTGGTTTTACCTACCACATACATCTTTTCTGACAAAGCACTCTCCTCCTTTATTATTGTTTTATTATATATTTTATTTTAATTATAGTCAATTATTTTTTACATAAAGATTCATGTTCACTAAACAACATTATCTATTATATAGATAGTCAATATATAAGTTCACCCACAAGGCATTACACAAATTCAGATAATATATATCAATTCATTAGACATAAAATATATAATTATATGCTGTTTATGTAATAAAAAACAACAGGAGAAACCCCCTGTTGTTTATGATATATCCGTTACAATCGTTTTTCCTTCATCAATACGGAAATGATAAGACGCATCACCAATATTCGCCAAAAATTCATCATGAGTTACCATAAACACTTGCCTTTCAAAGGAACGACTAACATCATATAGAAAATTTGCAACTTTATCGGAATGACCTTTTGATACATATTTGCTTGGTTCATCCAAGAACAATGGCGCAACGTTGCTCCCGCCTGCCAATTGAAGCATAGCAATCATTAATGAAAAAGCAACGACATCCGCAAACCCTCCCCCGTCTTCTTCCGCAGGATCAGTTAATACTTCGTAGTCCTCATAAGATTTTTTCACGAAGAAGTTAGCAACGGGACTATTTCCCTTTTCATCCAACTCAATCTCCAACGACATATGATCGCCCATTATAAACTGTAAAGCATTCGTTGCAACAAACTGCAAGGTTTCTTTCGCTTGTTTCCTTGCTTCATCAGATGCTTCTTGCAAGAGAATTCTTTTTAGTTCAATTTCTCTTTTTTCCGTTTGAAGATTCAAGACTTCTCTTTCTTTTTCTTGTTGCATTTTTGTCAACTGTTGCAACATGCCCATTTCTTTATTGTACAAACTTTTTAATTCTTCTAATGTAGATTTGGTTCCGTAGATGCTTACTTCCCCTCTATCTGCCACGATGCTCATGTCATTCCTCCTTTATAGGAGGATGCTCTCATTGAAGAGAACACCCTTACACCTTGTTGTATTTTCGCAATAAATCAAAAGGTATCATTTCATTGATCTTCGCAATATGGGAGGCGATTGTCTGGTCAATAGAAGCTAATTCTTGCTCCGCTTTTTCCGCAGTTGTTCCAAGAGATTTTAATTCATCGTCCGTTTGCTTTAGCTGTTCCTCGTAAACTTCCTTATTTGCTGTAGCTCGTTGTCTCAACATCTCTGAGTTTTGAATGGCTTTCTCAATAGTTTGCAGTTCCGTTGTTAGTTGCTCTTTCGTTAATGTCATTTTGCATACTCTCCTTTTATGTGGTTTATGATTGATATTTGCTTACAATACGTTTAACCGTAGTTGCATCAATAGTTCCAAAACACGTAGGGCAAGCCCCTTCTTTTTCCAACAAATCCTTATATGCTAAAGCATACTGACGAATTTCCTTTTTCTCTTTTTCAATAGCAGTCCCTTCTTGAAGCACCATCGCTGAGTATCTTTTTCGGGTAGTGAGTGATCGTTGAATGTTTTCTTGTCGTTTACTTAGTTCCAACATTTCAAAAAGCAATGTCTTAGCTTGAACTATTTCCTTTGTTTTCTCAATGGTTTCTTCTATTGCATTCAAACTAATCATTGTTTTAGTTCGTTTCTTTTCTAAAGAGGTAGCCCTTTCTAAATGGAAAGCAATCTTTTCTCTTTCGTTTACCTGTTGCTTTACTTGTTTAACTTGTTCACTCACCTTTTCAATTTGACTTGTTTCTTTAAGGATGGAATGTTCCTCTTGTAAACGAGAAGATATAGTGGCACGTTTTTTCAGCACCCCTTCAATATTCTCTTTTCTTGTTGCAAGATCTTGTGTGAGAAGATATCCCTTTTTAACACGTTCAAGCTCTTTGGTTTGTTCTATAACCTCTACCGTTCTGACGTGTTTCAACTTGATTTCTTTATGAGAATTAATTGTCTTTTCTAACTGATTTCGATGGAGTTCTTGTTGTCTTACTTTTAACAACTGTTCTTTAATATGAGGAAGTTCTTGGAGAGAGTGCAAAGTTCGTTGATTCTCTTCTATAACAGCTTGATGTTGTTTTCTTTTCTGAACTAATTGTGCAATGTTAGATTTTCGTTCTTCTAAAAACTCGACTTCTTTTAAAAGAATTTCAGCTTCTTTAATAACTTGTTCTAAATTTTGAAGGTAATCATACTCTCCCATTTTTTCTCCGATTTTTATTAACTCTTCATTGGATTTTTTAATGGTGTCGTTTACCTTTCGCTCTTCTGAATCAAATTCACGCACAACTGAATCTGCATACTGGACACCATAAATGGAACCAAGTATTTTAGCTTTTTGAGTCGCAGGGTAATTATCACCAATCATAAACCACCCTGTCCCTTGTTTCATAAAATTAAGATTAAATTGCAGATCTTTATCAATAACCAGTTGATTATATCCTAATAATTTCTGTACTTCTGGCAAAATTTTAGTATTGTGGAACTCAATGGAACCAGTAGAGGGATCTACAATTTCGTAACCATTTTTTCCACCCTTTTTCGCTTCTGCAAAGCGAGTAATAACGTATCCATTTGACAAATAGACACTTACTTTTGCATAATCTGCTCCCCTTCTAATCAGTCCTTTTCCTGACGGTTTATTGTCATAGACCCAATTAAATGCCCGAAGGACAGATGTCTTCCCTTGCCCACTTTCTCCTACTAATATATTGAATCCGTCTTTAAAATCTAATTCTGTATAAGCATGGGATTGAAAATTCTCCATTACTATTTTTGTAATGAATGCTTCCTCCACTATGCTTTCTGTTTCTTTTGTCATTTCAGCTTTTTTATTTCCAACACGATTTAAAATTTCCTCTTTGATAATAGGAGAAATTTGTTTTGTATCAGCTAAATCCCGAATGATTTCGATAATGTCTGTTGATTTTTTCATGCCTGCATCTTTTACGGCTTTTTTATAATCTTCTAAGCGGGCAACCTTGTTTTTCTTTTCTTCAATTTTCTTTCTGTTTAAAACCATGTCCCCCGAAACAGCCGTTTTTAAATATATTTCTTCTAACTGCATTCCTTTTTCTTTTGAAATATCAATAAGAAGTACCTTTGGCTTTCTTTTCATTTCTTTTAAATCATTAGAGAGTCGAGGAATAGCTCCTGTATTTACGAAACACTTTCCCTCTATTTCAGTTAAAGGAAATCCTATATGGTCGTGACCAGAAATAGTTAAGTCTGCCTTGGTGTGTGCCACTTGATCAATTAACGTATGACGGATATATTTGCCCATGTTTTTGTCTGAAAGCATTCCATGTACGATATGAATGTGGAAGTCGCCTAATTTTTCATCCACCACATAATCATCTATGTGTTCAGGTGTATCTATATCCAAATGATAATGAGTTCCTGTTATAGCAACTTTTAACCCATCTTCGGTATGAAATATATAAGGATTCTCTTTTGTTGCAAAACGCATCAATCCCCACTTGTTTAGTAGACCAATAGCCGTCTTGTCCAATGTGTTGATATTATTACCATAAAGTTCATGGTTTCCTGCTACTCCAATCAAAGGGATATAATCTTTAATAGCATTCAACACATCTTCTGTGTTTATTTCGCCAGAACGAAAGCGGGATAGCAAATCGTGAGCATTTCCTCCGCCCCACATACCTGCAATTTCCGCCACAAAATCATTGCCAGGATTAGCGGTGTCGAAAAAGTCTCCTGGTTGCAAAAATGCACTGACCTTATAGTGTTTGCCGATTTCAATAATTTCTCTTGTTTTTGCTTTTTGAGTTTCTGAAAAATTGTCCAACCTATTTTCAGGGGACGTTCTTTTTTCGTGTTTGTCTCCGAAATACAACAACCTCACAATATCACTTCCTTTATTTTTGTATTCGTTTCCTCTTTTTAACAGGGTTTATCTGTTGTTAGAGTTTGATTTTCAATTAGACTTCTCAAAGCTAATGGTGTTACTACCCAAACCTTATCATCAGGATAAAACCAGTTATCATTTACATCCATCGGTGCATCTATGATGAATAAATATCGAAAGTTCTTCCCACTAATTTCTTTGTATTTTTCGAGTAACAGATTTCGTTCTTTAATATTGGGAATCTCTTTAATAAGTGATTTGATTTTTTGGTTTTCACTCCACCATTCAATGCTACCTCCCACCTTAACCAACTCGTTCATTCTTCGCTTTTTATTATGGATGGTGTATTGATGATTCAATAAAAGATGTTTCCAACGTTTCCATTTCTGTACGGTAGACATGCTTTTTCCTCCGAGAAGACTGCTGTAATGTATGAGTATATATTATCAAATAATATATAATGTGTCAATAAAAAGGTAAAATATATATTACAAAAAAGAAAACTCCGTTCATGAAGAACAGAGTTTCTCATTGGCATAAAGTACAATCTCTTCTCCCGCTATTATTCCGCTTTCTTTTGTAACGGGAATGGTTGTTAATTTCATTGTGTGATGTCTGGGTGCTATACAAAATGCTGTTTCGTTCATCATTCCTTGATCTAAATTTGAATCACCAGCGCTTAATGTTAACGTTGGTTTTAACAAATCAATAAGGTATTGTATTGCTCTTTCTTTCTTTATCATCGTGGGTATTAAATATACTTTTCTTTCTTGTACGAAGAGTGAGCAACCATGTTTTAAAAACCATGATTCTTTATCTAAGATTTCACTCAACTCTACTTTAGTTAAATTTTCTGTTTTTGCCATCACCATATCTTGGTTGATGTGCCACACTCTGCATTTGAGCTTCTCTCCTAACATATAGCGAAAATAAGATTGAGCTTGGGCAATTTCATTCTTCAACAAAGAAAGGTGTCTTTCTACTTGTCTATCCCACTCTTCCCATCTAACTCCATTTCGGTAGATTGATCGACCATTTTCACATATCATCCATTCTGGCACATCATTTTTGATAAATGTGATCCTCATGGCTTCTTCCATCTTTCTTGCTGTTACAGGCACAAAAGGAATCGTTTTTCGCAATTCTATTAATTTATTATAAGCATAGGCGGTCATATAAGAAATTTCTACACCATCTTTGAATTCAACTGCCAAAGGATCGTTTTTCTTATTTATTTGAAACCGTTTGGAGAAAATTAGAGTTCTATCCAAGTCTGAAAAAAACAATCATTCTCCCTCCTTAATTAATCCGATGCAAGAATATGACATGTTTGGATACTCTATGACCTCTACACCCTTTTCTTTGGCAAGGATATATACATGTTTTAATTTAGGGTCATTTTTGTCTTTTACAAGCACTTTCCAAGGAACCCTTCTTAATAACACTCTGGTTGTTTCTCCAATTCCTGGCTTAATGCTATTCATACTGGCAATTCCATATTCTTTCTGCACGTTCTCCATTTCTGTCCAACCTTTATGAGAAACGTTTGCTTCTTTACTTCTTGGAGAATTGTAAATGGTTGATGGGAAGTGTTTAACAACCTCTTCAATTAGCACCAAGGACACATCATTCTTTTCCCATTGATGGTAATATTTTGCACCATGGAAATCATACTCTCCAATTAGGTCACTTCGATGAACCGTCCTACTTGCTAATCCACTTACAATTGAATTTAGGCAAGAAGAAGGTAAGAAATAATCATCTCTTGTCCCGTAAATTTGTGCAGAATGTGCAGGGTCTGCCAATACAGCTAAGTCATTGGATAGATTCACTTCAAACTTGTCATTAAAAGAAGAGATTGCTTCCTCTAATACTTTTCCAATCATTCCCTTCCCTGTCCATCCATCAATAAATTGAACATTTTCACTCTTATGCTTGTTCATGATATATAGCAAAGCATTTTCATCAATCCCTTTCCCTCTAATAATGGACACGCTATAATGAGGGGCATCAATATTGTATTTCCATTTCAGGTAGCGCTTAATTAACACGCCGATTGGCGTACCTGCTCTTGCAAGGGAGAGAAGGATAACGTCTTCACCTTTATCCTTCAATATCATTTCCGATACATCAGATACATACTGTGCCATTAACGGAGCTGTCTCCTTTAAAGACTGATGGAAAAGGTTCATATATTCTTCCGAAGGCAATTCTTCAATTGGAAGCATCTCCGAATAGTGAACGCCTTTCGTCATCTTTCTTTCTCTCGTTTCAGTTTTTTCTTCCTGCAATAATGATTCAATGTCTTTTAATACAAACACACAATCTTCTGTTGAATAAGAACCTTTGAAGAAAGGTTTTTCTAAATAGGGAATTATATTTTTGGCTAATGCGTTCAATACAAACACGTCCTTTTTATAGAGTAACGAAAGTAATATTCTCTACATTACTTTCCTTTAATTGATTAGTCATCGTTTCCATCATTGTTTGGGATATATTAGGCTCTGCAATAACAAATACTTCTTTCACTCTGTCTTTTTTTACGTTGTATAAAAAATATGATATTCCCTTTTCATCTGCAAATTGAATGCGATCATGGACGGGATACCCTTCCCTCTTACAAGGGAAAATTGGGCTTCTTGTAGTAGATTTGTAAGATACACCTTTTCCCATATAAGAAGAAATTCGAGAGGGAATGTACATAAACTCCCCTGTACCTACCACAAGCGTTGCATCATTTTTTCTTAAACCACTTAAATAATCTCCAACTTCTTTCGCATTCTGCTCTAATCTATCGTGCATTTTGGAGGTAATCCCAAACCTTCCAGTGTCCTGTACATAAGAAATAAATTCTACTCCATTAAACACTTCCACTTTAGGATTGAAACATGTAGAAACCTTTTGAGTTGGAATGCTTTTTTGATTGTTTTGTTCCATACATGCTTCTTTTAAAAATTCTTCTTTATTAATAGTTAGCTCTCCCGTTATTAAGGAAACCACATTAATTTCGCACCCTAACAACTTGCTCACTTCACGATATTCTTCTTTTTGTTCTTGGTTTCTCCAATCAAGGATAGACAAAATGGTAAATTTGTTTTTGGGGTAAACTTTATGAAGGGAACGTATGAGGTTTAAAGAGGTTTTGCCCGTTGTCATTTCATCATCAATTAAAACAATGTGTTCTGCTTTCTTAACGAGTTCTTCATCTTCCAAATAGCAACGGTGATCTGTTGCGTGTGAATGTTCTTCTTGAAAATCGAAAATAGATCGGATACTTGCTACATCTTCCCTTGTCGTATGAACGAATGAGCTATTATTGAAAGCTGAGAACACTGCATGTCCAAGACCTGTAGCGGTTTCTGCAAAACCTATGAATAAGGTGTTTTCTTTTAGGTCATATTTAATTCTTAATGCCTTTTCTACCTCTTCGGTTTTCTTTTCTGTGCTTAAATAGGTCATTAGAGTATTTGCAACACCCATAGAGTCTTTTTTAACATGATTCAAAAACAGTTCGGCAAGAAGATAACCTGTTATCTTTGGAACATCAGGTGATACCGCCAAGTGCTTTCCTAACAACTTACTGACAAAGAGAAAACTCCTTTTGGGATTCACTCTCATTCCTACTTCAAACAATTGGTGCATCTTCATGTCCATTGGATTATCAACCAAAGAAATATTCATTTGTAATTTATCCAATACATTAAAAGAGGTCAACAATGCTATCACTCTCCTCAATCACGCCATATACATACGCTTTTTTCAGTATTTTTTTCGCCCACGCCATATGTGGGTTCATTTCATTCATTTTGTTTCCATTGGTACTTTTTGCTACTCCTCCACCCTTACTCTCTACAATCATTACGGCATCTTCATATTCTTCTTTAGTAACAGTCTGAAAAGCATTTACAAAAGAAATATGCGAAGGGTGAATAATTGTTTTTCCTACAAAGCCATTTGCTTTATCTTTAATGAGTTCTTGAATTAGACCATCAATTGCCTTGTCGATCATAGATGTTCTCTTACTAACCATTTTCTTCTCCATAAACGGAGTCATCCTAATTCGGGGTTTTAACATACGAGTATTGCTGAAATACTCCCAAACAGGTGCTGATATCACAAAGCCATCTTCTGCTCTCATAAAGAAATTTTGAATATCCCTAAGAGCATCTGCGACTACCATAATGTCATATAACGAATAATCAATCCCTCTTCTCAATGCAAATAAAGAAGAAAAATCTGTTCCTCCAACTCGAATATTCAAGACATGATCCCGATATGAACCCAATATTCCTTTTAGGGTATAAAGTTCTTCCATTCGGGATTCCTTGTATATAATTTCTGGACTTTCTAATATAGGCATACCATAAAGAGGTGTATTAAAGTAACGACTAAACTCTTTCGTAAGTTGCAAGTAATGAGAACCATTTTTAGAATTGAATTTAGGGAAATTGAACCCTGTTAGTAATGAGGATTCATCTTTAGATAGGGAGGATACGAAAGATTCAAATTGCTTTTCGTTTCTTACTCGAAGAAATAATAAGGGGATTTCATCAGGAGACAAATCTTTGTTTTCGACACTTTTTAAAATGGTTTGCAAAGTGTTCTTTACGTTTTCTTGCCCACGCTTTACGTCTTCCTCTTTAATAGAATCTTCAAAACACATTACAAAGGATGTAAGGTTTGGCATTTCTTTTTGGATAATTTTAGGTGCAATGTTTTGATGGGATGGCATATACAAAGTAGCTCCTAATGAAAAACCTAATGCTTCTCTATCAATATGTTTGTCAAATGACTGAGGTTCTACATGAAATATTGCTTCACGTTCTTCAACAGTCAGATGTTGATAATGTTTCATTGTCTTCGCTCCTTGTCTGTATGTTGTCTATAGTAAAATTTTATATGATGTATTGTCTAAAGTCAATAATTATTTCATTGAAAAATAAAAAGGACAAGGTATATTTTAATTAACCCCGTCCAACTACCATTCTATTTTTAATTACAAATATTCAAGAATATCACTTTTTAATGTTTCTGCTACTGATTTAATTAGATTTGGAGGAACCGAAGAACATATTTCTATCCAATTAAAAGAGTGGTTGTCTGTAAGGACATAATCATCTGGAAATGTTTGAAGGCGCATCGCTTCTTTTACTGTTAAGAGTCGTTCCTTTATAGGGTGAAAAGGTCGGGTTGTAGTTCCGTTTAAAGCAAAAAAAGGTTCATTCCATTTATCTCTTCTATAAAGGGTGGGGTGTATCGGTATATCCATATCAGATGTTATCTTTTTTACCTCAGCTAATGTAATTCCTGGATAGAAATATTTTTTCACATAAGCTAACCTTGTTTTACTTACAACAACATCTGGGTTATCATCAACTAAATCTCCTATCGCTCCTTTAGTTGAAAGGTTTTCATCAGGAGCCTCTGGGAATACTGGTTTTATTCCTATATCTTTTCTGACACCTATAATAAAAGCCCACTTTTTCTCGTTTGGAATACCATACAATGAACTTTTCATCGTTTCTATATGAATGTCATAACCTACTTGTTTCATAAGTGCCATCCATTCATTCACTAAAAATCGATGTTTGCCTTGATTATACCTATTGTCAAAATGAAAGACTGCAATCTTTGGCTGTGTTTCATAAACTATTCTTATTATTTCCAACATGAATTTGGATTGTTCTTTTAAGTTTTTGAATTTTGTATTATTAATATAACAAGTAGGAATTGAAACATCTAATATATCTACTTCTTCTCTACATATATAACGCAGATCATTTCCTTTAGTTTTTTCTATGGATTGCCAAAACACGTTTACATCAGAATGGTTTTTACTAATGACATAAGTAGAAAGATCATTCTGATCAATTGCTACTCTAACTTCGATATCTGCATTTTTATAGCCTATTACAGTTCCCCCTATCCTACTACACAAGACGGCTACTTGATGTTTATTACAGTTTGTTTCAGATTTATCTTTTTGCATTTTTCTTACCTCCCTAACATGAAAATGCCAACCTTAAATCATATTTGTTTGATTAGAGAAAATAACATATTGAAAAATAACTTAGCTTAAAGTTGTCATTACGGAATATTTCAGTAAAGTATGTATCCAATCATTTTAAAGATTGGCATTTAGAGTTATCAACCCATTAGAGTTTTTTGGAGACTTATTCCTAATTTGTATGCCATTAAAGAAGGGATGCCACTGCACCTTTCGTACTGCTTAGATAGATTTGTTTCGTTGGAGAATGAAAAAGCATCTGGAACTGTCTGAATCCGCAAGCATTCTCTTATGGTGAATCTTCTTGGAGGAGGGCTGTCGTATTTATCTTTTTGGCGAATATCATAATTTGGGGGTTCTGGATGAAGAGGAAGTTGACGAGCTTGGCTAACGATGGTGAAAGAAGGTTCGTTCCATTGTTTTTGGCGGTTTCTGCTTACATATCGGGAAGAGAATCCACCCTTATAATAGTGGTTATGATTCAATACTGCATCACCTAATTCTTCCTCGCTGTATTGTTCTGGATTTGGCAAATCACCAATAGCATGTTTTAAGTCTGTTCTTTTATCTTCTTCAATCGGAAGAGGAAATTCAAAATCTTTATTTACATCTTTGCGTATTCCAACAATGAAAATACGCTTTCTTAATTGAGGGATTCCGTGTTCCCAACAGTTTATTAGTTCGAAATTGACGTTATATCCTGCTTGATCAAAAAGAGAAACCAGTTCTTTAAAAAAATGTTGATGTGGTTTTTTTAACATGCCACCTACATTTTCAATTAAAAATGCTTTTGGCTTCCCCTCTTTTACCAAGCGATAAAAATGATAGCCTAAATCACCTGACTTTTCATCCTCTACCCCTTTG
>Ga0172374_1002218_pt1 | contig 12487 bp, 7 predicted proteins | sample LakKiv3m_FD_114536 | JGI IMG/M metagenome (GOLD analysis project Ga0172374, IMG submission 114536) | Freshwater microbial communities from Kabuno Bay, South-Kivu, Congo - kab_092012_10.3m | ecosystem: Environmental > Aquatic > Freshwater > Lake | place: Democratic Republic of the Congo... | reverse complement strand
TCGCCCTCCATCTCCATCGACCAGAAAAGCGCATCGCACAATCCGCGTTCGACGGTCGGCACCATCACCGAGATATATGATTACCTCCGTCTCCTGTATGCGCGTGTCGGCCATCCGCACTGTCCCAACTGCCATATCGAGATATCGCGCATGACTCTCGATGAGATAGTCGAGAAGATTGTGGTGACAATGGAAGCAGAAGTCAGGGCGGACAAGGGTGTTCCGCATCCCTTCACCATCTACTCGCCCATAGTCAGGTCAAAAAAAGGAGAGTTCCGGGATCTTTTCGACAACATCAGGAGCAAGGGATTCGACAAGGTCCGGGTGGACGGACGCATCTTCACGATATCCCAGGACGAAATAAACCTGCTAAAGACAAACAAGCATACCGTGGAAGTCCTGACAGACAGCATATCCCTCACCGTCAAGGAGCTGAAGGACGCGGTGTACATGTCGGCAGTCAAGTCACGCCTTACCCAGTCTGTGGAACAGGCGCTCAACCTGGCCGACGGGCTGGTCATCGTCGCGGGCAAGGAAGAACATCTGTTTTCCGAGAAGTTCTCATGCCCGAACTGCAACCTCTCGCTGCCGGAGCTTGAGCCGCGCATGTTTTCTTTCAATTCTCCCTTGGGAGCGTGTCCCAAGTGCCGCGGCATCGGGACCATGTTCCGTGTGGACCCCGAGCTCATCCTCAACAAACGGCTTACCATAAACGAGGGCGCCATCCTGCCGCTGAACAAGATGTTTTTCCAGGATACCTGGTATGTGAGGCTTCTCCGTCGCATGTGCGACGAGGAGGGGATGGACATGGATGTCCCGCTTGAAAAATGGGAGCCCGCCAAGCTCAAGCTCCTCCTCAACGGCTCACAGACTGTGTACCGGGTAACCGGTCCTAACCGGTTCGGGAGGGAAACGGTCATCCACGAGAAATTCATCGGGTTATTGGCTGAGTTCGAACGGAGATTCTTTGAGTCGGGCAGCCAGGGCGAGGACATGGATGTCAACCGGTATGTTCGGGAGGAACAGTGCAATGTTTGTCACGGCAAACGCCTCAAGCCGGAGATACTCGCGATAACGGTGGATGAGGTCAACATCATCGAGCTCGCCAACCGCTCGATCGAAACGCTTCTCCCGTATTTCTCGAAAGACTTGTCTGCTTCGCTTAGCCAGTATGAACGGGAAATCGCGAAACTCATCCTCAAGGAAATAATCACACGTCTTACCTTCCTCAGCAACGTCGGGTTGGCGTACCTGACGATTGACCGTCCGGCCAAGACCCTGTCGGGCGGAGAGCTCCAGCGGATACGTCTCGCTTCACAGATCGGAAGCGGCTTGACCGGAGTCCTGTACGTCCTGGATGAGCCATCCATCGGGTTGCATCCGCGCGATGTCTCGGCGCTCATCTCCACCCTCAAGAAATTGCGCGATCTCGGCAATACCGTCATCCTGGTAGAACACGACCGCGAGACAATAGAGAATGCGGATTATGCGATAGAGCTTGGCCCGCGCGCCGGCAAGGAAGGCGGCAACATAACGTTCAAGGGTACCGTGGAGGAGATGGAGAAGAGCAAGGATTCGCTGACAGGCATGTACCTGTCGGGTAAACGGTCCATCAAGTTTCCCCACCGGGACCTGACGACGAGCAGGGGATGGGTCGAGCTCCACGGCGCAACCCAATTCAATCTAAAGAAGGTAGATATCAAGATGCCCCTGGGCAATCTCATTGCAGTGACCGGCGTGTCCGGTTCGGGCAAATCAACGCTCATCATCGAGACGCTATATCCCGCGCTCAAATATTACCTCGACGGGTATTACCAGGAAAAAATGGGCGATTTCACCCGGCTCATAGGCCAGCACTACCTAGACCGCGTCTATATGGTAGATCAATCGCCCATCGGGAGGACCCCGCGGTCCAATCCCGCCACCTATGTCGGGATATTCGATGATATACGGGAGCTTTTCGCAGACACCCTCGAGGCCAAGGCGCGGGGTTTCTTGAAAGGGAGATTCTCTTTCAACGTGAAGGGCGGGCGGTGCGAGAAATGCCAGGGAGCCGGCGTAATCAAGATCCAGATGCAATTCCTGCCGGACGTGTATGTGACGTGCGATGTCTGCGAAGGACACCGTTACAACAAGGAAACGCTCGAGGTGAAATTCAAGGGAAAGACAATCTACGACGTCCTGCACATGACGGTCGATGAGGCGGAACTTTTTTTCCGGAATCATTTCCAGATTGCCCAGAAGCTCGTGTTCCTCAAGAACGTCGGGCTCGGTTACGTCCAGTTGGGACAACCTGCTCCGACATTCTCCGGCGGCGAGGCGCAACGCATCAAGCTGGCAAACGAGCTGTCACGGAGGGATACGGGCAAGACCCTCTACATCCTGGACGAGCCGACGACGGGCCTCCATATGTTCGACATCGAGAAGCTTCTCGCCACCCTATACCAGCTTGTAGAGCGGGGCAATACGGTCCTGGTCATCGAGCACAATCTCGACGTCATCCGCAACTGCCAGTACATCATCGATCTGGGGCCCGAGGGGGGAGACAAGGGCGGAAGCATTCTCTATCAGGGCGAGCTTCGTGGTATCATGAAGGTAGAAGGGTCCTATACCAAAAAATACCTGGCTAAGGGTTAACGTGTTGCAACCAATGATGAGAAAACGGATTGTCTTGACGGCGGCGATGGTTTTTTTGTTTGTCGCGGGATTTCTCCGTCCCGTCCATGCCGCGGATTTCAGGTCGGATTATGAGGTCCATTATTATCCTTCCGCAAAGGTCGGCGACCTGACGACCCATGTGTCTTTTAAGATAAAAATAACGAATCTCAAGCCCGATCTTTATGTCAACAAGTTCTCCCTCAGTTTCCCCCGTACCTTCCAGATAGGCAACATCAAGGCATCGGATGACAGCGGGCCCATTACTCCGGTCATAGAGACCGTCGACAACAAGCAGGTCATGACGATGCCCATAACCGACCCTTTCATCGGGGTCAACACCGTCAACAACATATACCTGGATTTCCTGCAGACCAATCTTTTCCGTTCCTCGGGCACGACCTGGGAGGTCATGCTCCCGACCATCGAGAACAGGGAGGACGGGGACTATACGATTATCGTCCATGTTCCGCCCGAAGCAGAGAAAAAGATATCCATCGCCAAGCCCCGCCCCAGTCACATCACCCTTGACCAGGTGACGTGGACCAATCCCACGAGCAAGACGGTATATGCCATATTCGGATCAAGCCAGATGTACTCGCTGCAGCTCCGGTATCATCTCCAGAATCCCGGCATAACGCGCGTATATACCGATGTGGCGTTCCCGCCTGACACCTCATATCAGAAAACGTATGTCAGCGCCATACAACCGCCTCCCGACAAGGTGTTCAGCGACGAGGACGGGAACTATATGGGAAGGTACATCCTCAATCCGAAAGAGTCGAAGACCATCGTCTATGCGGGCGATATACAGCTATTCGTGCAGCCGAGAGCCGATGTCAGGCAGGCATTCCGGGATCTTTTCCTGACCCAGCGCGACCACCTGCTGTCAGCCGACCCCAACTGGACCTTGGCGACGCAGGTGAGCGCCGGCAAAACGGCCAGGGACATCTACGACTTCACCATGCACAAGCTGACCTACAATTTCGGACGGGTTGTCAAGGATGTGAAGAGGTTGGGCGCGAGTACGGCCCTTACCGTCCCGGACCAGGCGGTCTGTACGGAGTTCTCCGATGTTTTCATCGCGCTTGCCCGAGAACGCGGCATCTTCGCACGGGAACTCCAGGGGTACGGTTTCTCGAGCGATCAGGATCTCCGCCCCCTTTCCCTCAAATCCGATATACTCCATTCCTGGCCCGAGTATTATGACCAGGCTTCGGAACAGTGGATACCTACCGACCCGACCTGGGAAAGCACGTCAGGCATCGATTACTTCAATTCGCTTGATCTCAATCATGTCGTCTTTGCGATACACGGGAAGAAATCGGATTACCCCTATCCCGCGGGGAGCTACAAGATAGACGATTCCAAAGACGTCAACATAGTTCCCGCATCCGACGTTCCCGAGGAAAGCGGCTCGGTACGTGTCACCGCCCTTCCCTTCGCCATCCCGGCCGGCAAACCAAACACGTACACCCTTAAGATGACGGTCCAGAATACCGGGAACACGTATCTTTGGTCCTATGACATCCAGCCGTTGGCTCCCGGCCTTTCCGTGCAACCTTCCCGCATGACCATACCGGTCCTTGCCCCGTATGAGAAAAAGGAGATAGCGTTGGACTATGTCCCGGACAAGACATTCGGACAGACCAAGACCACGTTCCGCCTCCTGCATCTGGGACAATCAGTGTACACGCAGGAATTGACGATCGTGCCCTTGTATTACGCCCTCGCAAAAAACGTCGCCCTTGTCCTGCTGTGCCTGACAGGCATCTATCTGTGTTTCATTTTCATCCGCAAGCGTCTCGGCGGACAGCACGGGTGATATAATAGCCATAACAAACCAATATGAAACAGCCATTCTACAAACAAATTATCCCCAGCATCGCAAGCACGCTTTTTTACCATGATACGGAACGGAGTTCCGTCTCGAGGGGGCTCTCATACCTGTATCTCCTTTGTACTTCCCTGGTGTTTCTCAGCATTATCGTTTTTGTCATCGGCTATATTGGCAAGGTCCAAAGCATCCCATCCCACCTTGCGGGACTGAAACAGTCGGTGCGCGGATTGTATCCGGCAGGGCTTACCGTGACATATAACAACGGATCCGTCAAAACCAATGTCGACGAGCCGTATTCCATAGATGCCCCGAAGTCATGGAATCTCGGAGCGATGCATCTTGTAACCATCGACACGAAGGCCAATGCCGCGGACATCTCCAAATACAAGACGCTGGTTCTCGTCACGAAACATGCCGTCGTGTACCCCGACAAGGATAACGGATACCGCATCCAGGTATTCGAGGACAAAAAGGGATACTATGTCATCACGTCCCAGGTCTATACGAAACTCATCGATTCGGTTTCCCCGTATCTTGACTCCGTCGTCCCGCTGATTTATGTCATGACATTTTTCCTTCTTTTCCTCGGCCCCTTCATCGGGGGTGCAGCGTATCTTTTCGGCATGGTTGTCTACCTGTTTTTTGCGGTCATGCCCGTTTTCATCGTCGCAAAGATTGCCGGAGGGAAGCTGTCATTCAAGTCGCTATACGCTTTCTCGCTCAATGCAATCACCCTGTCGCTTCTTTTCCAGGCCGCAAAGAGTCTCGGCAACTTCGATGTCCCGCTGAGTTTTTTCGTGCCGTATTTCGTCTGGATGGTTATCATCGTTTACAGCTTCAAGACCGATGCAGTCACTCCCGCTCCATCCGAATCCTAAACAGAATATCGCGCCGGTGCCGCAGGTTGCCGGTGTGTATATCTTCAGGAACCGGGACGAGATTCTGTATGTCGGCAAGTCGGTGAGTCTCAGGTCGCGCATAGCCTCCCATATCGAGTCCGCACGCGATGACGCCAAGGAGCAGGCCATCATCTCGCAGTCCACGGAGGTACTCTATGAGGAAACCGATTCGGAGTTTCTTGCTTTGCTTCTGGAATCACGCCTCATCCAGAAGCACCATCCCAAGTACAATGTCATCTGGCAGGATGACAAAAGCTACCTCTACATCGTCATCACGAGCGAAGAATTCCCGAAAATCCGTGCCATGCGCCAATCGGATATCCGCGCCTATCGAATCCCGCCGGGAAGATGCTTTGGTCCATTCGGTTCTTCATACCAGGTCGAGACAATCTTGAAAACCATACGCAGGGTCGTACCCTTTTGTACGCAGGAAAGGGTGACGAAACGCGCGTGCTTCTACAGCAAAATAGGGTTGTGCGACCCCTGCCCGAACCGCATCCGCGGGGTGCAAAACGCGGAAGAAAAGAAATCGCTCACGGACACATACCGTTCACAGATACGTCAGGTCATCCATGTGCTCAAGGGAGACACTGCAATGGTCGACCGCCAGATACGTGCCGAGCTCAAGAGGCTCATAACCGAGGGGGAATACGAGGAGGGGATCATCCTTCGGGACAGGATGTATCGATTCCAGTCTCTCATCGAGAGCAGATCCTTTGGATTGGAGAAAGAATGGACGAGGCGCAATCCGACGGAGGCGCTGTCATCCTTGTTGCAACTGCTTGTATCGCATTATCCGGGTATGACGTCGGTATCGCGGGTCGAGTGCTATGACATAAGCAATCTGTCCCAGAAAGACGCGACGGCATCGATGGTGGTCATGACCGACGGCATTATTGACAAGGCGGAGTACCGCAAGTTCAAGATAAAGAATCCGAAATTACGGTCCGATTTTGATATGCTCGAAGATGTTCTTATGCGCAGGAGCAAACATGACTGGCGGAAGCCCGACATGCTTCTCATAGACGGAGGCAAGCCCCAGGTCCGTCGCGTGAGGCAAACCGTCGCCAGGCTAGGGTGGGATGTCGCGGTCGCCGGACTGGCCAAGAATCCGGACCGGCTCATTGTTGGCACAAGCGATCTTTCGACCATCCGCCCCGGCCTTCATCACTCCGGTTTCAGCCTTTTGCGGCGGCTCAGGGACGAGTCGCACCGGTTTGCGCGCAAGTACCATCTTTTCCTGCGGGAGTCCCGCATGATGATATAATATAACCATGAAGAAGCTTTTCCGCATGGTCGTTTTTTCCTCCCTTGCATTGCTTTTCACATCCTTTTGGAACAAGGGATTCCTCATTGACGGGAACGTCCTCACGTTCATCGGGGCGAGCGTAGCCCTTGCGGTCGTTTTTTATCTCATCATCCCGCTATCTAAGATTATCCTCCTCCCGCTCAACATCATAACGCTCGGCCTCGTTTCATTCCTGTTGTACCTTTTCATATTGCATGTCGCGGGGACGGGGTTCCACTTCTTCACCATCAAGGGATGGCTTTTCCCCGGGTTCACCCTGCTTGGGATAACCGTTCACAAGGCGGGCATAGGATATCTGCTTAATTTGGTTTTGTCTTCCATCTCGATATCGGGTATAATAAACGTGTTAGAACATATCATTTAATCTATGCGCAATATACTTTTGATCATCAATATCGTCATCGCGATTGTCATCACCGCCTTTATTCTCATGCAGGGAAGGGGAGCCGGATTGGGAAGCGCGTGGGGGGGCGGGGGAGAGCTTTTCCAGACCAGGCGCGGCGTAGAGAAGGTAACCCTGCGATTAACCGTTGGAGCGATTGTTCTTTTTTTCATCGTTTCGCTCATCAGTTTCTTTGTGCGCTGATTCATGTTTCAAAAGAAAACGGTCCGGTATTATTACTGGCTTACCGTTGAATTCATTACCAAGCACGCCAAACTCATCTTCCTAAGCGCTCTCATCTCGGCCATAGCAGTCATAGGAGGCATAACCGTGTCGCCGTATGTGGCGAATCTTTTCGCCTCGCAGACGACCATCATCGGCATGGTCGGCGAATATACGGTGGACCAGCTGCCTGATGAGATCACGACCAAGATTTCAAACGGTTTGGTATATGTCAACGACAAGGGGGCAATCCTTCCCTTGCTCGCGGCCGGATGGGAGACCAGCAACAACGGCAGGACATATCGTTTCCAGATAAAGAAAAACCTGATGTGGAGCGACAACAAGCCATTCACCGTCAAGGATATCGTCTACCGGTTCCGTGACGTTGGCATAAAGACGGAGGGTGATTACATCATTGAGTTTAATCTCCAAAAGCCTCTTGCCATTTTCCCGACTCTCCTAAATACACCCATCATCAGATACCCGACGACCGGAATCGGCGGTTTGTACCGGGTGGAACGCCTTAAGACAAAGTATGACAACATCACCGAGATTTCCCTCTCCCCAAACAAGAAAGATAAGCCGGCGTTGATCTACCGGTTCTATCCGAACGAGGCCCAGATGATTGTCGCATACAAACTCGGGCTCCTGAACCAAATGGTGGTGAGCAAGAAGACGACCGCGGATACTTTCCTTCACTGGAAGAATACCGTGGTAGAACGCACGATAGATTACTCACGGCTCCTGACTGTTTTTTTCAATTACCGTAACCCGCAGCTTGCTGAGAAGGAGATGAGGAATGCCATAGACTCCGCCATAGACCGCGCCCGTCTTGCCGAGATGGGCACCGATACGAGCTCTTCCATTCCTCCCACCTCATGGGCATACAATACCAATCTCAAGAAAAAGACATACGATATGGATTACGCGAAGCGCATCATCCGCAAGTTCAGGAGCGCAACCGATTCGGCACGGCTCAATCTCGTCACTTTCTATGAGTATCTTGATATCGCCGACAATATCGCCCAAGACCTCCAGGATGCGGGATTGCCGACGACCGTATCGGTCTCTTCCTACTCGAATCAGGGGGATTTCGACCTCATGCTTGCATATCTCAAGGTTCCCCAGGACCCCGACCAGTATTTCTACTGGCATTCGACCCAGAATTTCGCAAAGCTCACGGGATACAAGAATCTTCGCCTGGACAAGCTTCTGGAAGACGGCCGGAGCACCAACATACTGGCCGACCGGAAAAAGTATTATCTGGAGGTGCAGAAATTCATGGATGACGACAACACCGCCATTTTCCTTCACTTCCCGTATATCTACACGGTCAAACGGAAGTAGCATCCGACCCGCCCGTTTGATATAATTTGAACTGGCCGTTTCCGGCAAACAACCGTTTTTTGATGCTCCGGGATGCCTGTATTCGTGGCTCGGGCACGACTCATGTCGGATAACATCATCGGACGGAGGTTGAGGACACTGCCGGGGTGGTGAAATGGCATACACGCAGGACTTAAAATCCTGTGACCGCAAGGTCGTGAGGGTCCGACTCCCTCCCTCGGCACAAGGTTTAGCCGCCTTAACTCAGCGGTAGAGTAGCTGTTTTGTAAACAGCAAGTCGTCGGTCCGAATCTGCGTCCAGGCTCCAATATTGTAAGTGCATTCCCTAGTGGAAGCCTGCAAAATTGAACTCAGATGGGTTGTGACAACGTCGTTCATCCTTGAGACGCTCCTGCGGCTCATAACGGCAAATTACTTTCTCCCGTTTCTGAGTATTTCTACCTGTTAATTCAGGGAGTTATACTTATGAAAGGCTTACCAAAAGAAGGTCTAAAGCCTACGTTTCTGAGTACATTACAATTGCGGCTGATGAGGTTAATGTTACAGTAAAGTCGAAGAAAAATAGGCGATACGCACTTAATAGGATTGTGTTCCTATCTCTATGACAAACCCTTCACTTACGGACACCTACGCACCTATTTTGGTTCTCTCAGAACTTATGGTACTACTGTTAATAGAAAACACGATCCTAAGTCATGGAATGATAATGTAATCGCGAAAGAAATAGCGATGTTACGGGCATTCTTAAATTATCTTGTGAAACAGAAATACATAACAGAAAATGATAATTTTGAATTAAGATTAATAATACCTTAAGATAATTATCAGTAGCACAAAACCAAGCCCATGCAGAATAGGGTATGAGGGTGACAATACTAGTGATTACAGTAACACCCAATTGGCCTTTAATATCTTCATATGATAATGCCATCTAAATATAAGTATGGTTGCATATAGAATAAATAGGTACTAGCATACTAGTAATCTATTTACTGTGTTTGTATTGTAATAATAGTAATAGTATAGTATACTATAGGTAGTTTTAGAGGTTTTACGGTACGAGTTACTAGACAGCATTAGGTACGAGTTATATCAGAAATGCACAATCCCACAAAGGAAAAAAGGAGTATATTTTTTCGTTTTGTAACGATATATTCTCTTATTTCCATTCTCTTTCAGTCACTTCTTCCTTTCTTTTATGTTTTTCCAAAAATGGCGCAAGCCCAAGAAATTACTCCAACGGTTGCCCCTACACCAACATCAAATCCAACTGAAGTTCCAACTTTGGTACCAACTCCCGAGCTATCCATAACACCAACAATCTCGCCGACAGCAGAGCCTACTCCAACAGCAGAAATAACACCTACCCCAACAGGATCTATTACACCAACAAATGAACCAACCCTCATCCCAACCGCAACACCAACCACCACAGCTGAAGCACAAATTACTCCAGAAGTTACATTAATCATAACGCCCACTCCAACTCAAGGTGAGATTCTTGATGGTATATCAACAGATTCAGCAAATTTTTCTGAAGCTAAACTTAATTTGGCACCCCGCGAAAAAATTCTCATTCATGAAAAATTAAATAAAGGCAAGCTAACTAAATCAAGAAAAAAGTTAAGTTCAGATCTATTGAGATTAATAGATAATAGCTTCTTGTCAATTAATCAAAACAGAGCTCAACTTCTTGTTCAAATGAAGGGTTTGAAACAATACATAGGGAGTGGTGATTCGGTTAATAGCGTAGATAAAAGAATTGAAAATAAAAAACATAGTGAGCTTGTCCACATATATGTAAATGTGAATAATGAATACCCGACATCTGCGATAGATTCATTAGCTTGGAAAGTAGTTAACCGAGATGAAAAAAATCATATAGTCGTAATTTTAGCTGAGGTAGATAAACTTGATAGCCTGATTTCGTTAGATGCGGTTAAATCAATCAATACGGTCCAACCACCAGTTGTCCAAAGTGGTTCAGTTGTAACACAGGGAGATATTATTCATAAAACAGACAAAATAAGGTCAATGTATTCTCAAAGTGGAGCTGGTATAAAAATAGGTGTTATTTCTGATGGCGTTGACAATATGAGCTCAGCGAAAAGTTCTGGAGATTTACCACTGGATGTAACAGTGCTCAGTAATTCTGAAGGTGGAGATGAGGGAACAGCTATGTTGGAGATTATTCATGATATGGTTCCTAGTTCAAAACTATTTTTTCATGACTGCGGAAGCAACATTCTTGCATTCAATTCAGCCATTGATGATTTAGTTTCAGCTGGAGTCAATGTGATAGTTGACGATATAAGTTGGACATCCGAACCATATTTTGAAGATGGTACCATTGCAAAACATGTAGCATCCGTTTTGGCTAATAACAATATTATATATATTTCATCTGCAGGTAACGATGCATCGGATCACTTCCAAGGTGACTTTTATAACGATGGTAGTAATTTTAATGATTTTAGCAGTGGAACTTCCATAAATAAAAGTTTATATGTAAATATTCCTAATAATGGTACTGTAATTGTCAATTTACAGTGGAACGATAGTTTTGGACAATCTAGCAATGATTATGATCTTTTCCTATTTAACCTCGATAACGGTCAATTATTGAGCGTAAGCGAAAATATACAAAATGGTAATGATAATCCGTCAGAAAGCATTATTTACACTAATACAACGGGTTCCACTATTGATGCAGAAATTGATATAAATAAATACATTGGAAACACAAAAACATTAGAAGTATTTATTCGAAATATTAATGGAACATCTCATTATTCAAATAATTTAACTTCAGCTGATTCAATCTTTGGACATAAAGCCGTGCCTGGTGTGATTGCTGTAGGAGCTATTTCTGCAGATGATCCTGGGAACGACACTATAGAATCTTTTTCTTCCCAAGGACCGGTAACAATAATTGGTCAAGGACAAAGAAGTAAACCAGATGTTGCAGGTATTGACTGTGTCGCGGTAACAGGTGCTGGTGGGTTTTCTACACGATTTTGTGGGACCAGTGCTGCTGCCCCACATATAGCTGCTATTGCCGCACAATTATGGGGGAAAGTTCCAATGTTGACCAGCAATCAAATTAAGAATTATATTCTTAACAATGCTGTTGACCTAGGATCATTAGGAAATGATTATGTGTTTGGGCACGGAAGAGCTGATGCGTTATTGGCATATAATTCACTTTTGGCAAATTCTACCAAGGCAATTACTTCATTTACCATTCCAAGTCAAGTAGGCGAAAGCATAATTGATGAGACAGCCCATACAATAGGAGTCACTATGCCCTTTGGAACGAATGTTACCGCACTTATTCCTACAATCAGTCATACTGGCTCTTCAATAAGTCCTGCAAGTGGCGTAGCAGGCAATTTTTCGTCCCCAAAAACGTATACTGTTACTGCTGCTGATTCGTCAACTCAGGCATATACCGTAACTGTATCACTTACTGAAGATCCTGTTGCTGCTGCATTTGATGATATTTCAGCAAATCTTGCTGCAAGCCCAAATAATGTCGCAAATAATTTAAATGATGTGACGTCTGCAAATGTTTCGAGTTTTGCTGGATTATCATTTGAGAAATCTATAAATGGAGTTCCAGTTGGAAAACTTACTTTTAGCTCTGCTTTGAATCTATCAAGTACAGAGACACAAACGTTTCTTCAGAATCTTGGCACAAAACTAGAGCAGGGTAATGGAAGAATTGCTTTGGACGCAAGAGATTCAGCTGTGTTTAGTGCCACAGGAGCTACTCTAACGATGTATGGTTTTACAGATGACATTTCACAATCTCAACTTATTGTCCGAGATGA
>Ga0172374_1002217_pt1 | contig 12488 bp, 14 predicted proteins | sample LakKiv3m_FD_114536 | JGI IMG/M metagenome (GOLD analysis project Ga0172374, IMG submission 114536) | Freshwater microbial communities from Kabuno Bay, South-Kivu, Congo - kab_092012_10.3m | ecosystem: Environmental > Aquatic > Freshwater > Lake | place: Democratic Republic of the Congo... | reverse complement strand
CTAATAGGCTGCGGCGCGACCCCTTCGGTCAAAAAAATAATCACAAAAAATATTTTTTTAGCAGAAGCCGTTGCCGTGTTTTCATTTCTAGCCGGAATAATTGTCAGCTGTCTGGCCAATAACCATATGGTGTCGGGAATTATTGTTCTAATTTTAATAATAGTTATTCTGTCCTCTAGAAGCACAAAAACAGAAAAAGCAATAGTCATGTCCGGGATCATTGCCGGGTCATCTCTGGCCATATTTTCCGCTCGTCTATCTTTACTGGGCTTCGGAGTATTTAGCTCGGAGATGTTAGTAATATGGGGGTATCTCGGAATCTACATCTTAGTCGGGTTAGTCGCGGCGTTTATCGTCACGAGGACAAAAGATGAGCCGGAAGCAATAATCCTGGCCATCGAAGACGACTACGATTAAAAGGTTGGCTAACAAATAAAGCGTCTGGCTCTCAGACGCTTTTTTAATAGGCAAAACTATATTTTTTACCAGCCGCCGCTTGAACCGCCGCCGCCGGATCCGCCGCCGCCAAATCCCCCGAACCCGCCGCCGGATCCGCCGCCGCGTCCAAAACCGCCCGGACCGCCGAAGAACCAAAAATTATTACCGCGTTGCGTTAAGGCTTTCGGTTTAGGTAAAACGCGAGAAACTAGAAAATCTGCCAATAACCCTAAACCGCCCAATATTAACGGCAAGGCAATCAATATCAATAAATTCCAAACTAAAAGCGCGATAAGTAAGCCTAAAATCAGACCAATAAGGCCGCCCTGCCACCAGCTCGAACTCTTAGCCAAATACCGCCATAAAGCCACTAAAACATTAATCAAAACAAAGCCGAGAGAAAAAATAAATTCAAAATCCAATTTATTAAAATCAAAACCATTCGCTTTAACCGGATCCGCCTGATATTCGCCATACGTCGCGGCGATAATCTGATCTGCCGCCTTATTTATTCCTTCGTAATAATTATTAGCTTGAAAAGCCGGACGCAGAGTCTTAGTAATAATCTGATTCGCGGTAGCGTCAGGCAGGGCGCCTTCGAGGCCATAACCGATCTCGATGCGCATTTTCCGATCGTTCAAAGCAACCAAGAGTAAAACGCCGTTATCCTTCTTCGCCTTACCTATCTTCCAGTCGGCAAAGAGCTGATTGGCAAAATTTTCTATTGTATCGCCCTCTAAACTCTTAATCGTGACGATAGCTAGCTCATTGCTAGAACTGGCGTTAAACTGCGTTAATTTATTCTCCAGATCCCTTTTTTCGTCCGCTCGTAATAAGTCAGCATAATCATTAACAAAACCGGCCGGAGACCCCGGGCTAGAATAAGCTAGGACCGTCGAAGCGGTCAGTAATAAGACGCAGCTAAAAATTAGAAGTAAGCGGCGTGACATCAGATAAGCGATTATTTATTTAACTCTAAATCGACAGCCGGCGCATTAGCCGCGGCCGGCGCTACCTGAAAATAAGTCTTTTCGGAAAAACCATACATATTAGCCAATAAATTCATCGGGAAACGTTTAGTCAAGACGTTAAAGCCTCTAACCTCATCATTAAAGCGGCTGCGTTCGACGCTAATTCGATTTTCCGTACCCTCCAATTGTGCCATTAAAGTCTGAACTGCTTCTATCGATTTTAATTGTGGATAATTTTCCATGATAACCAACAATCGGCTTAAAGCTCCTTCAACCTCGGTCGCAGCAGCGGCTTTTTCGTTAACGCCCCGAGCCCCGCTATAATTCTCCCGGGCCTTGGCTAAATCACCGAAAACTTTAACTTCTTGGCTCATCGCGCCTTTGACGGCGGCGACTAAATTAGGAATCAAATCAAAACGTCTTTGGTACTGCGTTTCTACCTGCGCCCATTTATTATCGACAGCCTCATTCGCTATCACTAAACTATTATAAGAGGTCCAAAACCAAGCGCCAATTATGACAACTAGCGCGATAACTACCAGCCAGATTGTTTTTTTCATATTTTTTATAAATTATTATTTGACAATTATAACACAAAAAGGCACCGTCCGCCAGCCCGACTTAACTGAAACCGCGCCCCAATAGCCGCTAGCCGCGGCTATACTCAAATCGTCAGTATTAAAATGACCGTACCGCGTCCTTATACTTCTTAGTCCGCAGATCCGGATGGTTAAAAGTGTGCGAACCGATTTCGACCAAACCACTTTCGGCCATTTCTTTAACCTGGTTCCTAGTTACATAACCGGGCGTACCTAGTCTATTTATAATCACATATAAAGTTCCCTTCAGATTATATTTTTTTAAAATAGGTATCGGGACAGACACGCCATAAAAATATTATACTTTTTTAAATCAGAGAAAATTATCTTTTCGCTCGGACGCGATCATTTTCCGTCAGATATTGCTTACGCAGGCGGATATTTTTCGGGGTTATTTCGAGATATTCATCGTCGTTCATAATACTAAGGGCGGTCTCGAGGCTAAGCTCTAAAGGCGGCGTTAAAATTATCGCTTCATCCGTACCGGAAGCGCGAACGTTAGTCAGCTGCTTGCCTTTAATCGGATTAACGGTCATGTCGCTGCCCTTAGCGACATTGCCGATAACCATACCTTCGTAGACCTCAATATTTGGTTTGATATATAAAACGCCGCGATCCTGTAAATTCCATAGAGAAAAAGCTAAAGCCTTGCCCGAAGCCATCGAAATCATCGCGCCTAGCTTATTCCTTTCAATCTCGCCGGCATAAGGTTTAAAACCGGCAAAATGCGTGCAAAGTATGCCTTCACCGCGAGTATCGACGACGAATTCATTACGATAGCCCAAAAGGCCGCGCGTCGGGATCTCAAAGATCAGGCGCGATTGGCCGTTATGCGCCCGTAAGTCTTTTAAGAGGCCGCGACGTTTCGAAATTTTTTCCATGATCACGCCGGTCATAGCTTCGGGAATATCTACCGTAATCTCTTCAAATGGCTCAAATTTATGGCCGTTTTCTTCGCGAATAATGGCTTGCGGCTGCGAGACCTGAAGTTCATAGCCTTCCCGGCGTAAATTTTCTAATAGAATGGCGATATGTAATTCGCCGCGGCCAAAGACTTTATAAGAACTGGCGTCCGAGAAATCTATCTTTAACCCGACATTAACCTCTAATTCTTTTTCTAGGCGTTCGCCGATCTGGCGATTCGTCACGAATTTCCCTTCTCGTCCGGCAAAAGGCGAATTATTAACCAAGAAGTTCAAAGAAATAGTCGGTTCGTCGATTTTAATGGCCGGTAGTGGCCCTTGTTCCGGCGCCTCGGCGATAGTCTCGCCGATATAGATATCCGCGAGTCCCGCGACCATAACGATATCCCCGGCCGAAGCCTCGGTAATTTCTTCTCGGCTGACGCCTTTAAAAGTAAAAAGCTTCGTCGTTTTTCTTTGACGAGTTTCGCCGTTTAAATTTTCAATATAAACGGTACTGGCCGCCTTAATTTTTCCCTCGTAAACGCGGCAAATCGCCAGGCGTCCTAAAAAATTATCATAAGCTAAATTAAAAGGTTGGGCTAAGAGCGGCTTATTTTCTTTCTCGACGCTGGAGGCGGCCGGCACATGTTCTAAGATCAAATCCAAAAGCGGATTAAGGTCCGTCGAATCATCGGCTAAATTCTTTTTCGCGATGCCTTGTTTCGAGGCAGCATAAATAACCGGAAAATCCAGCTGCTCATCATTCGCTCCCAAATCCAAAAATAATTCATAAACCATTTCGTTCACCGCGGCGGGACGAGCAGCTGGCTTATCGATCTTATTAATAACGACGATCGGTTTTAGACCAAGTTCTAAAGATTTTTTCAAAACGAATTTAGTTTGCGGCATCGGTCCTTCTTGCGCATCGACTAATAATAAGACGCAGTCAATCGAACGCAAAATCCGCTCGACTTCGGAACTAAAATCAGCGTGACCGGGCGTATCGACGATATTAATTTTTGTTTCACGATAAAAGACCGAGGTATTCTTAGAATAAATCGTAATCCCCCGTTCTTTCTCTAAGTCATTAGAGTCCATACTGACCGTATCGTCAGCCATTCCGGTCTGACGCATTAGAGCGTCGGTTAAAGTTGTTTTGCCATGATCAACGTGAGCAATGATGGCGATGTTTCGAATTTCCATAAGAAATAAAAAAATTACGCGTTTTGACGTAATTTTTGATTAAGTCAATAACATAATAACCCTTTCTTTAGCAATGGTCAAGCTAAACGGCTATTTATTAGATATTTTTAACTGCTATTGACATAATTTTAAATATTTGCTATATTTTAAAGTTAAGTTCTTTTAAAAATTTAACCCACCCCCCGAGTTTTCGGGCCTTAGCGTAAAAAATACTAAGAGGTCCGAGCTTTAGAAACTCGGACCGTTTAATAATTAAACAATAATATGTTTAAAGCATTAAACGGTTTTCTGGCAATGATTGTTCTAATCGTTGTCTTAAAGTGGGTTTTACCTTTCGAGGCGGTTGATTTAGCTACGCAAATTTTAGTTAAAGTTTTAACTTTAATTCGAGATTTGCTGCAGCAAGTCAACTTACCTCAATAAAAATTAAAGGGATTCTTGCGAGTCCCTTTTTTCTTTAGTAAATCGCGGCGGCCACAGTTTTAGATACTTCTCTATTAAGAGGACTGGGTAGAATTTCTCCCGGCGTCGGGACGGAGACCAGGCCGGCCAAATTTTCCGCCGCTCTAATAAGCATCAAATCGGTAATCTGTTTCACGCCGTTATCAAGCGCGCCCCGAAAGACTCCGGGAAAGACCAAAACATTATTGATCTGATTCGGATAATCGCTGCGACCGCTAGCGACGATAAAAGCGCCGGAAGCTAGCGCTTCTGCCGGCATAATTTCCGGAACCGGATTAGCTAAGGCGAAAACGATCGGCCGTTGTTTCATGCTCTTAACCATGGCCGCCGTCAAGACTCCCGGAGCGCTGACGCCGATAAAAATATCGGCCCCGCGGATAACTTCTTCTAGTTTACCGGTTATGTTAGCGGGGTTAGTCATATTCGCTAACTCTTCTTTAATCGGATTAAGGCCGTCTCGACCGGCGTAAACAGCACCCTGGCGATCGACAATAATGATATTTTTAAAACCGTAGCTTAATAATAACTTAGTTACGGCCACGCCAGCAGCACCGGCGCCACTGACTACTATTTTTACCTCTTCTTTAACCGAACCACGTACTTTTATAGCATTAATTAAGCCCGCTAAAACAACTGTCGCTGTCCCGTGCTGATCGTCGTGCATCACCGGAATAGCGAGTTCGGCGCGCAAACGATCTTCGATTTTAAAGCAACGGGGGGCGGAAATATCCTCTAAATTTATTCCGCCAAAAACCGGTGCGAGAAGCTTAACCGTCCTAATAATTTCCTCTTCGTCCTGCGTATCTAAGCAAAGCGGAAAAGCGTCGACGCCGGCGAATTCCTTAAATAAAATACATTTCCCTTCCATGACCGGTAGGGCCGCGGCCGCACCGAGATTACCTAAACCTAAAATAGCACTCCCGTCGGTAATAACGGCAACGGTATTGCCTTTTAATGTCAGGGTCTTAGCTCGACTCTTATCTTTAAAAATTTCCCGACAAACCTCGGCTACGCCCGGAGTATAAGCCAGGCTGAGATCATCTTTAGTTAAAAGAGGAACCTTACTAACTATTGCTAATTTGCCTCGATATTTCTCATGTAGCTTCAAAGAATCTTGATAAACATCATTCATATTTTTCTTAAATTTATTTAATATATAAAACATTATATACGTTATTTATAATTATTGATATACTGATAAAATAAACGATATTTTATGAATTATTTATCAGCTGTCTTCGCCGACGCGACCAATTTAATTTTGACAAGCGATATTACCATTAACCATGGGCTCAACCTGCTACGCTCCCATTATTACACAAAGATATTTCTGGCCGTTACCGCTCTGGGCGGCAGTTCGGTAATTATCGGACTACTTATCTTAGCCAGCTTATTATTCTGGCTCTTTAATAAAAAAACTTTTATCGCGCCGCTCCTTATTTCGGTCGCAGGGGCGAATCTGGTTAGTAATCTTAGTAAGCTGGTTTTCCAGCGCCCCCGCCCTTTAAACCCGGTTTATTTTGAGACAACCTTCTCTTTTCCGAGCGGACACGCGACCGCGGCCATGGCTTGCTATGGTTTCTTAATATACTTCTGCTTGAAAAATATTAAACAGCCCCTTAACCGAGCGATACTTATGGCGGGCGGTTTATTCCTAATCTTTGTGATCGGCTTTTCGCGCCTCTACTTAGGGGTTCATTATTTGAGCGATGTTATCGCCGGATATCTCTTAGGCGGATTCTGGCTAACTCTAGGCATCATTCTTGCCGAATATAGTCTTAAAAAAATAAAGAAAGCTTGATATGGATAATCAAGCTTTTTGGGAAACATTTTTTACAAGAAACTCATACAGAGTTGGCTGGCCTCCCATTCTTCGGGAGTATTTTTAACCGCTAGCTTATAAAGAGCCTCTGCCAACATCACGTCTTTTAAGACTTTTTTAGATAATTGACAGGCCACATAAAAAGCCTTTTTTCCAATCTTACGACTGGGGAATTTTTGATATACTTTTACAGCGAAATTATATGCTCCTTTCGGAGATATATTGATGTATAAAGTAATCACTATAGTTAAGAGTAGGGATAACATTTTTCCTCCTGGTGTTTTTGTTTGTATTAAATAACTTTTTCGCCGACAAATAATTCTTCGGCGAGTTCATCCGGAGTTTGCACCCGGGTAGTAATTTTTTCTTCATCCACCAGCCCCGTGTAGACGGCAGTTGAATCTAAAAATTTTTTAGAAGAATACCCGACCGGCTGATGATCGTTAAATTCTTCACCGTTATAGTATTGCCTAACGACCATCCCTTTTTTATCCTGCAAGTCGGGATTATCGATACAGGCGAACAATTTTGTTAAAGAAAAAGATAGAACTTCTAGCATGACCGTTCTCCTTGTTGTTTGTTTATTATCAATTTAATTAATTAACTAAAAAATATAACATAATAAGGCTATCTATGTCAATATCTAAAAAATTATAACCACATTGTCTACTACCGACCGTACCGCCTCTTCCTCTTACTATAATTTCGCAAGGCAGCCGCCAAATCTTCTCCGTCAAACTCTGGCCAATGTTTTTTAGTAAAATATAGTTCGCTATAAACCGATTGCCAGGTTAAAAACCCAGACAGCCTATCTTCACCGGAGGTCCGAATAATTAGATCGGGGTCAGGCAGTCCGGCCGAGTCCAGATGAGTAGCGATTATTTCCTCAGAAAGCTTATCGACTAAAATTCCCTGGCGCATAATCTTCCCAACGGCACGCACAATCTCATCACGCCCGCCATAACTCAAACAAATATTCAAAATGCCCCGGCGATTATTTTTTGTCGCCGCCTCTACTCGCTTCATGCCGGCCTGCAGCTTAAGGTCAAAATCCTGACGTCGTCCCCAAAAATTTATTTTCACCCCCTTCTTAATCAAGGGATCTATTTCCGGACCAACCAAAAGCCTGAATAACCGCAAAAGATATTCGACCTCATTCTTATCGCGTCGCCAATTTTCCGTCGAAAAAGCATAAACCGTTAAAATCCTCACACCGCTTTTAAAAGCGCACAAGGCAATTTTTTTAACGTTATTATAACCGCGGCGATGCCCCTCTAAAGTCGGTAGACCATGAGCTCTGGCAAAACGGCGATTACCGTCTAAGATAATCGCAACATGACGCGGAATAACCGGTGCGACAGCAGTCATAATATTAAAAATTAAGATAAGGCGGCCAAATCTTCTTTAATCGCCGCGACTAGTAATTCAACACTGGCAAATTTTTTAACATCGCGCAGTTTCCGGCCAACCGTTACTTCAATAACTTGTCCGTAAATATCGGCGGAAAAATCTTTCAAAAAAATTTCTAAGGAAGGCGGCTCGTTAAAAACATCCTTAAAACCGAAGTGTAATAAACCGGCATATTCCTTACCACCCACTAAAGCCGTGGCCAGGTAGATGCCATGCGGAATATCTAAATCTATCTTGTCTAAATTAGCTGTCGGATAACCCAGAACCTTACCTCGTCCTTCGCCGCGGACGACTTTCGCGGTAAAAGTAGTCTTTAATTTATCAAGAGCAGAAATCTTAAAAAAAGCGACTAAAAGAACCGAGGCGGCGATCGCCTGAACCGGAGTCAAGTAACTTTTATTAAAAACATAATCGAGAATCAGGGCAGAAAATGGCCAAAATAACTCTAAAATCGTGGCTGCCGAAGCCGATACGCGCCGCAAGCCAAAATAATAGATAAACATGGCGCCAGCCCCGCTCGTTAAGACAATTAGAGCTAAAAATCCCCATTGCGCTAAATTAACCTGACTAAATTTAAAAACAGCGCCATTAACGATGATTAAAGCTAAACCCATTAACGTCGTTACGCCGAAACGCAAGGCGGCGACCGCCTTATAGTCTAAATGATTAGTAATACGCTTACCAAAAACCGTCGAAGAGCCAAAAGCAAAAGCAGCTAAAAAAGAAAAGAAAGCGGCGCTATGGAGCCAATCTACTTCGAAAATATTTAAACCGGTTTTAGCAAAAGCAATAAAATAACTGGCTAAAATCGCTAAAAAAGTCCAAAAATAAAATTGTCGCGGTAATTTCTCTTTTAAGATAAGACGCGCGAGCAGAAGGGCAAAAATCGGCTGAAGCTTCTGCAAAATAACGACCGTGGCAAACGTCGTTTCCCCGTCCATGGCCGCAAAAAAAGCCTTAGTGATCATTATTGTCCCAATCAGGCCGCCAAATAAACTGACCCAGATAACCGCCCCCCAGCTCTTATAGCTCAAGGATTTTATCTTACGCCAATTAAAACAAATAAACGGGGCGAGGACGATAAACCCCAGGGCATGCTCGCAAAAAACGACGAGTTCAGCCGGTAAGACATAGAATTTCGGCCGCAGGAACAGGCCGTCCAAACTCCAAAAAAGAGCGGCCAGCATTATAGCCAACGCGCCGACCACGGAATAGGACCGTGAATTTAATGACATTTTTTTCATTTTATAATTATAGCGCAATAAAAATCGCTTGCCAACCAATTTATATTGGCTTGTCAATAACTTAGGACTTATCAACTTGTGCTTAATTTTAAATTGACGGATAATTAAGATAAATAATTAAGCAACTAATTAACTCACTGAACCTTAACAACACGGAGAGATCATGAACGCCATTACTGTGAAATTTTTGGGCGGAGTCGCCGGTGATAACCTGACCGGTTCATCCGTACTTTTAACTGTCCGCCGCGGCAAAGAAACTTTTCGGTGTCTAATCGATGCCGGACTAATTCAATGCAGCTCCCGAGAATTCTTCGACAAGAATCGCGAGATTCTGAATGAACTAAAACCTGGCTATCTAGACGCTATTATCTTAACTCACCCCCATCTTGACCATATCGGCCGCTTACCACTCCTAGTCAAAAACGGTTTTGGTCAAAGGGGCCGAATAATCTGCACGGAGGCGACAGCCAGCCTACTACGCGTCATGCTAGAAGACAGCGCAAAAATTCAAGCAATTGAATCAGAATCTTTGAAAACAAAAAATTTCAACGGCGCGGAAAGAAAAAATAAGCAAAAAAATTACCGACGCGACCGAGGAACGCGCGGCAATTACGACCGAATCCAAAGCCGACTCCAAAAAAAGAAAAAAACTAAACACGATAACGCCTGTGACCCTCTTTATAATTTAGAGGACGTCAGTGCTACTTGCGCTTTAGTAAAAAACGGAGGCTTTCTCTACAAAACCTGGCTTAAACTAGCGAAAGGCATTAGTTTGAAATTCTATCCCTCCGGCCACGTTCTAGGCGGAGCCATCAGCGTCATTAAGATTGAAACCAAAACTAAGACGACATATCTCGGTTTTAGCGGCGATCTAGGTCGACAAGACGGAATAATCCTACCGCCGCCGGAAATTGTGGAAGAAAAGCTAGACTATTGGTTTAGCGAATCGACCTACGGCGGAGAGGTACATCCGGAGAGGGACGAAGAAATAGCTCAACTGCTAAAAATAGTCGCGAGAGCGGCTAATAACAAGCAGAAGATAATTATTCCCTCTTTTGCCTTAGAAAGGACGCAGGAAATTGTCTATCTGTTGTCCTACTACATGTCCATTAACCAGATACCAAAGATTCCCATATATCTTGATTCGCCTATGGCGACTAAAATAACTGAAGTTTTTGCTAAAAATTGGGATGCACAGATGTTCGAAGATCAAAGCCTTTTGACTTTTAACCCTTTTAGCGATAGCCCCTTTTTAACAACGATTGCCGACCAAGAATCTTCTCTAGCTCTGATTCAAGAACCAGGACCGTATATTGTTATCGCCGGCTCTGGCATGTGTGATGCCGGGCGCGTGCGAGAACATTTACGTGTCGGACTCGGTCAAGAAAAAACTATTATTTTTCTAGTCGGCTATATGGCGAGAAATAGCTTAGGACGTCGTTTAAAAGACGGCTTACCGATTATTAAAATGAACGGCGTCGAAATAGTCGTCAAAGCAGAAATTATCGGCTTTGATAGTTTTTCGGCTCATGCCGACAGTCCTTTCTTAACGTCTTATGCGAAGGAACTAGCTACCAACAACCAGCTCCAAAAAATCTTTCTCATACACGGCGAAGACGATGGAGCAACATTTCTTAAGGCGGATATGCTTGAGGCTTTGCCAAATAACCATAATTGGCTAGAAAATATAATTATTCCCAAATTAGGACAGGAGGTAATTCTCTAAAAAAAATCCCGGTCAGGAATGGCCGGGAATTTTATTTTAAGAATTTATTGTTTTATCTTACTTATGAGATGTGACTTTATTTTCCGCGACTAACCGCCGCCAATTTTTCCGGCCGATAGAATAACCGCAGATAACGCCGATAAGCAATAAGGCAAATTTTATCAGAGGCGACAAATAAGAATTAACTCCTAAAAATATATAAGACTGCGGTACCAATCCTTTAGCCAAAATCTGTCTAATATAAATCGCTTCCAATAAACTCTGAGCGATAGCGACCGGAACTAAAGTCAAAAATATGAAAAATAAAAAATAATTTACCTTGTCGATTTTTAAATTTTTAAACATATTTATAGTATATATTTTATGTATAAATAATAACAAAAAACTAATAAAACCTCAAATAGGAACTGTCTTCCTCTTGACATATTTATTTAAATATATTATCGTTAAACAATTATAAAAATAATAGTTCTTAACCAATTACGTGAAACCAAGGAGTACAAATGAAAACGAAAAAAATCAATGGCGCTAACTATAAAATTCTTTTCAGCGAAGAAATGATCGCTGAAAAAATTAAGGAACTCGCAGCTATGATTAAAGGCGACTACGCAACCGCGGAAAAATCCCCGATTCTGCTTATCGTTCTGACGGGCGGCATGGTCTTCGGGGTCGACTTAATTAAGGAATTAGACCGCATCGGACTCGTCCATCATGTCGACACCGTCGGCTTAAAACGTTACGGTAAAGACGAGCACGGCGGCGCCGTCAAAATTCTCAGCGAACCGCATGCTGATTTAACTGGCCGCGATGTTATCGTAGTGGAAGACGTTATCGACCACGGCATAACAATGAATTTTCTGGACGACTATTTAAAAAATAGTAACCCGCCGGCTTCTATAACCTATTGCGCCTTGGGGCTCAAAAGAAATCATGCCCCTCTGCAATTTGAGGTGAAATATCTTGGGTTTAATGACCTTAGCCCGGCCTGGATCGTCGGCTACGGTTTAGACTCAGAACAAGCATTCCGAGGCCTACAAGATATTTGGGTCAAAATAGACCCATAATAAACAAGAATCCGCAATCAAAAACCCCGCTTTTTATCAGCGGGGTTTTTCATATCCAAAAATTATATATTAATGATCTCTATATCAACTTTATTATCATAGCCTAACCCATAATAACTGGTCGTGGGTTTAGTATAACGCAGCATCAAGTTAAGTAATCCTATTCTTAAACGTTTTAAAAAATTACGCGGTCGCACTATAAAACGATCCATCGCGATCAAAACTAGCCATTTTTTTGGGTCAGTCGGAATCTTTATTCTATTTTCTCCCTTAAGTTCCATTAGGATACGCCTGATATCTGGTATCTGCATATAGCCGTAGGACGCCTGGATCGAGATAATACTTCCGGACCCGCCCAAGCTATTAAAATTTACAATCTGATACCGATCTTCTCTATAAACTCGTGGACTATTAGTAAAATGGATATTTAAAAATACTATATGTTTCGGAATCGACACGCCCCATTTCGACAAGAAAGAATCAAGAGCGACCGGAATACGGTCGTTATCTTCTAATATCGGCCGCGAGGACATGACGACGACCGAACGGTTCAAGAGATTGTGCTTATTATCGTTTTGCAGATCGGCTAATTTCTTAACGGAGATGTCTGGCAAAGTCAGATGAGCAGCCCGCGATAAGATCTT
>Ga0172374_1002216_pt1 | contig 12493 bp, 10 predicted proteins | sample LakKiv3m_FD_114536 | JGI IMG/M metagenome (GOLD analysis project Ga0172374, IMG submission 114536) | Freshwater microbial communities from Kabuno Bay, South-Kivu, Congo - kab_092012_10.3m | ecosystem: Environmental > Aquatic > Freshwater > Lake | place: Democratic Republic of the Congo... | reverse complement strand
CTGGCCAGGCTCGCGCTTCGAATGCCCGGCGTTTTGCCCCGCTATCTCAAGCGGATGTCTCACTTTGATCGAACGCCGGGCCGGCTCTACTCGTTCGTGCTGGTGAAACGAGGGCGCACGCGATGACCGGGAGTATGGGTCGCGGAAGGGGACGTCGGCTGCGGCTCGCGCTCGGACCCATGAGTGAGCATTGGACCGGTGGGCTCGAGTATTACCGGCTTCTCCGGGCCGCGTTCGCCCTGCTGCCGGAGGAGGAGAGACCGCTCACCGGCCTGCTCAGCTGGGATTCGAAGGCCGGCGCCGCACATAAGGGTGATCTCGCAGACGAGTTGATCGTCGTTCGACCGGGCAGCACCGGGTTGTCGCCGTCTCGCCGAGTTGTCAACCGCCTGGGACGCGCAGGCATTCCCGTCCGCACGATGACGAACACCGAGGCTGCGTTGCGGGAGTTCGGCGCCGACGTGCTCTTCGGCACGCAGGTCTTCCGGGATGCCGGGCCGGTGCCCTTGCTGGGGTGGATACCTGACTTCCAGTATGCGCACCTACCGGAGGCGTACTCGGCTGAAGGCGTCGAGCGAGTTCGAACCGGCGCGGAGGCCGTTGCGCGTGCTGCGGATCGGCTGGTCATGAGCAGCGAGGCCGTAAAGTCGGACCTCTCTCGCCTGTTTCCGAAGCACGCGGGCAAGGCCCGCGTCGTGCACTTCGTGTCGCCCGTCCCTGAGGACATCTATAGTCGGGATCCCTCATGGGTCTGTGACGAGTATCACCTGCCGGAGCGCTTCCTGTACATCCCGAACCAGTTCTGGGCGCACAAGAACCACCATCTGGTGATTCAGGCCCTGCAGACGGGACCTGCGCGTTCGGCGGGAGTGGTGGTGGTGTGCTCCGGAAACGCACACGACAGCCGCAATCCGACCTACTTCGGCGAGCTACTCTCGGCAATCTCCACCGCCGGTGTGCGCGAGCGAATGATTGTGCTGGGCCTCGTGCCGCGTGCCCATGTTCTCCCGCTGATGCGGCAGTCCGTGGCCTTGCTGCAGCCTTCGCGCTTCGAAGGGTGGAACACCGGAATCGAGGAAGCGAAGTCGCTCGGCAAGGCGGTGCTGGCCTCCAACATACCGGTGCATCTCGAGCAGGACCCGCCGGGCGGTGTATACTTCAATGTGAACGACGCGCAGGATCTCTCAGAGAAGATGGCACAGGTCTGGTCGGAGGGAATGCCGGGACCCGACCGCGACCTCGAGGAACGGGCGCGTGCATCCTTGGCGGAGCGCATGCGCTGTTTTGGGCGCGCGTTCGCCGGCGTAGCAGCCGAAACGGCGGCGCGAGGATAGGCTGCATGTACCCCAGACTCACCCTCGTCACCCCATCGTACAACCAGGCGCAGTATCTGGAGGCGACGATCCTGTCGGTGCTCGAACAGGACTACCCGCACCTGGAGTGGATGATCGTGGATGGGGGCAGCACCGACGGCTCGGTGGACATCATCCGCAAGTACGAGAAGCACCTGGCCTGGTGGGTCAGCGAGAAGGACCGCGGACAACCGGATGCCATTAACAAGGGCCTCGAGCGGGCGACCGGTGATCTCTTCGCTTTCCTGAACTCGGATGATCTGTACACCCCGGGCACGCTGAAGGCAGTCGGCGAAGCGTTTTCCGCCGATCCGTCGTTGACGATGCTGCTGGGCAGGTGCCGCTATGTTTCCGAGGATGGGTCCCTTGGCGACGAGTACCCTTACGTCGGCGACCTGAGCTTCGATCGGTTCGTGGCCGACAACCTCGTCCCCCAGCCTTCTCTGTTCCTTCGCATGGAGGTGTGTCGTGCTGTCGGGTTCTTCGACATTCGGTACGACAACGCATTCGACCATGACTACTGGCTTCGAGCGATGCTCCTGGGGCACCGAATCCGGGGCATGGACCGCCTCCTGTCTCTGTACCGCCTGCACGATGTTTCGAAAACCTGCACCAGGCGTCACCTGATGGATTTCGAGATGGACGATGCACATCGGCGGGCCATGGCCGGCCTGCAGCCGGGGGATCCGCTCCGGAAGGTGATCCGTGTGAACGCGGCCCGGTTCTGCCGGCGTGTGGCCATCGAGCACTACGCGTGGACGCGGAATCCGAAGATCGCCCTGGCATTCTTCCGGCGCATGCTGGCGTGGGACCCCCGCGTATGCGATGTGCGCATGCTCAAGGTAGCGACGAAGGCGATGCTGCGGATACCGGCACCGGCACCGCAACTTGCCACGGCCTGATGGAGCCGCCGACTTACGTCATACTATCCACCTTCCCCCCACTGCACTGCGGGATCGCCCGGTATGCGGCCCAGCACGCCGAGTGCCTGAGACGTCAGGGAGGGCGCGTCGTCACCATCGGGCTGCCGGGCAGCGAAGCCGACAGCATCGTTGACGCCCGTGGCGGCCGGAACCCGCTCCGAGTCCTCGGTGCCGCGCGCGCACTGGGAGCAGAACCTCGGGAAAGCTCGCTGGCAATCCACTGGCACGACGATCACTATTTCGTGGGAGGGTTTCGCCAGCGGCTACCCACTGCAATCGCGCTCGCGCGCCTGCTGTCTGCGTTCGCCGACACGGAGATCATCTGTCACGAGACTTATCCGGCTGAGCGCGTTCACGGGGTGGCGAAGGCCGTCCTCCGCGCTCTATACGTTCGGGCCAGACGATGGGCATGGTTGCACGCGACGCGCCTGGCATTCCACAGCGACAGCGAACGCCGTCAGGCTGAGGAGGCGCATGGCGGACGGTGGCCTGATGCGAGAGTGGTGGTGAGGAGTCACTCCGAGTTCCTCGGCAAGCATCGGGACATCACCTCGGCGGAAGCCCGGCAGGAGCTGGGGATCCCTGCCGGCGTGTTTCTGTTTCTCTGCATCGGCTTCTGGTCCGAGCACAAGGGATATCACCTGGCGGCCGAGGCGTTGCACAGGATCGCCGACGACCGCGTGCGCCTCGCGATTGTTGGGTCGGTACGCGAAGAGACGCCGGAAGCGCTGGCCTATGCACGGCGCCTGAGGGAAGTGGCGGCCGCGGAGCCGCGCGTCCAGCTGGTGGAGCGCTTTGTGAGCGATGAGGAGTACGATACATGGACCTGCGCAGCGGACGTGGTCGTGGCGCCCTATCAGAAGGCATTCTCTTCGAGTGTTATTGCCCGGGCCAAGCTGTTCGGCAGGCGCGTGATCGTTACCGGTGTGGGGGGGCTCGCCGACCAGATTGATGGCGATGACTTCCTGGTGGGCAACCCGGCTGAGCTGGCTGAAGCCATGACGTGCGCCGCAGGGGCCGGTCCGTGCGCGTAGCCATCGTCACGTCCTCCTATTGGCCCATTGTGGGCGGCCAGATGATCTACGCCCGCGATTTGGCACGCGAGCTTGTGCGGCAGGGGCATCAGGTGACCGTTGCGACGCGTTTCACGTCACGCCTCAGGCGCAACACTTGGGAGAGCCTGTCAGATGTCGATCCCGCAGCCTCGTACGAGGAGGACGGCGTAGACGTGCGGGTCCTGAGGCCGCGGGGCCTTCAACGCCTGGCTCTGTATCCGGTCCACAGGCTTCACTACTACGAGCGTACCGAAGGCGCCGCGATCCGGCTCTTCCAGATGGCCCTCATGGACGCGCTCGACGAGGCGATCGGCACGTGCGACGTGATCCACTTCAACGGTGTCGGACGAGAGTTGCTCGGGTTTGTGGCAGAAGCGCTTGCGCGCGAGCGCCGGGTCCCTTTCGTGATGACGACGCATATGCACCCTGGCACGTGGGGGGACTCGCGGCTGGACTTTCGACTCTACGCTCGCGCCGATCGGATACTCGCCCACACAGAGTGGGAGAAATCGGTCTACGTTAGCAGGGGCGTGGACCCGGCCCGTGTACAGGCAATCGGCATCGGCGTGCAGACTCTGGGCACTGGCGACGCCCAGCGCGCACGAACCAGGTATGGACTTGACGGCCCCACAGTCCTGTTCGTGGCGCGGAAGGCCCACTACAAGGGCTATGGCCTCCTGCTGGAGAGCGCGCCCATCGTCTGGGAGTACTTCCCGGAAGCCCGGTTCGTGTTTGTCGGACCGGACCAGGACGAGCCGACGCCTCGACAGCGTGCAGTGATCGGCGATCGGCGTGTCGTTGAGACAGGCGTCGTAGGCGAGCAGGAGAAGGCCGACCTGTATGCAGCCTGCGACGCTCTGTGCGTTCCGTCGCGCGCGGAATCGTTTGGTCTCAGCTACTTCGAGGCATGGTTGTATGGCAAGCCCGTCGTCGGACTGGACATCCCTGCTCTCCGCGAGGTCATCGGGGGGTCGGGTGGAGGCGTCCTGGCTGATGGCCCTGCTCCTAACGCCATCGCGGCGGCTATAATGCGTCTGCTTGGCGACGAGGAACTCCGGCGAGCAATGGGTACGAGAGGCAAGCGGCTGGCTGAAACCTACCGGCCATGCGTGGCGGCGCAGCGAGTTGCGGCCCTGTATGCAGAGGCGCAATCTGCCAGTGGCATGCCCGGGCACGCCGAGTGTTGAAGGGAGGCGCTGTGGCTCTGGAGAAGGTTCTTGTCACCGGCGGCTGCGGCTTCCTGGGGTCTCATCTCGTCGAGCGGCTCGTGGCGGCTGGGGCGTTGGTGACCGTATTCGACAGCATGCGCGGGGGTCCGGCGACGAACCTTGAGGGCGTCGCTGATCGTGTCCGGCTGGTCCGAGGCGACGTTCGCAACCGGTCGGACGTCGAAGCGGCGCTCAGGGAGACCCGGCCGGATGTCGTCTACCATCTTGCGGCCAATGCGTCGGTGCCGGGTTCCGTTGAGGATCCGGCTTACGACTTTGAGGCCAACGCCGTCGGCACATTCGTAGTGCTGGACGTGCTGCGGGTGCTGGGGCTCAAGCCGCGGGTGGTGCTGGCGTCGTCAGGGGCGGTCTATGGTCAGCCGGATCGCTTCCCCATCACCGAGGATTTCCCCCTCCGGCCCATCTCGCCCTACGGGACAAGCAAGCTCTGCGCCGAGCACATCGCGCGCATGTTCCTCGATGTGTACGGCATCCCAAGCGTGATCGCCCGCATCTTCAACAGCTATGGGCCGAGGGTGCCGCGCTACATCGTCTACGACTTCCTCCAGAAGCTGCGCCGGGACCCCACGCGGCTGGAGATCCTCGGCGACGGCAAGCAGCAACGTGACTTCACCTACGTGACCGACACCGTCGCAGGGGTGGTGCTCCTTGCCGAGAAGGGCGAGCCCGGGGAAGCATACAACATCACGTCTGGTCAGAATCACTCCGTAACCGAGTTGGCGACTATGCTGGTGAGTGTACTGGGCCTGAAGGACGTGCAGTTCGTCTACACGGGTTCCAGCTGGGCCGGGGATGCGCAATACTGGAAGGTGGATAACTCCAGGCTTCATGGTCTGGGGTTTGATGAAGGTGTGCCACTCTGCGAGGGACTGCGCCGTACCGTCGAGTGGTTCCGAACCGCCTATGAATGACCGTCTGCTCTTCAGCGTGGCAATCCCCACCTGCGATCGGAACGACGCGCTGGCGGCGTGCCTGGAACGTCTCGCCCCCGGCTCTCAGACGTTTCCGTGCGACGGATACGAAGTCGTCGTGACGGACGACGGCACGGCGAGTCCGGCTGAGCGCCTCGTTCGTGAGCGGTTCCCCTGGGCTGTCTGGACGCAGGGGCCGCGAAAGGGTCCCGCCGCCAACCGCAACCACGGTGCTACTCTAGCCAGGGGCAGGTGGCTTGCGTTCACCGACGATGACTGCCTGCCGGACCCCGGCTGGCTCGCGGCGCTTGCCAGTGCGACTCAGGGTGAAGCGCGCGCCCTCGAGGGCGCCATCCATCCGCTGGGGGACATGTCGCGAGACCTCGCCGAGTGTCCAGTGAACCTTGCAGGAGGCCTGTTCTGGTCAGCCAACATCGCAGTTCGACGCGACTTGTTCCAACAAGTGGGCGGATTCGACGAGCGGTATCAGATTGCGGCCCACGAGGATGAAGACCTGCAGTTGCGGCTGCGCGAGGTCACGGAGATCGCCTTCGTTCCTGAGGCACGGGTCAGCCATCCGGTCCGCGCCCGGCCCCTCGCGGGCGTCCTGGCGCGCATGCCTGCGCACGCGGCCAATTCGGGGCTCTACTACGCGCGCAACGCTCGGCGTCTTGGGATCCGCCGCTTCACCACGCTGCTCCGTTGGGTCTACAAGCCGCGCATGGTCGCGTTCTTGGGGCACGCGGCGCACCTCCGTCCGCGGTCGGCTCTGGTAGAGCTGGCCTGGCTCCTCGCCGGGAACTCCGCGGTGCTTGCGGAGTATGTTCGACGGAGGCGTGAGGGCTCGGGCGGGCTATCGCAATGCTAGGCTGCCGACCCGTCGCAACGGCCTGGCCCGGCACGGCTCTCCGCATCGCCTGGAGCTTTGCGCTCAAACGGTTCCCACCTGCGGAGCCGATCCCCGTTCGGTTCGACGGCGGGCGCTCCCGCATCCTTGCCGATATCCGGACTGCGTTCGGCCGGCAGCTATACAGGTTCCGCGGAGCGAGCCCTGACCTCGAGTTCGTCCGATCTGCACTGGGACCCGGCGATGTGTTCATTGACGGCGGCGCGCACGTGGGCATGTTCACGCTGGTCGCCGCACGAGCGGTCGGACCGAGCGGCGCCGTCTATGCGTTCGAGCCGAATCCCCTATCGTTCGCGATGCTGCGGCGAAACGTGGAGCTGAACGAGTTCCGCAACGTCTGCACCTTTGCCGAAGCCCTTGGGGAGGATAGCGGCTCGGCGGAGTTTGCGGCCATGCCCGGCGACGAAGCCCCTTGGAGCCATCTGGGACCTCCCAGAGCAGGCGTCGAGGCAAACACGATCACCGTCCGCGTCACGACGCTAACAGAACGGGTTCCGGAGGAGGTGTGGCGTCGGGTCCGGCTCGTTAAGCTGGACCTGGAGGGAGCCGAGCATGCTGCGTTGCTTGGGGCGGAGCCGCTCCTTCGGCAAGCCAGGCCTGACCTGCTTGTGGAGTACGTGGCCGAACACCAGGCGCAGGCAGGGACGGATCCTGCGGCTCTGCCGGCGCTCATGAGGGCCTGGGGGTACGCGCTTCTCACCCCGACGCGACATCCCTGCCTGTGGCGGGCCCTGGACGGCAATCCTGGGTCGGTCCTGTCGCCCGGTCGCCCCAACCTGCTTGCCACCATGCGTCCGGAGCGCTACTGCACGCCTCGCTTGCGCGCACCCGGCAGCGGGGCGACGGCACGATGACACAGCTTGCGCCGCACCGCCTCTACCGCGCCGTTCGCTGGCGCATCCGCAACCGTCTGATACTCGGGGCGCTGAAGCGCAGGTGCCCTGGTCTGCACTTGGGTGTGGGGGTCCGCGTCTCCGGCCGGCTCAGTATCTCCGGTCCGGGGAAGGTCGTGATCGGGGATGACTGCGAGTTTGCCGGGGAAGCAGGCGTCGCAACGACCCTCATAACGACAAGACCAGATGCACAGGTACGTATCGGCGCTCGCTGCAGATTCAACGGCGCCTACGTACTGGCGGCGTCCGCAGTCACCTTCGGTGACGATTGCCTCATCGCTGACGCCCACATCTTCGACACGGATCACCACGTCGCGGACTACGTGCTGCGGGAACAGGGCGTTGAAGCCATCCCGAGGCCTGTGCATATAGGCGCCCATGTGTGGGTCTGCTCGCGCGCCGCGATCCTGAAGGGCGTCAACGTCGGCGACGGCGCGGTGGTGGGGTACCGGGCCGTGGTCAGGCGCGACGTGCCTGCCCGGGCGATCGTGATAGGCAACCCGGCGCAGGTAGTGAAGCGCCTCGACGGCCAGTCCGCGGAACGATGACGGCTCACCGAACCCATGCGGATCGCCCGGCCGCGGCATCGCCCTGCGCCCCCACCGTCTCCGTCATCGTCCCCACCTACCGGCGTCCGGACGCCTTGCGCAAATGCCTGGGAGGGCTTCGAGCGCAGACCTCTCGAGCGAGCGAGGTGCTGGTAGCCATCCGCGAGGACGACGCGGAGTCGCCGATGATCGTCGCCGAAGCGACGCAGGACCTGCCCGAGGCCCGACCTGTTATGACCCCCAGGCCGGGCGTCGTTGCCGCCATGCAGGCGGGTCTGGATGCGTCGCAGGGAGATATCGTCGCGATCATTGACGATGACGCCGTGCCCCGGCCCGACTGGCTGGATCGTATAGTGCGCGCCCTGGCTGAACGGTCCGACGCTGCGGGTGTTGGCGGTAAGGATGTCACCCACGTCGGCGGCCAGACCATTGCGGGCGAAGCACATCGCGTCGGCGTGGTCCAGTGGTTCGGCAGGCACATCGGCAACCATCACATCGGCGTGGGGCCGCCAAGATGCGTGGATGTCCTCAAAGGCGTGAACTGCGCCTACCGGGGCCGATTGCTGAAGAGCATGGGCTTCGATCACCGTCTCCGCGGGCAGGGCGCACAGGTCCACTGGGAGATGTGTCTGGGCCTCGCGCTCCGGAAAGCCGGCTGGAAGCTCATCTACGATCCCGCGATCATCGTGGATCACTATCCGGCACAGCGCTATGATGCTGACCAGCGAGAGGGCTTCAGCTATGAAGCGCGTTTCGACGAAGCACACAACGAGACGCTGGCGTTGCTGGAGTATCTTTCACCGGCGGCGCGAGGCGTGTTCTGCGCCTGGTCCGTGCTGATCGGCACACGGGCCACGCCGGGCCTGGTGCAGTGGGCGCGGTTCGCCCTCCGAGGGAACCCGGTCATTGGCCGCCGCCTCCGCGCTACGCTGGCCGGGAGACTCGCAGGCCGGCGCACATGGCGGACGACTCGGGCGTCCCGAAACGAGCCTCCTCCGCCCGGAAGGCGAAACGACCGGGGCAGACCCGTCTGACCTGTCCGACGAGTCCGGCTGGTCCGATCGCTCTTCTTATCTCGCCCCCCTCGCTACGTCGAAGGTCACCGCGCCACGGTGGCGCTTGCCCTCGAAGCGCCCCTTGCTGAGCCTGGGCGTGCATTCGCTCTGGCGTATGACCTGAATGTCCTTCACGGCGATGCGTCCGCGAACTCCGCGGAGCTCGATCCGTATACCCTCCACGGGAAGCTGGTTGCGAAGGATAAGGCGAAGAGGCCGCCAGGTCCGCTGGACCGGTACCGCCTCGGTTAGCCCGGGAAGCTCTCGACCGGAGCGGGTAACGCTGATCCGAAGATGTGCCGATGCGAGTGGGCCCGGTTGTGGCGTTACGTCCGGCGTGCCTCGGGCTCGGCAGAGGACCTCGATCTGCTCGCCGGAGTCCAGATCATTGAAGGGGCCAAGGGAGAGCGCGTTGCGGCCGGCGAGAGTGATGCTGGTCGGCGCAGGTTCCTGCTTCACATCCACGTGCGCATGGAACGGGACGACGTAGATCGAGCCCTCCCATGAGCCGTCGGCGTTCAGGCTCTTGAGGAGCCCCGTGTGATCGGGCCCCGTGCCGATGCAGGCGATGTCGAAGCGCCGCTTGCCGTCGGAGTACGGGCGTATCTGGCCGACACCTCCCGTCAAGCCGGGCCTCGGCGGGTCCTCGGCGATGAGCCGCTCCAGCGCTTTGTGCATGGTGTCGTTGTAGCCGCGGTCGTGCCCCTCGGGCCACAGCATGCAGTGCGCCGAAACGCAGCCGTTGTCAAACATGAACCGCAATTGGCGATAGGCCGCATCGGCGTCCGGCGTCAGGGCCTGGTACTCGCCCATTGACATGGCATCGAAGCCCGCTGCATGAGCGTCCTGCAGCGCGTCGTGAGGGCGGTTGTACCATACGCCGTAGCGGGTGAAGCCGTAGCCGGCGCCGGCGTTGAGCATCCAGTCAACGGGCGTAAACCGCGCCGTGACGTCGCTGAAGGCCTGCAGGTTGCCGACGGCGTACGTGTCGGGTATCTGGTGGCACTTCACGATCTCAGGCGGGAAGCCTGCCGCGAGCGCTTCTCGGAACGTCTCGGCGACACGGCGGGTGACGACATACCGGTTGTACTCGATCCATGCCCTGTAGTACGGATTGGCTAGATCGTAGCGGTCCCACGGACCCCGGTCCCAGTTCCGCGGCGCGTCGAAGTACTCGGTGAAGCTCGTCCCCATGGCGCGGTTGATCTCGCCGGGCGTGCCGCCGTAGATGCGCCGCAGGTAACCGTAGAACCCTGAGATCATCGTCAGGTTGTAGTCGCCCATGGAGGCGTCGGCTTCCACAGCGATCTCGTGCTCGTGATTGGGCTCTAGGCCCGCGCAATGCTCGGGTCTCTGCCGGAACGGAACCACGAGCTGCCGCAGAAAGCCGCGAAGGGGCAGGATGTAGAGGTTGTCTATTGCGGGCAGGCCGAACGCATAGGTCGAGGCGTAGAAGTCCAGGTTGCCGAACTCGCCGTATTCGACGACCTTCCCGTTGCGCGTCAGCATCGAGTAGATCGGCATGCCCGTCGCGGCCTCTCTGCTGTCCAGCCACTGCTGGAAGACGCCCTTGGGCTGTCGGTGGGTGAAGCACGGCTCCCAGAGCTTCGGGCGATCCGTCAGGTAGCCCGCGAAGCCCCCCGTCGTCCCGAAGCGCTTCCGCATGGCCTCGGCGCTCCAGCTCCGAGGGGCCGCCGCGGTCTCCGGGCGCCTGCCGGCTTCGGTGGCATGATCGGTCCTCAGGTGCGCGAAGTCGCTGGCGCGGACGTACCTGCCCTGCGTCGTTGGGCGGTACCACTGGAACCAGAAACGGTTCTCATAGGCCCCGATGTCGAGTTGCCGAGGCGACCCCGAGTCCCGCAGAACCGCGACGGTTGATCGGCTCGGGTGGGGCCCCACGGCGTAGAAGCGCCCGCCGAAGGCCGATGGGTGGACCCCCTCGACCCGATCCGCACCCTCAACGTTGCCCAGAGCAACGACGGCAGGAGCGGAGCCATCGAACCTGAGGAGGTGAGCGAGACGGGCGCCCTTCCGGTACACGAGCAGCCCGTCTGCACGGTCTCCGGGTGCCCTGGCAAGTGAGACCGATCCCTCCGTCAAGGCCGGCAGGCGGAACGATCGAAGGAGCCTGCCGGATACGTCGTGGAGCGCACAGACGCCACCGCCGGCGACCGCGATCTCCTCGCCGGCCTTATCACGAAGGAAGTTGCCCGCCGCGATGGCAAAGGGCGCACGTATGGACCGGCTGGGCTCGAACGACGTGACCGGCACTCCGTCGAGACCGAAGCTCCTGACCTCGCGCATCGAGGCATCGGTTAGCGGCGCGCTCACTATCCTCAGCGCGCCACGTGATGTTCGGGCCAGTTCCACCGCTACGCCGCCGTGCACGCGGGGCGGATAGGCCAGGAACTGGAGATCGGCGATGCCGAAGGGTCCCAGAACGCGGATGAGTGTGTGGTTCGCCGGGTCCGGCCCCTCTCCCGCCACGATGGTCGGCGCGAGCGGGACCGACGGGCGGCCTGTCTGCCAGGCGCACATCCGGACCTGCGTCGGCAGGTCAAGGTAGGGGTCAACAACGGCGACGACGGTGTTGCCGCCGACACGCCATACATCGCGAGGATGGCGCACGATCGGCACGGTCCGCTCCAGCGCCGCCATCCGAAGCGAGGGCGCCCTTGGCCCTTCCCGTGGCCTCCAGGGACGACCCACGATCTCGATCCGGGGATCGCCCCATAGCGCCCAGTCAGCCTGGCTGTTGGCTCGCGCCCCCATCGTGAAGGTCACGGCGACGGTCTTCCCGGCGTCCTCGGATAGATCGGCTGCCCACTCGAACCACTCCTGCTTGTCCCACCCGCGACGGAGCATCTCTCGGCCGTTGACGAGTACGGCGAACTCGCATCCGTCGAACGCGGGGGTGTCCCCAACGGCGATCCGGTCCGACATGCCGCCATAGAGCCTGAGACGAAGCGACTCCCCCGGGTTCAGAGCGGGCAGAGGCACGGCAGGGAACTCCAGTCGCGCGGCAGGCGCGCCGGCGTCGAGAGGCGGATGCTGGAAGATACAGGCGCGGCTGACACCCCCCGCCCGATCGGTCCTGGCCTCAGTCGAGGCCGAGCCGATGGCCTTGGCGTCGCCGAAGCTCTCGACGAAGTCGTATGCCACGGCCCAACGTTGCTCGTCCGGCTTCATGGTCCGACCTCCCAGCCAGGCTGTTCCCAAGCCCATCGCCACCGCAGCCGCGCACACGAGTCGGCTCATCCCAGACCTCCATGCCGTGTCCCGTGCGAGACGAGCGACCCGCCCCGCTGTCATCGGGACAGCCGACCGCGGTTTCGGGACAGGCGGAACGCGTTCCTGCGATGCCGCACGAGCGGGTGCGTCTCACGATTTGTGACGGGCGCCCGCATGCTGCCCCTGCCGTCATCCCCGCATGTCGTTGGCGGGGACCCACGTCATTCTGGATTCCCGCCTTCGCGGGAATGACGAACTTTCAGCATCTCAGAGTTCCCTGGCCCTATGCGAACTAGTTTGAGGCGTGGTCTGACGAGTAAGTGAAGGCCACCCTACGAAAAGAGTTTCCTGATAGTGTGTCATTCGGAGGTGATGGAGTGGACGGAGAT
>Ga0172374_1002215_pt1 | contig 12494 bp, 12 predicted proteins | sample LakKiv3m_FD_114536 | JGI IMG/M metagenome (GOLD analysis project Ga0172374, IMG submission 114536) | Freshwater microbial communities from Kabuno Bay, South-Kivu, Congo - kab_092012_10.3m | ecosystem: Environmental > Aquatic > Freshwater > Lake | place: Democratic Republic of the Congo... | reverse complement strand
TATTATTGATTCAATATCCTCACTCAATTTCTTATCCTGTATATCTCTCTGCATTAATTTTGCGATGCCTATCATATTCCCTATGGGATTGTTTATCTCGTGCGCTATCCCTGCGGCGAATTTACCGATAGCTGCAAGCCTTTCTGCTTGACTTAGTTTTTCTTCCATGCTTTGCAGGTTTCCGAGATCCTGAGCCATCTTATTGAAGCCCTCTGCAAGCTCTCCTATTTCATCCTTTGATGTTACGTCAATCCTATATGCGAAGTCGCCCTTTCCTATTCTCTCGGCCCCTTCCTTTAATCTGATAACCGGCAGCATCAGTTTCTTCATGAGAATAAACAGGATAGATATTGATATCGCAAATGTGGCAAAGAGGAGTATCAGAAACGTGAGACGGGTTTTACCGATGATCTTCGGCAATATGTCCTCCTGAAGGATTATTACGTTGCCTATAACAGAACCAGCCGCATCTTTCAATGGAAATTTTATGACGAGATTATCTAAGTCGTTTTTTTGTATCGTAGATGAGATGGTTCGGTTTGTATTATCTGCAATCATCAGGTCCGTATCGCTCAGTTTCTTAATCTTTGAAAGGAGGTCGTTGTCAAGCAGTATCCCCGATGTTATAGTCCCTATTATCTGGTTCTCATTATAATAGATAGGCGCCGATGCCTTTATAATAAATCCTTTTTCCGTGAGCGAAATCCCTGACACTACCTTGCCTTGAAGGGCACTCTTTATTAGGGGATCTGCTGACCTGTTTTCTTCATATTTATCGGGCTCTTCAGCTATGGCAACTACATGCCCGCTGGTATCTCCAAGTTCTATTGAACTGACATCAAAAGATTTATGGAGGCGTGTTACTGCTCTTAAGGGGTGTTCTCTTTCGCCAGCAAGTTCGGTATGATAAAAAAGCGTGTCTTTTATCTCCCTGTCGTTGCTGAAAAGTTTTGTGTAATTAGTGACCTTGCTCTGATAATCTTCAAAAAGCTTTATTGCTAGGTTTCTTACGCTCTCCAGATGGTTTTGCTGCTGTCTTAAAAGCGCATCTTGAATAAGGTATGAGATGGCAGGGATTATTATAATTATAACAAGTATTATGGTCAGAATAATGATTGAGATAATCTTATGCCTTATCGGAAGCTTTTTCCAGAGAACTTTCATCTTACCCTTGCAAATCCTCTTCCGATTATTGCCTGCCCTTCATCGCTTAAAGCAAATTCAAGAAACTTCTTTGTAAAATCATCGGGTATTTCTTTAGTGATTATATACAAGTCGCCTTTCAGCGGGTAAAGTCCCCTTTCCGTGTTATCGGGCGTTGGGGCAATGCCATCTATATTAATCATCCTTACCTTTGCCTCCTGTGCAAATATCCTGCTTACAACTGCTATGGAGTCAGGGAAACGCTGCACGTATTCAACAAGCCCCTTGTCTGTTTTGACTATGATTGCTTTTTTTGGAACAGCACCCTTAATGCCGAGCCCCTTTCTTACAGGCTCATCCATATCCCTGCAATGGTCCCTAAAAATCAATGCAATCGGTTTATCTATTCCGCCGACCTGTTTCCAGTTGGTGATGAGTCCATTATGAATGTCAGATATCTGCTTGAGGGTTAAGTTGTTTATCTTATTCTTTGGATTAACAATAACAGCCTTAATATCAACGGCAACCTTATGCTGAATCAGATTGTATTTTTTTGCCTTATCCGGTGTTAAGGGACAGCAGGCGCCTCCCATTGCGTGCCTCCCGCTTACGACAACAGCGATTCCGTCCGAACAGCCGCCGCCCTTCACAAAAACTTTAACGCCGTATTTTTTCTCAAAGGCCTTTGCAAGACTTTCAAGTGCTCCGTGCGTAAGAATATGCGTTCCCTGATAACCGATATCAGCAGCATATGTGGAGACAGTAAATAAGAGAGTCAGGAATAGGCAGCAAAACAATGTTCTTAATGGCAAAGATTCCATTCTCTAATTATAATACATCATATGCTTCTATGGCTTGTGGATTTATAATCTGCGCGGCCGTGATTGGAGAAAAACGGGTTCCTGTATCAATATTTGTTTACATTATAGACGCTTCCTTGTTTTCGCCGAAGATGATTGGCCGCTGGGTTTGCGATTAATGAATAGCTTATGATATATTAACTTCTGTCATGAGAGTTAAGCGCTTTATTACGCGTCTGTTGTTTTTTGTATTGTTTGCCTTTTACACTATATCGCCTATTTCTTATGCCTACGCCTCACAGAATATAGAAGAAAAAATCAGCCAGCCGGATGAAACGCGTTCTATCTCTGAAAAGATTTCTATTTGCCTTTGGGAGCTGATCTGCAATCAATTCGTTTCCGCAGGGGATACGGCGGATTCCGGCTCTACGGAAAGAGTCCTTCTTAAAAAGAAACGGGCGATTGTTCCCAGAAACATCACTCCAATATACGCCTATCTCGAAGATTTGTCTCCAACTGAAAAGTATTTTGCGTTGACAGGCGGCGCTCCTGCTAAATTTTTTGAGCGGGAGATACCAAAGCCGCTTGACGGAGCGCACTCCTTACATTCAGGCCTTTCTCCTCCATCCGCATAATTCCGAACAGACATTGCCATTTTTATTTTTAAGTTCTGGATTTGTTTATAAATTCCAGTAATTTTTATTTTCTTTGAAAAAAAGGGAGGATTTGGCATGAAAAAGATTGCAATCATAATATTAATGTTAGGCTTAATCGGTTTTGGCTGCAGCTCAAAAAAAATAGCGCTTGCTCCTGAAGGAGCCGACAAACAATCCGGCGCATCGCAGACGCAGCCGACATCGGATGAAGCAAAGAAGTCCGGCGAAGATTCTACAAAAACAGGACAAAAACCTATGATGGCCAAACCAGGGATTGAATCAAGAGATATCCCTCTAAGAAGCAAAGAGATGTCCGAAATACTCAAGGACGTCTATTTTGATTTTGACAGCTATGATGTCAGAGATGACGTCAAGCCGGCCTTGAGAGCTTTGGCAGGCTATCTTATCAAAAATGGCTCAGAAAAATTACTTATTGAAGGCCATTGCGATGAAAGAGGCACAAATGAATACAATCTCGCTCTTGGCGAGAGAAGGGCTCAGGCAACAAAGAAGTTTCTTCTTTCGCTTGGCGTTGCTTCTTCGCGGATGGAAGTCATAAGCTATGGCGAAGAAAAGCCCGTATGCTCGGAACAAACAGAAGATTGCTGGCAAAAAAACAGGAGAGCGCATTTTGTAATAAGTTAGCGTAAAAATTAACAACACAGCGCCGGGACTATCCGGCACCGGCGCTTCCAAGGGAGGAGTAGTATTCGATAAAAAATTTACTAATGCGGGATTAATTCATTAAGGAGGCAAATGGTGAAGAATAATTTTTTATTAATTATTTTCTGCATTGTCATTATTATATTTTTACAGGCCGGCAATAACTTTAATCTTAAAGGCGCGCCGGTTGCGCCGGTTGATATAAATACACAGCAAAATTACAGGGACATACGCGATACGGTCCAAAAGGGCGAGACGCTTTTTGATATTTTCAAAAAGCACAATCTTGACACGGGAATCCTTTTCGAGATGAAGGAGGCCTGCGCGGATGTTTATAAGTTGGGCGAGGTGCATCCTGACCACCGATACAAAATAGCGCTTGGAGAAATGAACCGGATAAATTCATTTGACTATTGGATAGATGACGATTCCATCTTAAATATTACAAGGAATGAAGCGGGATTCAGCGCCGAAAAGATAGCAATTGAGTATGAAAAAAGGATCCAACAGATAGGAGGACTGATAAGGGATAATTTAATATCTTCAATCGGAGAAGGCAGAGAAAACCTGATGCTGGCTCTTAATCTGTCCGATATCTTTGCATGGGATATTGATTTTACGTCAGACCTTAGAAACGACGACGGGTTTAAGATTGTTGTGGAGGGCCTGTATCTGAACGGGGAATTTAAAAAATACGGGGATATACTTTCCGCCGAATTTATAAATGACGGCGCAACATATCTCGCATACAGATTTGAATATAACGGGGAAGCTCATTATTACGGCGAAGATGGAAAATCGCTCAGGAAGGCGTTTCTAAAGGCGCCTCTTAGCTTCAGGCGCATAAGCTCCCGTTTTACCAATGGAAGATTTCATCCGATATTAAAGAGATACAGGCCGCATCACGGCCTCGATTATGCGGCCGCGGCAGGGACGCCTGTTTCAGCCGTAGGCGATGGGACTGTTTTTTTTGCAGGCAGGAAAGGGCAGTATGGAAATCTTGTTATTGTAAAACATAGAAATGGATGGAAGACATATTACGGCCATCTGTCAAGGATTGGAAAGGGTATCAGGAAAGGGAGAAAGGTGGAGCAGGGCCAGGTGATTGGATATGTAGGCGCCACAGGGCTTGCAACCGGGCCGCATCTTCATTATGAGGTAAGGATTAATAACAGGCCTGTTAATCCGCTTGCCGTAAAATTACCGCGAGGCGAACCTATTCCAAAAACATTAATGGCTGAATTCAGACAATTCAAAAATCAAATGGACTCACGGCTCGCTTCAATAACGCCTTCAGCATTTGCCTTTGACGGAAAGGCAAAATATGATAGCCTATAGGTAGTTCTGATTTTTTCAATGGGGGGCAGATGGATATAAATATAAAAGGAGTTCTTATCCCAGCAACAGCGGCGTTAATATCTATTGTTATATTATTCGTTGTCAGAAGCATATCGTTTAAGCTCCTTCACAGATGGGCGGGGAAGACAGAGACCCATGTTGATGACATAATAATCAAAGCCTTCAAGACGCCGTCTATTTACTGGTGCTTTGCAATAGGGCTTTATATGGGAATCGCCGTATCAGAGCTCCCTGAACAATATGTTTTTTATCTGAGCAAGGTAATCCACGTGATTATAATATTATCCGTTACTATTGCGACAGCAAACCTGGCAGGTAAGATATTTAAGAATTATATTCACAAATCCAACCTGCCTATTCCAACAACAGGGCTTGCATACGGGATATTGAAGAGCCTAATTCTTGTTATAGGCATATTGATTATACTTAGCCTGCTTGGAATCGCTATAACTCCCATCATCACGGCGCTTGGCGTTGGAGGGCTTGCGGTTGCCCTTGCGCTTCAAGACACGCTGGCAAATCTGTTTGCAGGCATTCATATACTTGTCGAAAAGTCCGTCAGATGCGGAGATTTTATCAAGCTTGAAACAGGCCAGGAAGGTTACGTGGACGACATAACATGGAGGACGACGAGGATAAGGATGCTTCCTAATAACATTGTCGTAATCCCAAACAGCAAGCTGGCCCAGAGCGTTGTGACTAATTATCATCTTCCTGAAAAAAGAATGTCTCTGCTGATACCAATAAGCGTAAGCTATTCATCAGACCCGGTGAAGGTAGAACAGATACTTATTGAAGAGGCTAAAAAAGGAGCAGGTGAGATTCCGGGGCTTCTTGGGGACCCCGAGCCATTTGTGAGATTTATACCGGGCTTTGGAGAAAGCTCCCTCGATTTCACGCTTATATGCCAGGTGCGTGAATTTGTAGACCAATATCTTGCGCAGCACGAACTGAGAAAAAGGATATTTAAAAGATTTCAGGAAGAAGGCATAGATATCCCATTCCCACACAGGACGGTATATCTCAGGGAGGAAAAGGATTGGAATAAACAGTAAGACGCCCTGAAATTCAAGGCGTAAAAAAACGGGATTCTAAATTAAAATTAGAAGGAGGCAGTATAATGGATGAGAGAGATGTTTACAGGGCGCAAGAGGCAATGAAGTCTGCAATGAAGAAAGGGCCTATGAGGCTGGCGCTGATTATTGGAGCAATTTTGGTGTTTTTCCTGTTTCTGAATCCATGGGTCCAGATTGGTGCTGGTGAAAGAGGAGTGGTGCTTAATTTCGGCGCTGTCCAGGAGAGCGTGCTTGGGGAAGGGCTGCATTTCAGGATACCCATAATGCAGAAGGTCGTCCCCATGGACGTCAAGGTGCAGAAGGCAGTGACCGACGCCGCGTCTGCTTCGTCTGATCTTCAGGATGTGACCTCATCAGTTGCGCTTAACTATCATATAGTGCCCGATAAGGCAAATGTTGTCTATCAAACCCTTGGGATATATTTCAAAGAGCGTATTATAGACCCTGCAATACAAGAAGTAATGAAGGCTGTATCAGCCAGATATACGGCAGAAGAGCTTATCACAAAGAGGCCGGCAGTAAGCGCTGAAATGCAGGAAACACTTACTAAAAGACTCCTGCCGCACAACATAGCAGTTGATGCTTTCTCTATAACCTCATTCAGCTTCTCTAAGGTATTTACAGAGGCTATCGAAGCTAAGCAGACAGCAGAACAGCTTGCGCTAAAGGCAAAAAGAGACCTGGACAGGATAAAAATAGAGGCAGAGCAGAAGATTACGGCGGCAAAGGCAGAGGCAGAGTCCTTGCGGCTGCAGAGGGCAAATATTTCAACGGATCTTATAGAGCTTAGAAAGATAGAGGCAAATCTCAAGGCTATAGATAAATGGAATGGCATACTACCGCAGGTTACAGGCGGCGGCGCAATACCATTTATCGGAGTAGGCGATATACAGAAGAGATAACCGGATAACCGGAGGTGCCAGTGTTTAGATATGTTTTGCTTCTTATTATTGCGGGCATTATAGGCGGCATTATAGCCAGCAGAAAGGGGCGCAGTCCGATATTTTGGTTTATGCTATGCGCGATTGTTCCGCTGCTTATTGTAGTTATCGCGGTGCTTCCACCCGTTGTATCTAAAGGGTACACTAAAAAATGCCCTTACTGCGCAGAGATCGTCAAGGAAGACGCTATAGTTTGCAAGCATTGCGGCAGGGAGTTGCCCATAGAGATGGTCAAGGGCCCCTCGTCATGGACGCATGGTTCTTAAATAAAAATTGAACCACGAAATGCTCTATGAGCTGAAAGAGGACAAAAAGGAAAGGGAATGGAAAAAATAATAAAGCCTTTTGAGTTCAAGCAATGTGTGAGTATTCTCAAATCCACAGGCAAAAAAGCCGCAAATCTTCGCGGCCTCAGGAATATTATCGCCGAGGTTAGCGATGATTGCATATTCCATCATACGTATCAGTATTTCCTGAAAGGACATATTCTCGAATATACCAATGATTTTGCCCAATGGGCAGGTGAAGGCCTTGAGGAAAGAGCTCTTGCCGAATATCTTTCTAACATAGACCCTTATTCCTTCAAGGACATCAACGGCCTGAGGCAGGAACTGCTGAATGTCATAGACCGTTGCCTTGCGGACTTTCCTGAGCCAAGAGAGGCGATGCAAGGCGATGAGTTTTACTTCAACGAAACCGTAACCCTTACATTCCCTGTCGGCATAAGGGTAAAGAACCTGGCTGAATTTTTAATAGCAATTAAATACATAGATGCCGCAGCTATTTACTATCATTTTTATGAAGCAAGAGTCAGGCTCGGGGTTGATGACTTTTCAAAATGGCTTGAGGATTCGCAGGGCAGAAACGAACTGGCTGAAAGGATAAAGGCGATTGACCCGTTTATGCACAGCATAGAAGGAATAAAGAATCACATAATAGAGGCTGTTGAAGAGGAGGTAAGGCGAGACATGGAGGCTGTAGAGCAATGATTACTCAATACTCCGGCATATCTCCAAAGGGTGATTTGATACTCCTGCAACGGCTTGGAGAGAAACTGAAAAACAGGTCTTTTCTGCACATAAATTCTACACGCGCTGGCGGCGGCGTGGCGGAGATTCTGCACAGGATGATCCCGATACTTAAAGACCTCAACATCAATGCGAGGTGGGAGGTCATCGAAGGCGATGAAAAGTTTTTCGATATAACGAAGAAAATACATAATGCCCTTCAGGGCAATTTCGAAAATATCACTAAAGACATGTGGCAGCACCACTATGAAGTCAACAGAATAAATGCTGAAAAGATCAACTTCGATGCGGATGCAGTTTTGATACATGACCCCCAGCCTGCTCCGCTTATTGAATTCAGGAAATCAGGCAAATGGATATGGAGATGCCATATAGACGTATCACATCCTCTAAAAGAGATATGCGATAATTTGATCCGTTACTGCGGGAAATACGATGCCGCCATTTTTTCTGTAGCAAAATTTACAAGGGCAATGGGAATAGACGAATTTATAATACCTCCATCTATAGACCCTATCAGCGAAAAGAACAGGGAATTGACAGGAGAGGAAATAGGCGAGACGCTGAATAAATTCCGAATATCGCCTGACAGGCCAATTATTCTTCAGGTCTCGCGTTTTGACAGATTTAAAGACCCTATCGGCGTGATTTCAGCTTACAGGCTGGTCAAAAAATACAATGACTGTATTCTCATTCTTGCAGGAAGCCCTGCGGCAGACGACCCTGAAGGAGAAGCAGTGCTTAAGGAGGTTCAGGATTATGCGGCAGACGACCCTGACATACACATTCTCTTATTGCCTCCTTTTAGCGGCAAAGACATCAATGCTCTTCAAAGCGCTGCGACTGTGGTATTGCAGAAATCTTTAAAGGAAGGGTTCGGGTTAACCGTATCCGAGGCCATGTGGAAGGGCAAGCCTGTGATAGGAGGAGCAACCGGAGGCATTCCGCTCCAGATAGTGCATGGCGTTACAGGTTTTCTCGTCCATTCGGTGGAAGGCGCGGCCTTCAGGATAAGGCAGGTATTGAACAATCCTGAAATGGCGAAAAGGATGGGTGAAAACGGAAGAGAATATGTAAGGAAAAATTTTCTTATAACAAGGCAGATAAGAGATTATCTTTCTGTATGGCATGTAATGGAAAATAAAGGGAAAGGCGTTATGGAGCTTTAGGTTATGAAGATTACAATCCGCCTTATAGTCTCTCTAATTTTTGTAATAGCGCTTGTGGTGACTATTTTTTCTTTCCTTCAGGTTCGCAATGAGAGAAACCGTCTGATAAACGATTTAGAACGAAGGACTATTATCTTGTCCGAGAGCTTAGAAGAATCGGTAAAATCTCTTCTGCGGTCTAACTCTCTCAAAAAGCTAAACCGCCTTGTAGAAAGATTCGGGAATCGTGAGAGGCTTAAAGGAGTGGCTGTCTATGATCAGCAGGGCAATATTCTGGCATTAACTGCCGGCCTTATTCCAAAAATCCCGCAGCCCTTGCCTCTGGCAGTGAAATCTACTGCGGAAAATCAACCTGCCATCAGTTTTATGGATATTGATAACAAAAAAATATACCTATATGCCCTTCCAATTTTGGAAGAAAATAACACATTCGGGACTCTGGTGCTTTTTCAGGACGCTTCGTATATTGACGTCAGGCTTGGATATATATGGCAGGATAATCTGCTCCGTTTCTTAATCCTGGCAATACTAATCGTCTTAATTACACTTTTGATGGTGCGGTGGAGCATCACCGGCCCTATAGCTCAGTTTGCAGAATGGATGAGGGCCATGCGAATGGGGAAAAGTAAAGCCGGCCAGACCTGCATCCCATTGAAAGGAGATGTCCTATACCCTTTAATCTCGGAAGTAACGCATTTAGCAAAAAGCCTGTCAATAGCCCGGGCGCGTGCGGAAGAAGAAGCAAAACTGCGCGTTCAGGCGGAGTCCTTGTGGACCGCAAATCGTCTTAAGGAACATATGCGGGTTGAACTGGAAGGCAAGAAGCTTTTCCTGATTTCAAACAGGGAGCCTTATATGCATGTAAAAGAGGGGCGCAATGTTAAATGCATCACACCTGCAGGGGGTCTTGTCACTGCTCTTGATCCTGTAATGCGCATATGCGACGGATTATGGATTGCGCACGGCAGCGGAGAAGCTGACAGGGAAGCAGTGGACAGCAATGATAAATTGCGTGTTCCTCCTGAAGAGCCTGCTTATACTTTAAAAAGACTTTGGCTCACAAAAGAGGAGGAAGACGGTTATTATTATGGTTTTTCGAATGAAGGGCTCTGGCCCTTGTGTCACATTACACATACCCGTCCTCTCTTCCGCCTTGAAGACTGGGTTCTTTATCAGAAGGTAAATGAAAAATTTGCCGAAGCCTTAATAAAAGAGATTGAAGATGAAGAATCCCCGCTGGTTCTGATTCAGGATTATCATCTTGCGCTTCTTCCGCTGCTGATTAAAGAGAAGCGTCCTGATGCAAAGATAGCGCTCTTCTGGCACATCCCCTGGCCGAACCCTGAGGCCTACGGAATATGTCCATGGCATCAGGAGATACTGATAGGAATGCTGGGAGCCGATATAATAGGGTTCCACATTCAGTTTCACTGCAATAATTTTCTTGATACTGTTGACAGGTTTCTCGAATCGAAGATTGACTGGGAACAATTTTCTGTCGACAAGGGCGGCCATACGACTTTTGCTAAGCCATTTCCCATAAGCGTCAGTTTTGAGGGCCTTTCAGATAAAGCTTTTGCGGAGGGAAGGGAATTAACCAGAGAAACAATCCTCAGAGAGATAGATGTGCATGCAGAATACCTCGGCATTGGGGTTGACAGAGTTGACTACACAAAGGGTATCCCTGAACGTTTCAGGGCTATAGAACGCTTTTTAGAAAAATATCCGGAGTTTATCGGGAAGTTCACGTTTATGGAATTGGGAGCTCCAAGCCGGACTCACATAAAGCGATACAGGGATCTTATGACAGAAGTGGAAGAAATGGCAGACAGGATAAACTGGAGATTTCAGGCTAAGGGATGGAAGCCTATTGTATTTTTAAAGGCGCATCACAGCCATGACGATATCAACCGTTTTTACAGGGCCGCCGACGTTTGCATGGTCACTTCCCTTCATGACGGAATGAACCTAGTTGCAAAGGAGTTCGTTGTGAGCCGTGATGATGAGGACGGGGCGCTGATACTCAGCCAATTCGCAGGCGCATCACGTGAACTTAAAGACGCGATTATTATTAACCCTTATGATATAGAAGAAATGGCTGAGGCTATCCATATGTCACTTGCCATGGATCCATCCGAGCGGGCAGAACGCATGAAAAGAATGCGGGCGTTAGTCAGAGAGCATAATATCTATCGTTGGGCAGGGAACCTGATCACTAAGCTGGCGCGCCTGCGATCGTCAGACGTCTCTAATGAAAAATGAGTAAAACGCATTACTTATTTGATAAACTTGTTTACAAGAAATTTCTCTCTAAAATCAGAAGTCGTAGAAAAATCGTGTTATCACTTGATTTTGACGGAACGCTGGTCCCTATTCAGAGGGACCCCGCGCAATGTTATCTGCTGGATAAGATAAAAGAGCAATTGACGCTGCTTGCCGTCTCAGGCCGCTGTCATTTGATGGTTTTAAGCGGAAGGTCCTTAGCGGACATTAAAGAGAGAGTGCGCATGCGTAAAATTTATTACGGCGGCAATCATGGCCTGGACATATCCGGGCCCGGTATCAGATATACGCATCGCAGGGCACGGGCCGCAAGGCCGGTCCTCATAAAAATAAAAAAACTGCTGGCCGAAAAAATAAAAAATATCAAAGGCGCATGGCTTGAAGATAAAAAATTTACCCTTAGCCTTCACTTCCGCTCCGTTAAAACCGTGGATATCCCGCTTGTAAAAAAGATTTTCTATAATACTGCCGATGAACTTTTAAAGAAGAATTCATTGGCTGTTATTAAAGGGAAAAAGGTCTTAGAATTAGCGCCTGACATATCGTGGGATAAGGGCAAAGCTGCCCTCTGGATTTTACATAAATTGAAAGGCAAATATCTGCCCGTCTATATAGGCGATGACTGGACTGACGAGACCGCCTTCCGCGCGCTCAATAAAAAGGGAATTACAATACGGGTTGGGAAATCGGCAAGGACCGCCGCAGATTATTATCTGAAAAGCCAGAGGGAGATTATTAAATTTCTTAAACACGTGAACGAATGCTATCATAAAACTTATGGAATCTGAATTTTTAAAATCACTGGTTATTATCTTTGGGGCCTCGGCGCTGGTAGTATTTTTGCTCCACAGGCTTAAGATGCCTTCAATTGTAGGTTTCCTTATTGCCGGAACGATTATAGGGCCTTACGGCGTCGGATTAGTTAAAAAAACTTAAACATGATTTCCATTGAATACATAATTGCAGGCTCGGCGATTCTTCTGCTCCTTAGCATTATTGCGAGCAAGGCATCCGACAAACTGGGAGTTCCAGCCCTTCTTATATTTCTTGTTGTGGGAATGCTGGCCGGCTCTGACGGCCCCGGAGGCATACATTTCGACGACCCCTATCTTGCCCAGTTGCTTGGCGTTATTGCCTTAGCGTTTATACTCTTTGCGGGAGGCCTGGATACCCAATGGGCGAGTGTAAGGCCGATGCTGTGGCCTGCCGCGATGCTTTCCACATCCGGCGTGCTTATCACGGCCTTGCTGGTGGGCTGGTTTGCAACCATTGTTTTGGGGTTTTCCTGGCTTGAAGGCCTGCTCCTCGGCGCTGTTATATCCTCTACCGATGCCGCGGCAGTTTTTTCCGTGCTGCGGTCTAAAAGGGTCGGCTTA
>Ga0172374_1002210_pt1 | contig 12507 bp, 14 predicted proteins | sample LakKiv3m_FD_114536 | JGI IMG/M metagenome (GOLD analysis project Ga0172374, IMG submission 114536) | Freshwater microbial communities from Kabuno Bay, South-Kivu, Congo - kab_092012_10.3m | ecosystem: Environmental > Aquatic > Freshwater > Lake | place: Democratic Republic of the Congo... | reverse complement strand
CAAAAGCGTAGGTGAGTATGAGCCAAAAGTGGCCTTGGACGGCGGACCGGAAGGCTTCAGCCTGATTGAAAAATTTCTAAATCAAGCCAAAAGCAAAATTAAGCCAAACGGCTTAATTTTGCTGGAAATAGACTACACCCACCCAGATTTACTCAAATCCAAGTTTCGCCAAGATTGGCGGATCCATACTTGGGTCAGCCCTTTAAGCCGCTGTATCTTTGCCCAGTTACAGCCAAAATCCAAAATAATCTAGACAATTGGTACTATCAACACTATTCTGTAAACACTTGAAGTCTGCGATCACTTATGCTAGATTTTTGACCTATGTCGATACAACAAAAAAGATGTTTTGAGGCGAGACGTACCCAAGAACAAAGGTCTCTAGCCATCATGGAAATTAAAGCAATGTATCGAGACATACTTAAACAAGAACCAACCTGCAATCAAAAAGATGATATCTCAATGCTGTCAATTCCCCGCTATACTCAACACACTAACATAGTATAAAATGTGTGTTGGTAGAAAGGGCAAGTATATGTCAGTTAACTCCAAGCGGTTCTTTAGTCCGCAACAAAAACTGGAAATTGTATTGGAAAGCTTTCAGCGTGACACCACCATTGAAGCGGTGTGTAGGAAGTTTGGTTTGGTCAGATCGGTAATTCATAGATGGAGAAATGAGTTTAGAAATCGGGCAGTTGATCTATTCACAGACAAAAGATCTCCTAAAAATAAAGCTCTGCTCAATGGTTTTGAACCGGGAGAATCGCCAGATGATTTAAAAAAGATTATTGGTAATCTGACTGTTCAACTGGAGATCTTAAAAAAAGCTCAAGGGTTACTGCGCTTCAAGTAACAGAGCGCGTTATCTTAGCAGAGCATTTGCGCTCTAGTAACCCGGAGAAATACCACAAAAAGATTCTTGCTCAAGCGCTCTGCTTTGAACGCACTATGTTCTACTACCAATCAAAAATGGCAGTCAGGGATAAGCAGGTGGCCATTAGAATAGAGCAACTCCACGAAGAGCTAGACGACACTTTGGGACATAAGAAACTAGCTCCCTTGCTTGGTATGGGTAAGAATCGAGTCTGGCGAGTAATGAAGAAGTATGGACTTAAGCCCAGAATGAGAAAGAAAGGCTATCACTATCATGGTAAATCTACCACTCTTCAGCCTAACCTAGCCAACCAAGAGGATTACAAAGAAAGCTTAGATCATGGGATTGTTTTCTCTGACATATTTGAGTTCAGATTGGCTGACAGCTGTGTAGTTAGAGGTTGTTTTGCTTTGCTAAAACAAACTAGGCAAGTATTATCACTAATCTTTGATTACTCTATTAAGGCTTCACTAGTACAAGCTACCATTAAAGCTATTGATTTTCTCCCCCCTGAGGCAAAAATATGGCACTCTGATCAAGGCAAGCAGTATGGAGCAGAAAAGACTATTGAGCAGGTAGTGGCTAAAGGCTTAACTCCATCTATGAGTAGAGCTGGTACACCAACTGACAATCCCTTTGCTGAAAAATTTGTCTCCACCTTTAAACACGCAGTAGTCAGAAGAAGATCTTATTACACTTTAGGTGATTTTTTGGATACTGCCAAACAATGGATAAACTTCTATAATGATAAACGTCCTCACGAGGGTATAGAGAATCTCTCACCCAACGGTTATGCCCTCAAATATGATTGGCCAATAGTACCTACAATTACTCGGCTAACTGTTGAGTAAAGCGGGGAATTGACATATTGCAAATGTTTTTCTGCCTCTAACGCATCACTGTGATCAATATATTGTCTAGAGAAAGCCGATGATACATAACCATGTTTTTGACCTCTAAAATCCGAGTGATCAAGAAGTTGCTGAATAATAGGATCATTTGCAAATTCTTGACGATTCTTCTTCACCATTTCAAAAGTCAATGGATTGATCGCCACCTCAACCTCAATAAAAACTCTACTTACTTGATCATCTAAAATCCGGCTACAAAAAATAAGCCTTGCTTCTGAATAAGGACCTGTCTCTCCCCAAATTTTGTCTTGTTGGCTTTTTGTTAGGCCGAGATTAATTTTCATCAATAATGGCGGTAATTATATGCGCAATGTTGATTACTGACAAAACGTTAAAGCCAGCAATCGAAACATTGCCTTTTATTTGACATACTATGTATAATGAGTTCACAAAGACCTACTTACCGAACTGTCACCGGACGGTGACGTGCCTGGGACAACCATGATAGGGAGTAGGTCGATTTATTTAGACTCCCAGTCATCATCTTGATCGCTCGCTGTTTGATTTTATACACTTAGCAAGTATAATCTGCTTTGTGGCAAAACCCGAGGGTTGTGGTCCTTTGTTTGAACTTAATCCGTCACGCGACTGGCAAGATACCGGTTTGGTAAATCCTGGAGAAACTGGACCGGGCTGTGCGGTAAATTGCATCTACTGTAACCAAATGGGCATGGATGTCGGAGCTGAAGGCAATATGTCTCCAATTTTGAGCGGTATGGTAGACGGAGGATTGTCCATAAATACCCGTCTATATGTTGGTTCAAAACTTCAAAAAAAAGTGACATTAGAACAAGTTGAAAGGGCACTTCACGACTGGCCACTTTATACTCAAAAGTCACCCCTTTTACTAGAGAATTTTAATGATCCTGGCAACAATTGGCAAGAACTCGTTTTTCTGGTAGAAATGCTCATGAACACTTTTCATCATCAGGGACCTATCGCTTTTATTACCAAAATGGGAATAAAAGAAAGCGAGGCTAAAAGATTAGGAGATCTTAAAGAAAGTGGAGCAAAATTGATTGGAATTGTGACATATTCCAATATGCCGCAAAAAATTGAAAATTCCTCTAGCCACGTAAGACTAAAAACAATACAAAGACTTCACCAGGTTGGTTTACCTGTGATAGTTTCAATTAGACCACTGATCCGCGGAATCAATGATAGTCCAGAAAATATTAAATTAATTTTAAATCAAATAAGTGGATATGCTGACGGTGTCATGGCTGGGGGATTATTTGTTTTTGACAATTTTACATTTTCAGCATTCGAAAAAGCTGGTTACCCACTAGACGATTTTTACAAACAAGACGGTTATCCTCCAGCAAAAAAAATGGCATCTGGCTACAAAGAACTTGTTATGTCCCTGATGACTGAATTAAAACATCCGTCAACGTTCTTTTATCACACAAGTTGTGCCATAGCTACAATAGCCAACCTCAAATATGCTAATCAAGAACCAGACAGGTTGACACATTGGATTGAACCAACCGGTCAGCGTTTTGGAGCTTGTTGCAGCAAATGCCCAATGGAACAAAAACAAATATGCCAATCAGCTTGCAAAACTCCTCAAGAAGAAATTGTCACACACGCTAAAACTGCGCTTTCAAGACTTGGATATATTAACGCTGACACTGTTTTGTCCACCGATGTTCCGAATACAATACTTGTGGTAAATCATGCCCTAACCTTTGATGAACTTCTACATGTTAAAGAATGTTGCGGATGGGATGTATTAAATTTACCCACGTCTGATCAGATGGTTTATAAGATCTTTGAGGCAATTGCATCAGACGCCACAATGAATAGACCAGATCTGTTAAAAAATATTATTCGTGTTGAGCTAATTGGCCAACAATGGTTTATAACCGTAGGAGGTGTTGAGCAAAATTTAGCTAAATTAATGGAAAAATGGATACGCGGGAGATCAAGACATAGGGCTCATATCATAAGCCAATCTGCTGAAAAGTTTGAGCAAAATAAAAGCTCTTTGTTTGAACACATTTCTCAACAAAAAGATGGTTGCATTTACGCTTGTGCCCAAGGAATGTTTCAAAAATTTCTTCCCCCGTTTGCTAATATGGCAATGGCAATGCTAAACCAATATGTGTTAGACGATACCAGTCAAAATGTACATATGTTTGGAACTGTATTAGTGGCTTCTGATTTTGGATTAAATACTGCCATTCATACAAAAAATCCAGTTAATGAAGATCCATATTTAGCTCATGAAGAATCAAAAACAAATTTATTAATTATGGAAAAAATAAAAAGTTATAGTGGCAAAAACAAACTAATAATGAATTCTGGGGAATTAGATTCTGAATCTTTCGCAACAAAAGTAAAGTTACATCTGCGCTCTGGGGGAGTAGTGATGGTTTTGCTTGATTGGAACAAATGGGATAGCCAATCAGCTGAAAAGTTTGGAAACAAAAGACACGTGGTTGTAATAACTAGTGAAAATACGGCAGGAGTGGAGGTGATGGATCCTGCGGTTGAAGCAAAAACACAAGTCTCACTTGATCAAGTTTATTCGTGTCTTGATGAAAAACAATGGATAGTTTTTTTTCAATCAAAGTGTAAAAACTAGTTTTCATGTACCACGCCATGATAGGTATTAGTAATCTTTAAGCGAGCGGAGGCCGATCTCTGGGATGACTAGGCCAGGTTGGCTTTCCACTAGGAGCTTGACCCAGCGAGCGATAAGCGTGGGGTCCAGACTGTGGGATTCTTCCAGATCCACGCCCGCCTTCTTCAGTAGATCGGTCTTGACCAGGCCGGGATGAACCAAGCTAATAGCAATGTTGTGCTTGGCTACTTCTTCCTGTAGAGAAAGAACAAACCCGCGTAAGGCCCACTTGCTGGCATTGTAAACAGAACGATACTTGCGGGCGACCAAGCTAGCTTGGGAGCCCAAATGAATAATTTTTCCTTGACGCAACTGTTTCATTCTGGGCAAAACAGCTTGAGTAAAATAAATGGCTCCCAAGACATTGGTTTCAAACAGTTTTTTAATCTCATAAGGCTCGTAGCTATCCAAAGCTCCGTCTAGCAACATCCCCACACTATTGATCGCCACGTCAATTTTGCCATGACGATTTAAGATGGAGTCTACAGCGGCCTGCAGGCCGCTGGGATCAGTAATATCCGCCACTACAAACTCTACTCCAAAACTTAAAGCCAAACTGTGTGATTTTTGGGTATCACGGCCCACAACAATCAGCTGATTTTGGCCAGAAAGGATTTGGGCAATGGCTTGACCGATTCCTCCCGTGCCTCCAGCTAGTAAAATCACTGGTTTTTGAAACATAAACTAAAATCCTACTTACGGCGCCAACGCCGAAACTCATCATAAATGATCAACACTGTAGGTACTACTACCAATAAAATAATACCACCACGCGATTTGCCAAAGGCAGCAAGAAACCCTAGTTTGGGCAAAACCAGCTCCACCTTGCCAATGATCTGGTTTTGCCCCACCTCTAGCCTATCTGCAGCTTGGTTGGCATCACCTTTGGTAGCAAAACGCGGTTCACTACCTCCTTGAAGTTTTTCTATTATGCGGTGAGTAACCGTTCTTTGCTCATCATCTTTAAAAGTCACAACATCATTGAGTAAATAAGTAGCGTTTTTTTTGACCAAAATTAAGTCTCCTGTCATGATGCTTGGCTCCATTGAGCCTGATTGCACCAGATAAAAAGTAATAGGCCACTCAATCCGCGTTTTTTGAAAAATGCTCCAAACCAAAAAAGCCAAAACCAAAACACCAATAAGCCAAAGATAGTAACTAAAAGAAAAAGTCTTTCTAAACTCAATTTTTGACATGCGCTTAAACCTTAGTTGCCACCCGTTATCTGTTCCAGCTCAAAAAGCAGATCAAAGGTAACTGAATCACCCTGCACTTCATTGGCATAAGCCGAGTCTTTGGTATCCCAGTTCATGGTCAATTCCAAACTTTCACCAGCAGGAACAACAATCGGGGTAGGTCTTTGTTGCCAAAGCTGACTCAAGCTAGCGTCAGCTCCCACAGCCAAGTTCATATTTATCAAAGCTTCTTCTTGATTTCCTTGGCGCATCACAAAGGTCACCAAAACATTTTTGCCCAGTTCTCCTTCATTCTCTCCCGGATCACCGCAAGTTTGATCTTGTAAAGCTTCTGGCTCGTTACAACTATTCTCTAAGTTGTTTAAATTGGCCATACCTACAAGCAGTTTGCCGGGAAGAGAGCCAACATTATTAATCACCCAAGTTTTGCCACCAGCCAAAGCATCATCAGCTCCAATGTTGTCTACAATAATGCTTTCAGCCGCACCTCCACCCTTACCCTTCACCGCCAAGTCCAATGTGCCTACCACAAACACACCTTTTTGCGAACGCTCCACATCACTAAACAAAGCTTGGGTAGCAGCAATACCTAAAAAAGCTATAAGAAAAATCAAAAGTAAGCTTTGGACAGACGGGCGGTTATTGCGCATAAAAAGCTAATTTCATATTGTAAAACATTTTCAGATCAAAAATAAAGCAGTTTAAAAACTACCGGTACTGACTTGGCTTTGTAAAATTTCTTCATCGCTAAATTTAACTAGCCCTGTTTCATCAAAGGTTTTGAACTTTAAAGAAAAACCACAGGTGTTATTGGCCAAACCAGAGCCAGCGGGCAAACTCAAGGCCAAAACTAAATCCTCACTGCTTGCCTCTGACAGTTCTGAACTTAAAGCCAAGCCTAAAAGGGGTCCATCGTAAATACTTTGCCAATTACGCAATACTTTAAGATTTAAAGCAACACAAAGCTCGCTATTGCCAGCTGTTTGCTCCACAAAAGTTTGGTAAGTAAAGGCCATCTTGCCTTGATTGCTAATACGCACACTTTCTACCTGAAACCCGCCTGGGATTAAACCAGCTAAACTAAAAAGCAAGGATTTATTTTGACCAGTAGCGGTTTCCTGATTGGCAAAATCCAAAGTAGTGGCTTTGAGACTGTTGGCTGGTAAGATCTCTAGATCAGAGAGATCAGCATCAGTGGCCCTAGCCAAGACAACAGCCAACAAAAACACAAACAGTCCGATACGCAACCAAGAGCGCTTTTCATGTTTCATGATGTTACTTTCCCACTTGGTTTAAGACATTTTACTTCAATTCGTCAGAGAGACTCAACAGAAACTTTGACTGATGACGGGGAAACTGGTGCCTGATCTTTTTTGGTTGCTTTGGGCTTTTTTTTAAGCTCACCAATGATTATTAATATGACCGGTAAACCCACAAGCAAACTCATACCCAAAGCAGTCCTTAAACCCACTAGGAAATAACCCACCTTGGGCAAAGCCAAAAACCAAACTCCCTTAATATTAGCCAAAGGTACTGGATCTGGATCGGGAGCATGATTGTTGTCTCCTTGAGTTATAAACACCATGCCTTCAGCTGTGTTTATCTCCTCAATAATACGATGAGTGACAGTGGTACCTGCTAAATTTTTAAAGGTAATTACATCATTAATTTTGGGTGCAATGGAGACAGTTTTAATCAAGGCTAGATCGCCCGTCATGATGGTTGGCTCCATGGAGCCAGACTGAATCACAAAAGCCTGAATAGGCATGTTAGGTTGTGATAAAACCAGACAACAAACTAAAAAACCAAGCAGTAAAAAATAAAGAACCCAAACAAAGGAAAGTAATTTATTAACAATCATTTTTTAAACCTTTTTTTAAAGAGGGTGGGGGGGCGCTTGCGCCCCCCCCATATAAACCCTACTTTTTTACCGATTTTTCTCTTCCATCATTAATAGTTATGAGGGAAGGACTTGAGTCAAATCAAACTGGATATCAAAATCCAAACTGTCTGACTGAATCTCGTTACCGTAGGCTGTAGGATCAGTAGCCCAATCCATAGTCACGGTTACACTACCACCGGCAGGAATAACCACGGTGTCAGACGCATCCCACTGGGTGGCGTATTGAGCTTGATTGGCCGTAGCCAAGGTGCTGGAAACTACTTGAGTGTTGCCCACTTTGACAGTGGTGCTAATAGCATTTCCTAGCTCTCCCTCGCCCAAACCTGGAGTACCACAAGTGGTGTCAACTTTGGCTTCTGGCTCATTACAGCCGTTGTCGTAATTGTTGACATTCAACACTTTAAATGACAACTCGCCTGGAACAGAGCCAGAGTTATTGATTGTCCATGTTTTGCCACCACTTACAGTGCCGTCCACGCCAATGTTGGAAACAACAATGTTGTCAAACTGCACACCGTTGTTACCGTCAACGTTCATATCTAAAGTACCGGCGGTGAAGGTGCTATTATCTGTAGTCTCTGTATCGGTGAACAGAGCAGATGTCACCTGCCAACCGATAAAGCCGAATACTGCCACCAAGGCAAGTACCAGCAATATCTTTTTATTTTTCATTTTTCTTCCTTATAATTATGTTACAAATATTCTAGACTGGGAAAAAATGAAAGGGCGCCTTAGCCCTTATTCCCCAACCTTTAACAAAAACTAGGCTGGTTACCTCCTTTCTTATTCACTTGTTACGTTTAGTAACATATTGGCATAGATATAAACAACGCGTCAAGTCAAGCAAAATAGCAATAAAAGCATCTAAACCTGTCAAAAAAATAGTCTAAAGCCAATTAAAGCATGACAAACCCAATCTATATTGATATTTCAATCATTTATCTGATAATATTATAAAAAATCTATGTCAACAACACCAAACAATCTCCCGCCACCACCTAGTCTTAAACAAACTCTTGGACCGTCTTTTATTTTACTTGGGCTTGCTTTGGGTAGTGGCGAGCTAATTTTATGGCCATACTTAGCGGCTACCTATGGTTTGGGGTTACTTTGGGGCGCGGTTTTGGGCATCTCCTTTCAATACATTCTCAACACTGAAGCCATGCGTTACACCTTGGCTTGGGGAGAAAGTGTGTTTGTAGGTTTTAGTAAAATCAGCCGTTTTTTACCTTTATGGTTTGTACTTTCTACCTTCATTCCTTGGTCACTACCCGGTTTTTCTTCTGCTACCGGAGCAATCCTGCACAGCTTCTTTCCGTTTTTGCCAGAAAAAGTTCTAGCTATTGGTTTTTTGGTCTTGGCAGGCATTATTCTTTCTGTCGGTTCCACTCTTTATCAAACTGTTGAGCGCTTCCAAAAAACCATCATTATTGTCGGTTTACCCTTGCTTTTTGGCATTACTTTGTTGCTTGCCAAGGCTCATGATTGGCAAGCAACCTTCAGCGGCCTTTTGGCCCAAGGAGATGGTTGGATGTTTTTTCCACCCGGAGTGGCTATTGCTTCTTTTTTGAGTGCCTTTGCCTATGCCGGAGCTGGAGGCAACCTCAACTTGGCCCAGTCTTATTACATCAAAGAAAAAGGTTTTGGTATGGGTAGGTACATGGGTAAGATCAGTGCTCTCTTTTCAACTCAACAAAATACAGTCAAGTTGGCCGGACAAACCTTTGACGATACACCAACTAATCACGCTCTGTGGAAAAAATGGTGGAGCTTAGTCAATAAAGAACATTTTTTGATTTTTTGGGCATTAGGCCTACTAAGTATTGTGGTCCTTTCCACTCTGGCCTACACCACAGTTTTTGGCCAAGTGCAGGGACAAGGCTTGACATTCCTGTTTTTACAAAGCGAGGTAATCGGCCAAGAAACCTTTCCTCTGATGAGAGTAGTTTTTTTACTTATATCCGGAGTGATGCTTTTTGCTACTCAAGTAGGAGTCTTAGAATCATCCTCAAGAATTATCTCTGAAAACCTTTTGCTCATATTTAAGCAAAAAGGCAAAAATTACTCTTTAACTAGATTTTTTTACTATGCTCTTTGGGGACAGATTGGCCTTGGGTTTATCACTTATTTACTAGGTTTCAGAGAACCGAAGCTACTGATTACTACCGCTGCGATTCTTAACGCAGCCGCCATGATGGTTTCTTTTATCTTGGTGTATCTGCTAAATAAAAAGCACTTGACCAAAGCTTTAAGACCAAAGCTATGGCGGCAAGCCATTCTTTGGCTTGCCGCTCTCTTCTTTGCCTACTTTTTAATCAAGCTCATCTTTGGCTAACAAGTATAAAAACTCAATTTATTTCTTTTTATCTAATTTTTCCAAGCCCAAGCCCTTGACGCCAAAGTAAACTACCGCAGCAATAACCATAAAATCAATCATCACGGTAATAAAGTGGCCATACATTAAGTCGATGGGACCAAGTTTTAAAGACAAAGAAGATAAATCGCCAGCGGCGCCCAGAGCAACACTTAAAATGGGGTTAATAATATCACTAACTAGTGAAGCAACTACCTTGGAGACGGCGCCGCCCAAGATAAAACCTACTGCTAACCCAACCACACCTTGTTCTCGAATAAAGTTTATAAAACCTTTCATAAAACCTCACTTTCTTTGTAATTTTTGTATTTTAACACGTAGATGTCTTTACCGTAACTGCCTTGACCCACTGGTTCTGCCTCACCTTTCAAAATTTTCTCCAAAGGCAGACAGTGTTTACAACCCGCTTCTCCTTTGAGACACTTGAATACACCTAGTTTTCTGGCCAAACGCATCTTTTTGCCAATAGCCAAAACTGTTTCATGGGCTTGGATTAAGTCTGGAAGTGGCTGTTCCACTGGTTTATCAGCTTGATTCAAGTACCAATAGCTAATCTTACTGACCAAGCGGTGCTGTGTGTTGGTCACAAGCAGAGTGTAAATAAGCAACTGAAGTGAGTCATTTTCTTCTGGCCTTCGGCTAGTTTTAAAATCAATAATGTGGACAGAGTCAGTATCTTGAAGGTACTCCAACCAATCTACTTTACCACAAAGAATCAGTTCATCTGACTCACTCAACCAATAGTAAGGCAGATCTTGAGAGATCTTGACAGCAAGAGTGACAAGAGGGCCAGGATTCTGCATCACTCGCTGTAACATCAATCTACCTCTTTCTTTATACTGTTCTTCTGTTGTTTGAGAAAAGAAACCACCCTTCAAACCAGCCACTTCTTTCCAGACTTGCTCAAACTTTTCTATTAGGGAAACCTTAAGCCTGTCTTTGGCTGCCATGTTAGATAAACGTTCAATAACTGTGTGCACCGCTTGGCCTAAAGCCAAGGAAGGAGACATCAATTGAATTTTACGACCAGTTTTTGGATCTTTGTAAACATTATTAAGATAATAAGCCCTAGGACACTGTCTAAAATCGCGGATAGAAGAGTGTGAGAGCCAAGTGGCGGTGTATTTATCTGACATATCCAAGTTATGCTGCTTCAATAATAAACCGCAATTCTTACTTTTTCCTTACATCAACCCTTTGATTTAATCCAGAAGGTTTTTGCCGGTCATACCTTGTGGCGGACAAATCTTAAGCAGAGCTAATAAAGTAGGTGCCACATCAGCCAAAACACCTTGTGGCAAGCTGTCATTTTTACCTTTAAGCGCTGTGTTAGCGATAATCAGCGGTACAGGATAAGTAGAGTGTTTGGTATCTGGCTTGCCCGTTTTTTGATCAATCATCTCTTCAATGTTGCCATGATCTGCGGTAATGAGCAAATTACCGCCAAGATCCAAAACTGTTTGAGCCACCTCGCCCACCACTTGATCCACTACTTTACAAGCTTGAATACCGGCCGAAAGGTCTCCAGTGTGACCCACCATATCACCGTTACAAAGATTAGCAATGATCACATCATATTTATGCTGCTTAATCATTTCTACTAGATGCGCGCCGATTTCTGGCGCGCTCATTGCCGGTGCTTCGGCATAAGACTTAACTCCTTTGGAAGGAAAAATTTTGTTTTCCTGACCAGAGTAATTACCCTCCACTTGACCGTTAATATAGTAGGTGACCATTTTTTGTTTTTCATTCTCGGTTAAACGCAGTTGTGTCATACCAGCTTGTGACAATGCCCAACCCAAGTTGTCTGTAATTTCTTGTTTAGGAAAAACCACTGGAATGTCTAAACTTGGATCAACATTGGTCATGGTCACAAAACACAAATTTTTCAATGGCTGACGGACAAAACTAGCAAAATCTGCTTGTACAAACGCTTGTGCCAACTCACGCGGCCGGTCCACTCGGAAATTAAAAAAGATAGCAGCGTCATTATCACATACCTGATGCGTTTGACCAGCCGCATCTTCCAACACAATTGGTTCTAAAAACTCATCGGTAATATTTGCAGCATATTGATCTTTCATTGCTTGCAACCAATCTTGGGTTTTTGTTCCTTCTCCCAATGTAATCAAGCGATAAGCTTTCTCTACCCGCGACCAAATCTGGTCGCGGTCCATACCATAAAGCCTGCCAGTAAGAGTGGCTAACTGTCCCAATTCCAATTCCTGGCACTGCTCTAATACTTCGTTAACTACGTTAACACCATCATAACGATCGGTATCTCTGCCATCAGTAAAGCCATGAATATAAACGCGGCTAACTCCATGATCTTTCGCAAGCTTCAGTAAAGCATAAAGATGCTTTAGGCTCGAATGAACAAAACCATGACCCAGCAAGCCTATCAAGTGTAAACTGCTGTCATTTTTCTTGACATGCTCAATTGCTTTAAGTAATGCTTGATTGTGAAAGAACTCTCCTTGGTCTATGGCTTGATCAACTCTTTTGAGGCTTTGATAAACTACTCGTCCGGCACCAATGTTTAAATGTCCAGTTTCTGAATTACCATCTACTCCCGCATTTAACCCTACAGCTTCACCACTTGCCTTAAGCAGGGTATGAGGAT
>Ga0172374_1002209_pt1 | contig 12513 bp, 8 predicted proteins | sample LakKiv3m_FD_114536 | JGI IMG/M metagenome (GOLD analysis project Ga0172374, IMG submission 114536) | Freshwater microbial communities from Kabuno Bay, South-Kivu, Congo - kab_092012_10.3m | ecosystem: Environmental > Aquatic > Freshwater > Lake | place: Democratic Republic of the Congo... | reverse complement strand
GACCGCCGCCGTGACCGTGCCGGCGGTGTCCATGAGGACACCCTCGCGACGGGACTGGCTGACGATGGTCGCGACCTCGTCGAGGGTGAACGTGGACGCCGCCTCGTTCTTCGGTTCGACGCGGAACAGCTTCAGAACGCCGTTCGCCGCCGCGTTGAGCACCCAGATCACCGGCATGAACACCTTCGACACCCACACCAGCGGGGGTGCGAGGAGCAGCACCGCACGGTCGGGGACCGAGAACGCCAGGTTCTTCGGCACCATCTCTCCGAACACCACGTGCAGGAACGACACGATGAGCAGCGCGATCGTGAACGAGACCGCATCGACCGCACCGTCCGGCCAGCCGAGGGCGTGCAGCGGCACGGCGAGCAGGTGGTGGATCGCCGGTTCCGACACGTTCAGGATCAGCAGCGAGCAGATCGTGATGCCGAGCTGCGAGGTGGCGAGCATGAGCGTCGCATGCTCCATCGCGTACAGCGCGGTCTTCGCCGCGCGCGACCCCTGCTCCGCGCGGGGCTCGATCTGCGACCGTCGCGCGGAGATGACGGCGAACTCCCCGCCGACGAAGAAAGCGTTCGCGACCAGCAGCACGACCAGCCAGGCGAGTCCTCCCCAATCGTTCATCGGGTGGCCTCCTCTTCGGCGTCGACGGGTCTCGGAACGTAGCGCACCCGATCCACGCGGCGGCCGTCCATGCGGACCACCTGCAGGGTGCCGCTGTCGAGGGGGACCTCGTCGCCGACCGACGGGACCCGCTCGAGGACGCTCATGACGTAGCCGCCGACCGTGTCGTAGACATCACCCTCGGGCACCTCGACGCCTGCGCGACGTCGCAGCTCGTCCGGACGCAGTTCGCCGGGGAACGTGATGCCCTCGCGGTTGCGGATGACGCCGGCGCGCGTGCGGTCGTGCTCGTCGGAGACCTCCCCGACGAGCTCCTCCACGAGGTCCTCGAGAGTCACGAGTCCGGCGGTTCCGCCGTACTCGTCGACCACGACGGCGAGCTGGTAGCCCCGAGCTCTGAGTTCCGCGATGAGGCCGTCGACGTGGGCGGTCTCGGGAACCCGGAGCGGCTCCGTGGCCAGGGCGCCGACGGGAACCTCGCCGCGGCGTTCGCGGGGCACCGAGATCGCGGCCTTGAGGTGCACGACCCCCATGATGTCGTCGAGGTCGTCGTCGTACACCGGGAAGCGGCTGTGCCCCGTGCGGCGGGCGAGCTGGATCACGTCGTCCACCGAGTCGCCGGCGGCGATCGCGTGCATGCTCGGGCGGGCCGTCATGACGTCCGCGGCGGTGAGCCGGGAGAACGACAGCGTGCGATCGAGGAGGGTGGCCGTATCGGCTTCCAGCACGCCGGCGCTGGCCGAGCGACGGACGAGGGACGAGAGCTCCTCGGCGCTGCGCGCACCGGAGAGCTCTTCCTTCGGCTCGATCCCCATGCTGCGGAGAACACCGTTGGCGCTGCCGTTGAGCACGACAACGGCCGGCTTGAAGATCGTGGTGAAGGCCGTCTGGAACGGGACGACGAGCTTCGCCGTCGCGAGCGGCAGCGCCAGCGCGAAGTTCTTGGGCACGAGCTCGCCGAGGATCATCGACAGCACCGTCGCGACGAACATCGCCACGACCGTCGCGATGGGCGCGACCGCCGCGTCGGGGATGCTCCAGGCGACGAGGGTCGGACGGAGGAGGTTCGACAGCGCCGGCTCCATCGTGTATCCGGTGAGCAGCGTCGTCAGCGTGATGCCGAGCTGGGCTGCCGAGAGATGCGTCGAGGTGTGCTTGAGGGCGCTGATCGTGAGCGAGAGGCGCGATTCGCCGCGAGCCTGGCGAGCCTCGAGGTCGGCGCGGTCGAGGTTCACCAGCGCGAACTCACTGGCGACGAAGAGACCGGTGCCGACCGTGAGCAGGAGCCCCACGCCCAACATGATGTAGTCCATCAGCGGTTCCCCTCCGAGGAGAGAGGCGGACAGTGGGGCGATGTTCTACAACTGGGAGGGTCGTCCATTATGCGGACGATTGTACAGAACGCGGCTGGGTCTGCGCTCGCGATCACCAGCTGACCGGCAGCGCCTTGCCCTCCTCGTATCCGGCCGCCGACTGCAGACCGACCAGTGCTCGATCGTGGAACTCCGGCACGGAGGACGCGCCGGCGTAGGTGAAGGAGGAGCGCACGCCCGAGGTGATCATGTCCAGCAGGTCCTCGACGCCCGGCCGCAGGGGGTCGAGGTAGATCTTGGACGAGGAGATGCCCTCGGCGAAGAGCTCCTTGCGCGCGCGCTCGTACGGGTCCAGCCGCCCGAAGCGCGCCTGCACGGCCTTGGTCGACGCCATTCCCCAGGACTCCTTGAACAGCCGCCCCTCGGCATCGCGCTGGAGTTCGCCCGGCGCCTCGATCGTCCCGGCGAACCACGAGCCGACCATGACGGACGCCGCACCCGCGGCGAGGGCGAGCGCCACATCGCGGGGGTACCGCACGCCGCCGTCGGCCCAGACATGCGCGCCGACCTCTCGGGCGGCCTGGGCGGTCTCGAGCACGGCGGAGAACTGCGGCCGACCGACCGCGGTCATCATGCGGGTCGTGCACATCGCACCGGGTCCCACCCCGACCTTCAGGATCGTGGCGCCGGCGTCGACGAGGTCGACGACGCCGTCGGCGGTGACGATGTTGCCCGCCACGATCGGCAGACCCAGGTCGAGATCGGCGACAGCGCGCAGTGCCCGCAGCATGCCCTCCTGGTGGCCGTGCGCGGTGTCGACGACCAGGACGTCGACACCTGCTGCCGCCAGCGCCTTGGCCTTCGCGGCGACATCGCCGTTGATGCCGACGGCCGCCGCGACCGCGAGGCGACCATCGGCATCCACCGCCGGCGCGTAGAGCGTGGACCGGAGGGCGCTGCGGGCGCTGAGGGTGCCGACGAGGTGACCATGGTGCACGACCGTCACCATCTCGACGTCCGCGTCGGTGATGACGTCGAACGCGTGGCGCTCCGAACCGATGTCGTCCGCGTCGATGGACGGCGTGCCGCGGTGCACGAGGTCGCCGAGCTGCGCGTCGGGCAGAGCGGTCGCGAGGCGCGTCGCGGGCAGGACGCCGACGATGCGGTCCACGTCGAACGGCGCGGAGCCCTGGGCGACCACGATCCCGTGCCCCGGCGCCGCGGGCAGCAGGCGCAGCGCGTCGGCGACCGAGGCCTCCGGCGGGAGGACCAGCGGGGTGTCCCACAGCACCGGCTGCGCCTTCACCTCGCGGATCGCGGAGTCGAGGTCCTGCAGCGGCAGGTCCTGGGGCAACACGCCGAGCGCACCGCGCCGGGCCAGCACCGCGGCGATGCGGGGCCCGGTGACCGAGTTCATGTTGGCGGCGACCAGCGGAAGGGTGGCCGGGGTGCCGTCGAGCGGCGCGAGGTCCACCTGGAGACGGCTGGTGACGCCTGAGCGCCGCGGCACCAGGAACACGTCAGAGTAGGTCAGATCGACGGTCGGCTGCGCTCCAGAGAACTCCATGTCTCCACGGTACTCAGAACACGCGCGGGCGGGCGCACGGCTTCGACGATTCCCTCCGGGAAACACGTTAGGCTTGGTGGTCGAGAGCGTGCGGACCCGAACGCATCCTGCGTCGACGGCCGCATCAGAGAGCTTCAGCGATGAAAGAGGGCGATAGAGCGTGTCGAACCAGGTGACCGGCGTCGGCGGCGACGGGGGGTTCGGAGCCAATTCCTGGCTCGTCGAAGAGCTCTACGAGCAGTTCAAGGTGAACCGCGACTCGGTCGACAAGGAGTGGTGGCCGATCCTCGAGAAGTACCACTCGGAGGTCTCCGCTTCAGGATCAGGCGCCCCCTCCACGGGTGAGCAGCCGGCGCACCCGGTGACCGCCCCCATCCCCGTGATCGGCTCGCAGCCGGTGGCTCGCACGACGGCGAAGCCCGCGGCGTCCGCTCCGATCCCGGCCCAGGCGCCCAAGCCGGCGCCGAAGCCCGAGGCGAAGGAAGCACCGGAGCCCGCCGAGGAGGACAAGGTCACTCCCCTGCGCGGCCTGCCGAAGACCCTCGCAGCGAACATGGACGAGTCCCTGACCGTCCCGACCGCGACCAGTGTGCGCACGGTCCCGGCGAAGCTGATGATCGACAACCGCATCGTCATCAACAACCACATGGCCCGCACCCGCGGCGGCAAGGTCAGCTTCACCCACCTCATCGGCTGGGCGCTCATCCGCACCCTCGACGAGTTCCGCAGCCAGAACGTCTTCTACGCAGAGATCGACGGCAAGCCGTCCGTCGTGGCGCCGGCGCACGTGAACCTCGGCATCGCGATCGACCTCCCCAAGCCGGACGGCACCCGCGCCCTCATGGTGCCCAGCATCAAGCGCGCCGACACGATGACCTTCACCGAGTACCTCTCCGCGTACGAGGACCTGGTCACCCGCGCGCGGGGCAACAAGCTCACGGCCGCCGACTTCCAGGGCACCACCGTCTCGCTGACCAACCCGGGCGGGATCGGCACCGTGCACTCGGTGCCCCGTCTCATGAAGGGCCAGGGCTGCATCATCGGCGCCGGCGCCCTCGAGTATCCCGCCGAGTTCCAGGGCGCGAGCGAGAAGACGCTCAACGAGCTCGCGATCGGCAAGACGATCACCCTCACCAGCACCTACGACCACCGTGTCATCCAGGGCGCCGGCTCCGGCGAGTTCCTGAAGAAGGTGCACGAGCTGCTCATCGGCCAGCGCGGCTTCTACGACGACATCTTCGCTGCGCTCCGCATCCCGTACGCGCCGATCCGCTGGAACCCCGACATCGCCGTGGACCTCGCCGAGCGCGTGGACAAGCAGTCCCGCGTCCAGGAGCTCATCAACTCCTTCCGCGTGCGCGGACACCTGATGGCCGACATCGACCCGCTCGAGTACCGGCAGCGCTCGCACCCCGACCTGGAGATCGAGAGCCACGGGCTCACCTTCTGGGATCTGGACCGCGAGTTCGTCACCGGCGGTTTCGGCGGACGCCGCGTCGCCAAGCTCCGCGACATCCTCGGGGTGCTGCGCGACTCGTACTGCCGCACGCTCGGCATCGAGTACATGCACATCCAGGACCCGGAGCAGCGCCGCTGGTTCCAGGAGAAGGTCGAGGTCAAGTACCAGAAGCCCGGCCACGACGAGCAGCTGCGCGTGCTGCGCAAGCTCAACGAGGCCGAGGCGTTCGAGACCTTCCTGCAGACCAAGTTCGTCGGCCAGAAGCGCTTCTCCCTCGAGGGCGGCGAATCGCTGATCCCGCTGCTCGACGAGGTGCTCCAGGGGGCGGCGACCGCCGGACTCGAGGGCGCCGCGATCGGCATGGCCCACCGCGGTCGCCTGAACGTGCTCACCAACATCGCCGGCAAGACCTACGGACAGGTGTTCCGCGAGTTCGAGGGCACGCAGACGCCGGGCAACCAGCGGGGCTCCGGCGACGTGAAGTACCACCTCGGGACCGAGGGCACCTTCGTCGCCGACGACGGCTCCTCCCTCCCGGTGTACCTCGCCGCGAACCCCTCGCACCTCGAGACGGTCGACGGCGTGCTGGAGGGCATCGTCCGCGCCAAGCAGGACCGCAAGCCGATCGGCACATTCGCCTGGCTGCCGATCCTCGTGCACGGCGACGCGGCCTTCGCCGGCCAGGGCGTCGTCGTCGAGACGCTGCAGATGTCGCAGCTGCGCGGCTACCGCACCGGCGGCACGATCCACGTGGTCGTGAACAACCAGGTCGGCTTCACCACGACGCCGAACGACGGGCGCACCTCGATCTACTCGACCGACGTCGCCAAGACGATCCAGGCCCCGGTGTTCCACGTGAACGGCGACGACCCCGAAGCCGTCATCCACGTGGCGCAGCTCGCGTTCGAGTACCGCGAGCGCTTCCACCGCGACGTCGTGATCGACCTCGTGTGCTACCGCCGACGCGGCCACAACGAGGGCGACGACCCGTCGATGACGCAGCCGCTGATGACCGACCTGATCCAGGCCAAGCGCTCCGTCCGCCGGCTGTACACCGAGTCCCTCGTCGGCCGCGGCGACATCACCGAGCAGGAATACGACGAGGCGAAGGCCGACTTCCAGAACCGCCTCGAGATCGCCTTCGCCGAGACGCACGCCGCCGAGACGGGCGCCGTCCCGGTGACCTCGGAGGAGCAGCCCGCCGAGGAGCAGGTCGGCGCCCCGGACGTCACCGGCGTCCCGGGCGAGGTCATCCGACTGATCGGCGACGCCTTCGTCAACAAGCCGGAGGGCTTCACGGTCCACCCCAAGATCCAGCAGCTGCTCGAGAAGCGGCTCGACATGAGCCGCAACGGCGGCATCGACTGGGGCTTCGGCGAGCTGCTCGCCTTCGGGTCGCTGCTCGTCGAGGGCACGCCCGTGCGTCTGGCCGGACAGGACGCGCGCCGAGGCACCTTCGTGCAGCGGCACGCCACGCTGCACGACCGCGCCAACGGCCAGGAATGGCTGCCGCTGTCGAACCTCTCCGACGCGCAGGGCCGGTTCTTCGTGTACGACTCGCTGCTCAGCGAGTACGCCGCGCTCGGCTTCGAGTACGGGTACTCCGTGGAGGCCCCCGAGGCTCTCGTGCTCTGGGAGGCGCAGTTCGGCGACTTCGTGAACGGTGCGCAGTCGGTCATCGACGAGTACATCTCCGCGGCTGAGCAGAAGTGGGGCCAGCAGTCCAGCGTCACCCTGCTCCTCCCCCACGGATACGAGGGTCAGGGACCGGACCACTCGTCCGCCCGTATCGAGCGCTTCCTGCAGCTGTGCGCGCAGGACAACATGATCGTGGCGCGGCCGTCCACGCCGGCGTCGTACTTCCACCTGCTGCGTCGCCAGGCATACGCCCGCCCGCGCAAGCCGCTCATCGTGTTCACACCGAAGGCGATGCTGCGTCTGCGCGGTGCGACGAGCCCCGTCGAGGCCTTCACCCAGGGCCGCTTCGAGCCGGTGATCGACGACGACCGCGGTCTCGACCGCTCCGCCGTCCGGCGCGTGCTCGTGCACTCCGGCAAGGTGCACTGGGATCTGCGCGCCGAGCTCGAGAAGAACCCGAACCCGGCGGTCGCACTCGTCCGCCTCGAGCAGATGTACCCGACGCCGATCGATGAGCTCAAGGCCATCACGGACTCGTACCCGAACGCGGAGCTGGTCTGGGTTCAGGAGGAGCCGGAGAACCAGGGCGCCTGGCCGTTCCTGGCTCTGGCCTTCGCCGACGTCCCGGGCGACCGGTCGTTCCGTCCGGTGTCGCGTCCCGCTTCGGCGTCGCCGGCGACCGGATCCTCGAAGGTCCACGCCGCCGAGCAGGCCGCACTGATCCGCGCGGCGGTCACGGTCGACTGACCCTCTCCCACGACGAAGGGCGCCCCGGCTTCGGCCGGGGCGCCCTTCGTCGTGTCGGGACCGAGGTCAGTACCAGATGTCCAGTGACGGAGCAGGGAAAGCGGCGAAAGCACGGTCGAGGGCGACCACGGACGCCGGAGACGCGTCGATGCGGCTGGCTCCGTGGAGGGCGGCGGCCCGCACACCCCCGACGTACAGCGCCGAGAGCGCGGACACGTCGAGGGTGATGTCCGGCTCGGAGCCTTCCTCCCCCGCCTCGACCGTCGCCGCGCCCGCTTCGTCGACCCGCAGACGCCATGTCCCCGCGGTGAAGCCGAGCGCGTCCTCGACGCGCAGGATCGTGTCGATCGGGGCCGAGTAGCGGCGCGCCATGAGCGCGGTGGGGAGGTCGAGGATGCGCAGCCACCCGTGGTCGTGCACCACCTGCACGACCCCGCGCGGATCGGTCACCAGCCACGGCAGCGGATCGTCGACCGGACGCAGGTCCGCCGTGACCTCGTCCACCAGGTCGTGCTGCACCGCGAAGCGCCACAAGGCTGCGACGGCCTCCGGCGTCTCGCCGACGAGCAGACGCACGTGCAGGGAGAACCGGAAGGAGTCGCCCCGCTCGCTGAGCGCGAAGCTCAGGACACCCCTGACCTCTCCCTCCGCGTCGAGGTAGCGCACGCCGCGCACCTTGTCGCGATCGGATTCGTTCGAAGCGAGGCCGCCCAGCCCTGCCCAGCGGGCGGCCCAGCCCGGAACCTGTCCTGCACGGGTCGTCCGGGCGCGCTCATGCACGGCACTCAGCTCTTCTGCGAGCCGCTCGCGCTCGACGTATTCCACCCGCCCCGGGGGCACCGGTCCCGCCCATCCCGCGCGCCGGACATCGACGGTGAAGTGCGAGACAGGCACCGCGGCCCCGAACCCGTATCGGCCGTAGATGGTCGCCTCGGAGACGGTGAGACCGGCGACCGCGACCCCGCTGTCGGCGGCGGCACGGAGCTCTCCCTCGAGCAGGGAACGAGCGATGCCGCGCCGTCGGTGGGTGCCGGCGACCGTCACGCCGCTGATCGCCCACATGTCGATCTCGCCACCGGGGATCGTCAGCGGCGTCACCCAGGAGTCGATCGTCGCCACCGGGAGCGCACCGCTGTCCGCACCGCGTTCGTACACGCCGATCCCCCGGCGGCTCCGCACGGTGGGAGCTCCTTCGGCGAGCACCGCCTCGGTCGGGTCGCCACCCAGGAACCCTCTCGCCATCGCCCGCTGGAACGCGGTCAGTCGAGCGGAGTCCTCGGTATCGACGACGCGATAGTCGAGCCCCTCCGCGGCGAGCCGGTCGACGGAGGTCTGGTCGGCGGGGATCCCGCGTGCATCGATGAGGGCCATGAGGACAGCCTACGGTCGTCCACGGACACCCTCCGGCGCACGCCGGGGGTCAGTGCTGGGCGGCCTGGACCTCGCGGAGGCGGGCGAACACCTGATCGCGCAGCTCTTCGGGAGCGGTCTCCTTGCACGCGCGGGCGATCACCTCGGTCAGCGTGGTGGCGACGAGAGCCTCGTCCCGGCAGGACGGGCAGTTCTCCAGGTGCTCGCGGATCTCGGTGTGCTCGGTCTTGCACACCTCGTTGCGGAGGTACTCCTCCAGATCCTGACGGGCCTTGTCGCAGCCGCAGTCGCTCATCTCTTGCTCCTCGTGTCAGCCGCGGCGATGCCCCGCTCAGCGGCGTACTCTGCCAACAGCTCCCGCAGCATGCGCCTGCCACGGTGCAGACGGCTCATCACGGTGCCGATGGGGGTCTTCATGATGTCGGCGATCTCCTGGTACGCGAAGCCCTCGACATCGGCGAGGTACACGGCCAGACGGAAGTCCTCGGGAACGGCCTGCAGCGCATCCTTGACCACCGACGCCGGCATGCGGTCGATCGCCTCCGCCTCGGCCGAGCGGCTGTGCGACGCGGTCGTCGACTCCGCCCCGCCCAGCTGCCAGTCCTCGAGCTCGTCGATCGTGCCCTGGAACGGCTCGCGCTGCCGCTTGCGGTAGATGTTGATGTAGGTGTTCGTCAGGATCCGGTAGAGCCACGCCTTCAGGTTGGTCCCCTGCGAGAACGTGGACCACGAGCCGTACGCCTTGACGAACGTCTCCTGGACGAGATCGGCGGCGTCGGCCGGATTGCGCGTCATGCGCATGGCCGCCGCGTAGAGCTGGTCCATGAAGGGGAGCGCCTGCTCCTCGAACTCGCGCCGAGGGTCGCCGACGGTGTCTGCGGTTGCGGTGTCATCCATCACCGGCCAGTCTAGGCCGCTGAGGTCGATCACCTCGCGCTCCAGCGTCGCCGTCATTCGCTCTCCTTCTGGTCGGAAGCCTCGTCTTTCGCGACGAAGCTCCGTGCGTTTACTAAGGTGAGAACCGATGAGCGCTGACAGGTATTCCCCCACCCGAGTGCAGGGCGCCTACTCCGCGCCCACGATCGACGAGCCCCTGCACGCGGAGCTCACGATCCCCGGCTCGAAGTCGCTGACGAACCGCGAACTGATCATCGCCGCGATCGCCGACGGTCCCGGTCGACTGATCGCCCCGCTGCACTCCGACGACTCCGCCCGCATGGTCGACGCCCTCCGCGCCCTCGGCGTCGGCATCCAGGAGGTGGACGCCGGCAACGAGTTCGGGCCCGACCTCGTGATCACGCCGGCGAAGCTGCACGGCGGCACGACCGTCGACTGCGGACAGGCCGGCACCGTGATGCGCTTCATCGCCCCGCTCGCCGGCCTCGCCGAGCACGACGTGCACCTCACCGCGCACGAGACGGCCCTGCACCGTCCGATGGGCGGCCTGATCAGCGCGCTGCGCGACCTGGGCGTCGACATCGACGACGAAGGCACCTGGGCGCTCCCGTTCACGATCCGCGGTCACGGTCGAATCCGCGGCGGTCGCGTCGAGATCGACGCGTCCGCGTCCAGCCAGTTCGTCTCGGGCCTCCTGCTCGCCGCTCCGCGGTTCGATGTCGGACTGCACCTGGTCCACACCGGAGAGCACCTGCCGAGCCTCCCCCACATCGACATGACCATCGAGGCGCTGAGCCGACGCGGCATCCGCATCGAACGTCCGGCGGTCGGCGAGTGGCTGGTCGAGGCGGGCGTGCCGCGGGCGAAGGAGATCGCCATCGAGCCCGATCTCTCCAACGCCGCCCCGTTCCTCGCGGCCGCGCTCGTCACGGGCGGCTCCGTGTCCATCACGGGGTGGCCCGCGCACTCCACGCAGCCCGGCGCCCTCCTGCCGGACCTCCTGCAGGCCGCCGGCGCGCACGTCGGCCGCCACGGCGGCACCCTCACGGTCCGTGCCGGCTCCGCCATCCGGGGGCTCGACCTCGACCTGTCCGCAGCCAGCGAGCTCACGCCGACCCTGGTGGGCCTCGCCGCCTTCGCCGAGTCGCCGACGACGTTCCGCGGGATCGGACACATCCGCCTGCACGAGACAGACCGGATCGCGGCGCTCATCCGCAACATCCGCGCGCTCGGCGGCGAGGCGGAGGAGCTCCCCGACGGACTCCGCGTCATCCCGCGCCCGCTGCGCGGCGGCACCTGGGCGGCGCATCACGACCACCGGATGGCCACGACCGGCGCGCTCATCGGCCTGCGCGTCCCCGGCGTCGAGATCGACGACATCGGCACCACCGCGAAGACCCTCCCGGAGTTCACGATGCTCTGGGAGCGGATGCTGCGAGGCTGACGGATGAGCTGGCTGGACGACACCGACGACCTCGACGACGAGTTCGAGGACTTCGACGAGAGCAGCATCCGCACCCGCCCCAACCCCAAGGCGAACCGGCCGCGCACGAAGCGCCGACCCGCGCACGAGGACGCCGAGATCGGACGCGTGCTCGGGGTCGACCGCGGCCGCTACACGGTGCTGCTCGGCGAGGACACGGACCAGGAGCGCACGATCACGACGACCAGGGCTCGCGAGCTGCGACGCACGCCGATCGTGACGGGGGATCAGGCGCGCGTCGTCGGAGACACCTCGGGCGACGAGGGCACGCTCGCGCGCATCGTCGGCATCGTCGAGCGCACCTCCCTCCTCCGCCGCAGCGCGGACGACACCGACCAGGTCGAGCGCGTCATCGTCGCGAACGCGGACCAGATGCTCGTCGTGGTCGCCGCCGCCGACCCGGAGCCGCGGGCACGACTGGTGGACCGCTACCTGGTCGCAGCGCTCGACGCGGGCATCCGGCCGCTGCTGGTCGTCACGAAGACGGACATCGCAGACCCGACCGAGTTCCTCACGCACTTCGACGGGCTCGACCTGCGGGTGTTCACGAGCGCTCAGGACGAGATGCCGGTCGACGAGATCGGCGAGGCGCTGGTCGGCCACTCCACGGTCTTCGTCGGACACTCCGGCGTGGGCAAGTCCACGCTCGTCAACGCCCTCGTGCCGAGCGCGGGGCGGGCGACCGGCCATGTGAACCAGGTGACCGGTCGCGGCCGCCACACGTCGTCGTCCACGGTCTCCCTGCGCTACCAGGGCGCCGCCGGGACCGGCTGGGTCATCGACACCCCCGGTGTGCGCTCTTTCGGTCTCGGGCACGTCGATCCGGCGAACATCCTCGCCGCCTTCACGGAGCTCGCGGTGATCGCGGAGAACTGCCCCCGAGGGTGCACACACCTCGCGGACGCCCCGGACTGCGCCCTCATCGAGGCGGCGGAGCGGGGCGAGCTGGGCGAGACCGGACGCGCGCGCCTCGACTCCCTCCAGCGCCTGCTCCAGACCTTCGCGGACAAGGCGGAGCAGCCGCCCGGCCGATAGGCTGAGGGGGTGACTCAGCGCCTGGAACCCGGAACCGCCGCCCCCGACTTCGCTCTCCTCGACCAGGACGGCAACACCGTCCGTCTCGCGGATCTCCGCGGTCAGAGGACGGTTCTCTACTTCTACCCGGCCGCGATGACCCCCGGCTGCACGACCGAGGCCTGCGACTTCCGTGACAGCATCTCGTCGCTCCAGGGCGCCGGCTATCGCGTCATCGGCGTCTCCCGCGACGACCCGGCGACGCTGACGACGTTCCGCGAGCGCGACGGACTCACCTTCCCGCTCCTCAGCGACCCCGACCATGCCGTCCACTCCGCGTACGGAGCCTGGGGCGAGAAGATGAACTACGGCAAGCTCGTCGAGGGCGTGATCCGCT
>Ga0172374_1002206_pt1 | contig 12518 bp, 9 predicted proteins | sample LakKiv3m_FD_114536 | JGI IMG/M metagenome (GOLD analysis project Ga0172374, IMG submission 114536) | Freshwater microbial communities from Kabuno Bay, South-Kivu, Congo - kab_092012_10.3m | ecosystem: Environmental > Aquatic > Freshwater > Lake | place: Democratic Republic of the Congo... | reverse complement strand
TCCCGCTCCGCGAGCTCCGCGCGGAGGGTCTCGAGCGCCTGCGCGCCCGTGAAGTCGACCTCACCGATGGCCTCGGTGTTGAGCAGCACCCAGCGCGGGTCGTACGCCGCCACCGCCGCGCGCGCCCGGGTGAGGAAGTCGTCGGCGTTGGCGAAGAAGAGGGGCGCGTCGTAGCGGTAGACGAGCAGGCCGGGCACGACCGCCGCGCCCACGTGGTCGTCGATGTCGTGCATGCCCGCCAGGTCGGGGACCAGTCCCTCGATGGCGTCGTGGGGCCGGGCCACGCGGCGGATCACGTCGAGCAGGGACAGGCTGACCGCCACGAGCACCCCCTGCAGCACACCGAGGACGAGGACCCCCGCCGTGGTCGCGAGCGCGATGAGGAGCTCCGTGCGCCGGTAGCGGGCGATCCGGGTGAACTCCGCGACGTCGACCAGCCTCAGCCCGGCGTACACGACGACGGCGGCCAGCGCCGCGTCGGGGAACCGGGCCAGCACGGGCCGCAGCGCGACGACGAGCACCAGGGCGGCCACCAGCGTGGACAGCCCCGCCCATCGGGACCGACCGCCCACCGCGTCCACGATCGCCGTACGGCTGCCGGAGCTGCTGACCGGGAAGCCGTGGACCATGCCGGCCGCGACGTTGGCCGCGCCCAGCGCGAGGAGCTCGCGGCGCGCGTCGATCCGGTCGCCGTGCCGGTCGCCGAAGGCGCGGGCCGTGAGCACGTTGTCGGTGAAGCCCACCACGGCGATGGCGAGCGCGGTCGTCAGCAGCGCCCACGAGCCGAGCGCCGAGCCGAGGGACGCGAGCGGCGGCGGGCCGAGCGAGGGGAGGGCGAAGGGGAGGGGCCCGACCACGGCCACCCCGTCGTCGGACAGCCCGGCGACGGCGACGGCGAGGGTCGCGACGAGCATGCCGAGGAGCGGGACCGGCCCCGTGGGCCACAGCCGTGCCCCGGCGAGCAGGAGGGCGAGGGTGCCGAGGCACACGGCGACGGTCGGGAGGTGTGCCGCCGTCGGGTGCTGGACCAGCCACCAGGTCCGGGCCAGCACGGTGCCGTCGGGGACGTCGGCGCCACTCCCGCGAGCGGTCTGCGAGATGACCATGAGCCCGGCGATCCCGGCCATGTAGCCGACGAGCACCGGCTTGGAGAGCAGGTCGGCGAGGAACGCGAGTCCGCCGGCCCACGCCACCAGGCACACGGCGCCGACCGCCAGAGCGAGCACCGCTGCGGTGTCCTGGGCGGAGGCGCCCGGCACGGCGAGGGTCGCGAGGGCGGCGCCCGTCATCAGGGCGGTGGTCGACTCCGGTCCGACGGACAGCTGGGGCGAGGAGCCGAGGAGGAAGTAGACGCCGAGCGCGACGAAGGCCGCCCACAGGCCCGCCGCCGGCGGCACGCGGGCCAGCCCGGAGTAGGCCAGGACCTGCGGCACGAGGTAGGCCGCGACCGTGGTGCCGGCGAGCACGTCGCCCCGCAGGGCACCCGGTGCCGGGCGGTGGGCCGTCGACCACGTCATCGCGACCTCCCTCGGCGGCGTCCGCGCGCGGGACGGCCGTCACGGTCAGTCGACCGCAGCGGGGGAGGGCCCGCTAGGGCACTTCGTCCCGTGCTCGCTCGCCCACGCCGACGCGGGCCAGGAAGGCGCGGTAGTCGGCGGCAGTGCGCCCGGGGACCTCCAGCATCGGCATGTGGCCGATGCCGGGGTAGAGGACCGTACGGGCTCCCTCGATGCCGTCCGCCCACGTCCGCGCCGTGCTGGGGTGCACGAGCCGGTCCTCCTCGCCCCACATGACCAGGGTCGGGACGGTGATCTCGTCGAGCCGGTCGTCGAGGGTGGCGACGCCGTGGAAGTCCGCGAAGATCTCGGCGAGCTGCTCGCGGCGCGCGACGTAGTCGGCCGCGACGGCCGCCCGGAGCACGGCGGGCAGGAACGGCGGGCGGGCCATGGTCATGGCGTAGAAGGCGGGGAAGTCGTCCACGCTGTCCAGCAGGAACGGGTTGCGGCCCTCGCTGATGAGGACCTCGGCCTCGCTCGGCTCCGGCGAGGCGACGCCGACCGCGTCGCTGAGCAGCAGCGAGCGCACCCGCTCCGGGTGCTCGACGGCGAGGGTGGCCGCCACGAACCCGCCCATGGAGTTGCCCGCGACGTGGGCGGCGTCGACGTCGAGGCGCTCGAGGAGCGTGGCGACCCGCGCCGCCTGGGCCGGGGCCGAGTGTCCGGCGCCGCTGGTGAAGCCCGTCGCGCCGTGGCCGGCCAGCTCGGGGACGATCACGCGGTGGTCGCGCAGCAGGTGGCGGGCGAAGCGGACCCACACCACCCGGTCGGCGGAGTAGCCGTGGAGGAGCACGACCGCCGGCCCGTCGGCCCGACCGCCCTCGAGGACGGCGAGGGAGCAGTCCCCGACGTCGACGCGACGCTCGCGCAGGCCGTACGCCCGCGCCTCGGCGGCGGTCGCGGCGGCGTACGCACGAGCGGCGAGCGTCGTGCGCCGACTCGGCTCTGCGTCACGGGTGCGTCCGACCACGGGCGCCATTCGACCACACGGGTGGGGACGCCCGCCGTTGGTTCGTCGGTGCCGGGCGGTGACACACTGCGCCCATGGACAACCTCACCGTCATCGTCCTCGCCGCCGGCGGCGGCACCCGCATGAAGTCGAAGACCATGAAGGTGCTGCACCCGGTCGCAGGGCGCTCGATGATCGGCCACGTGCTCCGCGCCGTGCAGGCCGTCGAGCCGACCCGCGTGGTCGCGGTCGTGGGCCACCAGCGCGAGCAGGTGGGCCCCCACATCACCGAGCAGCTGCCGAGCGCGGTGCTGGCCGTCCAGGAGACGCAGCAGGGCACCGGTCACGCCGTTCGCGTGGCGATGGAGGCCTCGGGCACCACCACCGGCACGGTCCTCGTCGCCGCGGGCGACACCCCGCTCCTGGAGGGCGAGTCGCTGCGGGCGTTCGCGGAGGAGCACGAAGCGGCGCAGCGCGCGGTGAGCATCCTCAGCGGCCGCGTCGCGAACCCGTTCGGCTACGGCCGGATCGTGCGCAACCACGAGGGCGACGTCGAGGCCATCGTGGAGGAGAAGGACGCCACCCCCGAGCAGCGCGAGATCGCCGAGATCAGCTCCGGCATCCTGGCCTTCGACGCCGAGTTCCTGGTGTCCGCACTGGCGCGGATCACCAACGACAACGCCAAGGGCGAGTACTACCTCACCGACGCGGTCGGCCTCGCCCGCGAGGACGGCCTCACGGTCGGCGCGCACGTGGTCGACGACGTCGAGCAGACCGAGGGCGCCAACGACCGCGTGCAGCTCGCCGAGCTCGGCCGCAAGCTCAACCAGCGCATCGTCACCGCCTGGATGCGCGAGGGCGTCACCGTGATGGACCCGGCGACCACCTGGATCGAGGCCGACGTGGTGATCGAGCCCGACGCCACGATCCTGCCCGGCACCCAGCTCCTCGGCGCGACCGTCGTCCACGAGGACGCCGTGATCGGTCCCGACACCACGCTCAAGGACTGCGAGGTCGGCGCCGGTGCCCGGGTCGTCCGCACCCACGCGGAGCTCGCCGTGATCGGCGACCGCGCGTCCGTCGGCCCCTTCGCCTACCTCCGCCCCGGCAGCCGGCTCGGCGTCGGCGGCAAGATCGGCACCTTCGTCGAGACCAAGAACTCCTCGATCGGCGACGGCGCCAAGGTGCCCCACCTGTCCTATGTCGGTGACGCGGAGATCGGCGAGGGCACCAACATCGGGGCGGGCACGATCTTCGCCAACTACGACGGCGTGGCCAAGCACCGCACCGTCATCGGCCGCCACGTCAAGACCGGGTCGCACAACACGTTCGTCGCACCGGTCGAGGTCGGCGACGGGGCCGGCACCGCGGGCGGGACCACCGTACGCCGCAACGTGCCGGCCGGAGCGCTCGCCGTCAGCAGCAGCCCCCAGCGCAACCTCGAGGGCTGGACGGAGTCCCGGCGCGCCGGGACGGCGCAGGCCGAGGCCGCGGCGGCCGCGCGAACGGCGCGTGAACGTGAGGCATCCCACGAGGACTGACCCGGGGTTGGTCGAGGGGGCCGGCGTGGGGAACAATCCGTGCCAGCACCTCCGAACCTAGCCACCCCCCGAGGCTGACCCACACAGCGAGGAGTCGCCGGCGTGACCGGAATGAAGCGGACCACCGAGAAGAACCTGATGGTCTTCAGCGGCCGGGCCTACCCCGACCTCGCCCACGAGGTCGCCGACCTCCTCGAGTGCGGGCTCGTCCCGCAGGACGCCCGGGCCTTCGCCAACGGCGAGCTCTACGTCCGCTACGAGGAGTCCGTGCGCGGGTGCGACGCGTTCGTGATCCAGAGCCACACGGCTCCGATCAACGAGTGGATCATGGAGCACCTGATCATGGTCGACGCCCTCAAGCGGGCCTCGGCCAAGCGGATCACGGTCGTGATGCCGTTCTACGGCTACGCGCGCCAGGACAAGAAGCACCGCGGCCGCGAGCCGATCTCGGCGCGGCTGATGGCCGACCTGTTCAAGACCGCGGGCGCCGACCGCCTGATCACCGTCGACCTGCACGCCGACCAGATCCAGGGCTTCTTCGACGGCCCCGTCGATCACCTGATGGCGCTGCCGATCCTCACCGACTACGTCAAGGACAAGTACGGCGACCAGCAGCTCGCCGTCGTCTCCCCGGACGCCGGTCGCATCAAGGTCGCCGAGCGCTGGTCGGCCCGGCTGGGCGGCGTACCCCTGGCCTTCATCCACAAGACCCGCCGCACCGACGTCGCCAACGAGGTCGTCGCCAACCGCGTCGTCGGCGACGTCAAGGGCAAGATCTGCATCCTGACCGACGACATGGTCGACACCGGCGGGACGATCGTGAAGGCCGCCGAGGCGTGCATGGCCGACGGCGCCGCCGGCGTGATCATCGCCGCCACCCACCCGATCCTGTCGGACCCGGCCGTCGACCGGCTCAAGAACTCCTCCGCCATGGAGGTCGTGGTCACCAACACGCTCCCCGTCCCCGCGGACAAGCAGTTCGACAAGCTGACGACGCTGTCCATCGCCCCGCTCATCGCCCGCGCCATCCGCGAGGTCTTCGAGGACGGGTCGGTGACCTCCATGTTCGACGGCCACGCCTGATCAGAGCCGCCCGAGACGCACGCTGGCTGCGTTGTCGTCGGTCGACGGCCCGCTTCGCTCAAAGGCCGCCTTCCCTCCTCCGCCTTGCCATCGCACGCTCCGGACGACTCTGATACGGCGTGGTTCGCGTGCACGGCCTGACATGTTCAGCGATCCCCGGCCAGCCGGCTGTCCACGAACCTGACGGCGCGTGCACGGCCTGACATGTTCAGCGATCCCCGGCCAGCCGGGGATCGCCGAACAGGTCAGGGACTCCCTGAACCTGGCGCCTACAACGTGCGGTCGAGGTCGTCGAGCCCGTCGTTCCACGCCCGCGCCAGGACCGTGGGGACGTCGCCGGCCTCGAGCGCGGCCGCGACGGCGGCGCGGAGCTCACGACGTACGTCCTCGGTGAGCGGAAGGCGCGGGAAGGCGTCGCCGATGCTGTCGGCCATCGCCTGACCCGAGCGGCGGGCCAGGTCGAGGCCGTCGGCGACGTAGCGCGTGAGGTAGGGGTGGAGGAGGTCGGCCTGCTCCCAGCCCCAGAAGCCGGACGCGACGGCGTCGTACTCGTGGCTGCCCAGGTCGCCGCTCATCAGCCGCTCCCACGCCTCGGCCTTGGCGGCCTCGGTCGGGATGAGCGCACGCGCCGTCAGGGCGGCGTGGTGGCCGGAGACCGACTTGTCGCGCTCGGCCTCCACCTCGATGTACGACGGCTCGCCGAGCTCGGCGAGCCGCTGGACGGCGGCCCAGCGCACGCTGGGATCGACGTCGTCGCGGCCGAGCCAGTCGACGAGACGCTGTGTGTCCGCGGTGAGGCGGGCGAAGACCCGTGACGCGCCGGGGGCGAGCGCAGGGTTGCCGCCCGCGGTCGCCTCGCGGGCGATGTCGGCGATCACCGCCAGGTGGGCGGCGACCTCGTCGGGCGTGCTGTAGCGCCGGGTGATCGTCTGGAGGTTGCGCATCACGCCCTCGAAGACCAGCGGATGGGTCTCCGGACGCAGGTGCCGGTCGGCGAGCGCGACGAGCTCGTCGACGCCGATGACCTTCGACTCGCACAGGTCGACCGCGGTCCACCAGAGCACGGCGCGGGTGAGCTGGGGCTCCACCGACGACAGGCCGGCGGTGATGGCGCTCCACGACTCCTCGTCGGGGCGGATCACGGCGAAGGTCTCGTCGCCGGCGTTGGGGACCACGACCCGGCCGGCGAACTCCTCGAGGCGTACGGGCTCCTCGCCGAGGTGCACGTCGCGGGAGCCGACGAGGCGCATCGCGTCGTCGTACGCCGCCACGGTGAGGCGGTGCGGCCGCGACCCCTCGCGGGTCAGCACCGGCACGTCACCGTCACGCGTCACGACCAGGGTGTCGAACCCGGTCGTGCGCAGCCACGCGGAGGCCCACGCCCGCACGTCGTGCTCGCTCTCGGCGTCGAGCGAGTCGAGGAAGTCGGCGAGCTCGGCGTTGCCGAACGCGTGGGTCGTGAGGTGCCGGTTGACGCCCGCGAGGAAGTCGCGCTCGCCGAGCCAGTGGCCCAGCTGGGAGAGGGAGGCGTTGCCCTTGGCGTAGGTGATCATGTCGGCGTTCGCGAAGGCGGCGTCCGCGTCGACGACCCGGTCCTCGTCCTCGGCGATGGGGTGGCTCGAGCGCCGGCGGTCGGCGCGGTAGCCGGTCGGCTTGCGGGTGATGGCGGCCGAGGTCCACGCATCGGTGTAGCCGGCGGCCACGCCCGCGACGTCGTACCCCATGAAGTCGGCGAACGACTCGTTGAGCCAGATGTCGTTCCACCACTTCATCGTGACGAGGTCGCCGAACCACATGTGGGCCATCTCGTGCGCGATCGTGGAGGCCACCCACTCGCGCTCGAGCTCGGTCGGCGTGCCCTGCTTGAGCGCCTCGTCGCGGTAGACCACGCAGCCGGGGAACTCCATCGCGCCCCAGTTGAGCCCGGGGGCGAAGACCTGCTGGAAGTCGGCGTAGGGGTACTCCGGCTCGAAGACCGTCGTGTAGTGCTGGAAGCACGCGCTGGTGATGCGCCGGAGCTCGTCGGCGTCGCGGCGCAGCTCGCGCTCCTGCGACGCGCGCGCGTGCCAGCCGAAGGGGAGCGTGCCGCCGGGCGCCGGGGCGTAGGGCTCGTCCCACGTGACCGAGACCCACGGGCCGCCGACCAGGGTGAAGAGGTAGGACGAGAACGGCGGGGTCGTCGTGAACCGCCAGGTGTCACCGGCCTCCCCCGATGAGCGGGAGTCGAGCGCTCCGTTGGCCAGCACCGTCCAGTGCGACGGCGCGGTCACCGACACTGCGAAGGTCGACTTGATGTCGGGCTGGTCGAAGCAGGGGATGACCTTCTGGGTGATGTCCATCGACGTGTGCGCGCAGACGTAGCGCTCGCCGTCGGCCGGGTCGATCGTCTCGGTCATCCCGTCGCCGTCGTGGACGTAGGGCATCCGCGCGGTGACCCGGACCTCGTTGTTCTCGCCGAGGTCGGTCAGCGCGATCCGCCCGTCGGCGTAGGGCGCCGGCTCGCCGTCGAGGGTCACGTCGCGCCCGCCGTGGAGCTCGAGGAACGACGATGCGCCCGGCTGCGTGCAGCGGAACGAGATCGTCGCCTCCACACCGAAGTCGTCGGCGGAGGTGAGGTCGAGGCGGACCTCGGTGCGGACGTCGGTCAGCAGGGCGGCGCGCTCGCGCGCCTCGGGGAGCATCAGGGGCACCCGGCACACCCTAGGCTGCACGTCCACGCAGCGGCATCCGGGATTCGACCGGGCGCCGCGCTGGCGAGTAGAGTCACCGGGTTGCCTCGGCGAGGGAGACCGTACGAACCGGCCTCCGTGATCGACTGGGCCGGTACGCACCACTGCGCCGCGCTCACGATCCGGAGCGCGGCGTTCGTCGTCCCGGCCCGAGGCCCCCACGACCACGATCAGTCCCACAGCTGGAGGAACACATGTCTGCCCCCGAGAAGATCGCCGCCGAGGCCCGCACCGAGTTCGGCAAGGGCGCCGCCCGCCGCATCCGCCGCGAGCACAAGATCCCCGCCGTCGTCTACGGCCACGGCAACGACCCGATCCACGTGATCCTGCCCGGCCACCAGACGATGATGGCCCTCAAGCACGGCGGCGCCAACGCGCTCCTCGCGCTCGACATCGACGGCTCCGAGCAGCTCGCGCTCACCAAGGACGTCCAGGTCGACCCGATCCGCCGCGTCATCGAGCACGTCGACTTCGTCGCCGTCACCCGTGGCGAGAAGGTCACCGTCGACGTGCCGGTCCACGTCGTGGGCGACGCCGCCCCCGAGACGCTGGTCGTCACCGAGAACGCCGTCGTCTCCGTCGAGGCCGAGGCCACGCACATCCCCGAGTTCTTCGAGGTCTCCGTCGAGGGCGCCGAGATCGGCACCCAGGTCCACGCCAAGGACCTCGTCCTCCCGTCCGGCACCACGCTGCTCGCCGACGAGGAGCTCCTCATCGTAAACGTGACCCAGCAGATCTCCGCCGAGGCCCTCGAGGCCGAGCTGGAGGAGGCCGAGGCCGAGGCCGGCATCGAGCACGACGCCCCCGAGTCCGAGGACGCCGCCGAGGGCGACGAGGCCGCTGCCGACGACGCCGCGGAGGACTCCGACTCCGAGTGATCCGCTGACCGGGCACGTCGTGCCCGTCCCGACCGCTGACCGGGCGGTTCGTGCCCACTCACCGGCACGAACCGCCCGGTCACTGCGTGTGACGGGCACGACGTGCCCGCTCGACGATGGAAGGATGGATCGCGTGAGCGACGGATCGACCTCGGACGTGTGGCTGGTCGTCGGCCTCGGCAACCCCGGCCCCTCGTACGCCGGGCACCGCCACAACATCGGCTACCTCGTCACCGACGAGCTGGCTTCGCGGATGGGCAGCCCCTTCCGCGCGCACAAGGCCGGCCGCGCCGACGTCGTCGAGGGCCGGTTGTCGATCGGCGGTCCGCGCGTGGTGCTCGCGCGAGGGCGCGGCTACATGAACGAGTCCGGCGGACCGGTGAAGGCGCTCGCCTCGTTCTACAAGGTCCAGCCGGACCACGTCGTCGCGATCCACGACGAGCTCGACATCGCCTTCGGCACGCTGCGGATCAAGCTCGGCGGCGGCGACAACGGCCACAACGGCCTGCGCTCGATGCGCTCCTCACTCGGCACCGGCGACTTCTACCGGGTCCGTGCCGGCATCGGCCGGCCGCCGGGGCGCCAGGACGTCGCCGACTTCGTGCTGTCCGACTACTCGACGGTCGAGCGCAAGGAGCTGCCCTTCCAGGTCTCCGACGCCGCCGACGCCGTCGAGTCGCTCATCACCGACGGCCTCGAGAAGACCCAGCAGCGCTTCAACTCCTGAGCGCACCGGCTCACCAATATCGGCGAATCGGCCACCCGCCGCGGCGTACGCCCGAGCGGGCGGCGGCACGATGGCGGGGCCACACCGGGGCGGCCGAGCGGTCGCCCGGTGTGGACCACTCGTCGAAGGGGACCACATGGGCGCGCTCACGTCATCCGGATCGGTCGGCCAGCGCTCGCGGGACGCCCTGATCCGCGCCCGCGGACGGATGATCTTCGCCGTGCCGGACACGTGGCGCGGCCGGGTGGCGGCGCGGCTGCCAGCGCGGCTGGTCCCGCCGGAGATGCGGCCGGGGTTCTTCGACCACTTCTTCGACGAGGGCGACCCGTTCGGCTTCGACGTCCACCCCGAGGAGCAGCTCAAGTTCGACCGCACCCTCGAGGTCTGCGGCGACGGCCCCCTGGGGCGCGTGCTGGAGCTCGGCTGCGCGGTGGGGACGTTCACCGAGGTGCTCGCGCCGAGGGCCACCGACGTGCTGGCCATCGACGTCTCCCAGTCCGCGGTCGACCAGGTCCTGCGCCGGCTCGACGGGCAGGACCACGTACGTGCCGTCGCCATGGACATCCCCGACGAGTTCCCCGACGAGACCTTCGACCTCGTCATCGCCTCCGACGTCCTCTACTACCTCCCGGTGCCGGTCCTGCAACGCTGCGTCGACCGGATCGAGGAGAGCCTGGCGCCCGGTGGCACCTTCGTGTCGGTCCACTACGTGCCCAGGATGGGCAGCGTCCTCAACGGCGAGGAGGCCCACGACGTGATCATCGCCCACACGCGGCTCGAGCACACGCTGTCCGAGCGCGCCGAGTTCGGCCCGGGCCGGACCTACCGCGTCGACCGCTTCGTCAAGGCCTGATCCGGACCCCGACCGGGCCTCTCCGCCGGCCCGCACCGGCCCACGACGGACATCAGCCGGCCGCCCCCGAGGGGGCGGGCCGGCTGCTGCGCGGTCAGCGGGTGGGCTTGGGGCAGATCTTCCCTGCCGTGGGCGCCTCGACCCGCTCGAGCCAGTCCTCGCGCCACAGCGGCAGGTGCTCGCGGGCGCAGAACCAGGCACCCGAGGTGAAGTGGCCCTTGCACACGACGTCCGCGAGGGCGATGCACTCCTGCTTCATCTGCAGCAGCTCGCCGGTCTGCTCGTTGATGAGCCGCTCGACGCGCTGGTGCACGCGGAACACCTGGCCGCAGTACTGCACCATCTCGTGGGTGAACAGCATGCCCCGGTGGGCCCCGCCGGAGTTGAGGGTCCGGCCGATCTCCTCCTTGGACCGCACGCGGACCCACTCACCGGGCTGCAGGCCGAGCTTCTCGCCGTCGACCCGGTCCTTGCCGGCGACCTCCAGCGGGAGGTAGGGGCGCAGCCCCGCCTTGCGCGCCAGCTTGGTGACCAGGGCGCTCGACCCGACACGCACCATCTCCGGGACGCCCACGTTGCCCACGCGGACCTCCCGGACGTACTGGCCGACCGCCTTCTCCGGGATCGGCGTCGTGGCGCGGGTCGCCTCCGTGGCCTGGCAGCGGAACACCTCGCCCTTCTCGTGGTCGACGCGGTGCGCGCCCACGTCGAGGAGCGGGAGCAGCCGCTCGGGGGCGACCGCGTGCGGGTCGTCGTCGGGCGAGCCGTCGGCGTGCTCGAGCCAGATCTCCTTCCAGAAGATCCGGCACTCCGCCTGGCAGCCGCCGTGACCGGAGCCGTCGCAGCGGGTCTCGTTGAGCAGGACGGCGTCGGTCATCCGTCTGCTGCGGGACTCCTGGCCCATGTAGTCGCAGATCTTCTCGAGCCGTCGGTAGACGGTCATCGTCCGGCCGGCGTACTCGGTCATCTCGAGCATGAAGGGAACGTTCTCGTAGGACCCGGTCTCGTCCAGGGTCTCGAGGATCTCGTGCAGCGGCCGCAGCCGCACCCGGTCGCCCGGTCGGAGCGACCCTGGCTCGGCCAGCCTCCTGGCCGCTCCTGTCGTGATGGTCATGGACCCATCGAGCCCCACGGAGGGCGCACAGGGTGAGAGCCGACGGGGATTTGCACCAGAGAGGGTATGCCCGTGGCGCTGGTCACCACCCAGAATCGCCCGCAGGGGTACGTCGGCGGCTCCCGGTCGCCGCGGCTCCGGGGGGAGGACGTGGGCGGATGAGGCGGACCGTGGGGGCGCGGCTGCGATCAGGGGTGCGGTCGGCGCTGTGCGCCGCGGTCGGCACCTGGCCGCTGTTCGAGGTGCGCAACAAGGTCCTCCACTGGCCCGGCGCCGTCCGCGCGCAGCTCCAGGAGCGCAGCGAGGTACGCCGCCTGCGAGCGACCGTCGTGGTCCCGCAGGCCCTGGTCACCACCGTCGTGCCGACCTACCGGCGGCCGGAGGCGGTCGCCCGGGCGGTGCGCAGCGCCCTCGACCAGACCGTGCGCGACCACGTCGTGGTGGTGGTGGACGACGGTGGAGGGCTCCCGCGGCTGCCGGACGACGACCGGCTCGTGGCTGTCTCGCTGGCCCACAACACCGGGCGCGCCGGCGTCGTGCGCAACGTCGGCATCGCGCTGTCCCGATCGACCCACCTCGCCTTCCTCGACGACGACAACGAGTGGCGCCCGCACCACCTCGCCACCGCGCTGGAGGCCCTGGACGACCCCGCCGACCCCGCCGACCTCGTCTACACCGGCGTGGAGCGCGTACGCCCCGACGGCACCACCCTCGACGTGCTGGCGCGGCCGTTCGCACGGCACAGCCTCCGGGAGTCGTGCTTCGTCGACACCAACAGCATCGTCGTGCGCCGTGGCCGCGGGGTGCGCTTCAGCCGCCTGCCGCGGTCGGGACCCCAGCTGCCGGGTGAGGACTGGGAGCTGGTGTGGCGGCTGAGCCGCCGGCTGCGCGTGCGCAACGTCCCCGAGACGACCGTCACCTACCTCGTGAACCCCGAGAGCTACTTCACCCGCTGGGACGCACCGCTCGCACCCGTCGCACCCGCCGCACCCGCCGTGCCCCCTCAGCCCGCGGCCCGGCCGCACGTCGAGGAGGTCCCCCGATGACGGCACCACGCGTGGTGGTCGCCTCCCGCAGGGGTGTCGAGC
>Ga0172374_1002205_pt1 | contig 12523 bp, 15 predicted proteins | sample LakKiv3m_FD_114536 | JGI IMG/M metagenome (GOLD analysis project Ga0172374, IMG submission 114536) | Freshwater microbial communities from Kabuno Bay, South-Kivu, Congo - kab_092012_10.3m | ecosystem: Environmental > Aquatic > Freshwater > Lake | place: Democratic Republic of the Congo... | reverse complement strand
CGCCGCGCTCGCCGTCATGGCGACGCTGCCGCGCTCGCTCGCGCACAAATGGCGGACGCCCGACCAGCCGTGAAGCGGTTCTGGAAAGAGGTTGCGGTCGAGCCCGCGCAAGGGGCTTGGGAGATCCGTCTCGACGGGCGTCCGGTACGCACGCCCGGCCGCGCGCCGCTGGCGCTGCCGACCCAGGCGATGGCCGATGCGATCGCCGACGAATGGCGCGCAGTCGCCGAGGACATCGACCCGCGCGCGATGCCGCTGACCGGACTCGCCAACGCTGCGATCGACCGAATCGCGCCCGAGGCCGCGACCTTTGCGGCGGGTCTGGCCCAATATGGCGAAAGCGACCTACTCTGCTATCGCGCCGAGCACCCCGCATTGCTGCGCGAGCGACAGGACCGGCTGTGGGACGCGCCGCTCGACTGGGCGCGCGGGCGGTATTACGTTCATTTCGAGATCGTGACCGGCATCATGCATCGCGCCCAACCGGACGCGACTCTGGCGCGCCTGGCGGATGCCATCGCGGCGCGGGATGGCTTCGAACTGGCAGCGCTCAATCAGGTGGTGACGATCACCGGTTCGCTGGTGCTGGCACTGGCGCTGGCAGAGCGCGCGATGGACGCCGATGCGGTGTGGCAGGCCGCCAACCTCGACGAGGACTGGCAGATCGAGCAGTGGGGGGAGGATAGCTTCGCCACCCAGGCACGCGCAGTGCGCCAGGCGGATTACGATGCAGTGGTGCGGTTTCTGGGGCTGTGTAACGACGGCGATAGATAGGAACGCCTAACCCGTTCGTGCTGAGCTTGTCGAAGCACTGTCCTTTCTTCGTGCCAAGAAGGACAACACTTCGATACGCCGCTACGCGGCTACTCAGTGCGAACGGATATTGAGAATAGACTCAATCCACCAGCTTCAACAACCGCCGCTCGACCGGCGCCAGCACCGGCACCAGTTCATGACCGCGCTTCAAAATCGCCCCGCTTTCGGCGACCAGCGCCCACATCCCCTGCCGGTTCCGAAGCGAGGGGCGCTTCTCGATCCGCACCTCGGGGTTCTCCGCCGTTCGCCGGAACGCCGCGAACACCGCCACATCGCGGTCGAGCAGGATCGCGTAATCGCGCCAGTGTCCGGCAGCCACCATGCGGCCGTAGAGATCGAGGATGCGGGTCAACTCGATGCGCTCGAACCCGACCTGACTGGGGGCTGCGCCCGAATAGGGAAACGGGGTGACCGTCCCCATCAGGCGCGGTCGCGCCGTTGCACCGCATCGCGCTCGGCCAGCAGTTCGTCGACGCGCTTGCGCATCGTCTCCAGCTCGCAACGCATGATTTCCAGCTTCTGCGTCGCGGGATCGAACATCTCGCTGCACGGCGTGCCATAGGGGACGAACTGGCCGGGCGATCCGCCGCCCTCGACCATCGTCGCGCGGGCGGGAATGCCGACCATCACCGCGCCCTCCGGCACATCCTTTGTCACCACCGCATTCGCGCCGACGCGCGCACGCGGACCGACGGTGACCGGCCCCAGCACCTGCGCGCCCGAACCGATGATCGCGCCGTCCGAAATCGTCGGATGCCGTTTGCCCGCAACGCCGTTGTCGGGGCTCGTCCCGCCCAGGGTCACGCATTGATAGATGGTGACGTTGTCGCCGATCTCCGCCGTCTCGCCGATCACGGTAAAGCCGTGGTCGATGAAGAAATTGCGCCCGATCTTCGCGCCGGGATGAATGTCGATCGCGGTCAGGAAGCGCGCCCAGTGATTGACCAGCCGCGCGAGGAAGAACAGCCGCGCGCGGAACAGCCGGTGCGCGATACGGTGATGCGCCAGAGCCCAGACGCCGGGATAGAGCAGGATTTCGGCACGCGACCGCGGCGCGGGGTCGCGCGCCTTGATCGAATCGAGATAGGCCAGGATGCCGCGCATCCGCATTCCCCTAGAATTTGAACGCGCAATTTAGGGCTTTGGCCTCGCGATTTCCAGCGCCGCGAAGCAACGCTTTGCCAACGCCAATGTCGAGTTGTCTTGTAGGGAATGGGATTTGCCGTCAGGTTGCGCGCCTGATCTGGTCGCAACGGAGCGGTTCGCCAATGTTCGAAGGCATCACCTTTGCCGACATCCTGCCCTTCATCGCGATCGGATTCGCCGCGCAATTGGTCGACGGCGCATTGGGCATGGCGTTCGGCGTCATCACCAGCACGCTGCTGGTCGGATTGCTCGGCGTGCCGCCCGCAACGGCATCGGCCAGCGTCCATCTGGTCGAATGCTTCACCACCGGCATTTCCGGGATCAGCCATACGATCCACAAGAATGTGAACTGGAAATTATTCGCGCGACTGGTGATCCCCGGCGTGATCGGCGGGGTCGCGGGCGCCTATCTGCTCAGCACCTTGGATGCGTCGGTCACGCGGCCCTATGTGATGGGCTATCTGGCGCTGATCGGCATCTACCTGCTGGTACGCGGCGTGCGGTTTCCGCCGAAACAACATCACGAACCGAAGGTGGTCGAGCCGCTCGGGCTGGCGGGCGGTTTCCTCGACGCGGCGGGCGGCGGCGGCTGGGGGCCGGTGGTCACCAGCAACCTGCTGGTCCAGGGGGCGCAACCGCGCACCACGATCGGCACCGTCAACAGCGCGGAGTTCTTCCTGACGCTGTCGATCTCGATCACCTTCATCCTGTCGCTCGGCTGGGAAGCGTTCACCGCCGCCGTGATCGGCCTGCTGATCGGCGGCGTGATCGCCGCCCCGTTCGGCGCGGTGGTCGCCAAACGGGTCTCGGCAAAAACGTTGCTGACGATGGTCGGCGTCGTGCTGACCGTCACCAGCGCCTATGCCATCTATCAGGCGGTGACCGGCTGATCCTCCCACGCGCGGAATTCGACGCGCGACCGGTCGGCGGCGGCCGCCGCCTGCATCACCGCCGCGATCCTCACCGCCGCCTGAATTTCGCCCGCCGATACTCGCGCGCGTTTGAGCACCTGCTCATGCGCGTCGATGCACATGCCGCAGCCATTGATCGCGCTGACCGCTAGCCCGAACATCTCGAAATCGGCCTTGTCGATCCCCGGACAGCCGATCGCGTTCATGCGGAGCTTGACCGGCATCCCGCCATACTCCTTGTTCGATGCCAGATGCACGAACCGGTAATAGACGTTGTTCATCGTCATCACCGAGGCCGCCGACCGCGCGGCGTTGGCGGCCTCCGGCGTCAGCTTGTCGGCAACCTCGTCCTCGGTCGCGCGGATCAGCGGGCGGTGGCCGGTAACGTGCGCGCAGGCGAGCATCGTCCCGTATTTGCGCTGATCGTCCAGCGTTGCCTCGCCCAGCAATCCCTCCAGATTGACGCGGATGTCGCGGGCGAAAGCCGGCAGACCAGCGGCAAATTCCGTGAGTGACATATCGCTCTCCCGTCGTGCGCGTCGGATCACGCTTTCGACCCAGAATGCCCCGTTTCGATGCTTTCGATCAAGATCGACGAATGCTGCATCGCGAAAGTTTCAATCATCTTTGACAACAACGAGCTTTGGTTTCGTTTCGGATACGTATCACACCGTGCTTTCCGGGGATTTCGGTTCAGGATTGAGTGAAAATAGCGATCACAGCCGATCACCCTTCCCGTTTCAAACCCGTTTTCCCACGCCCTATATGCTGCACGGCACAATGAATTTTCACACCCAAGGAGCATTTCGATGGCCAAGATTGGCGACACGCTGAAGCCGTTCAATACCCAGGCGTACAAGCAAGGCAAGTTCGTCGAGGTCACCGACCGCGACGTCACCGGCAAATGGGCCGTGTTTTTCTTCTATCCGGCCGACTTCACGTTCGTCTGCCCGACCGAACTCGAAGATCTGGCCGACGTCTATCCTACCCTGCAAAAGATGGGCGTCGAAGTGTTCTCGGTCTCGACCGACACGCATTTCAGCCACAAGGCTTGGCACGATACGTCGCCCGCGATCGGCAAGATCAACTATTTCATGCTCGGCGACCAGAACCACAGCATCTCGAACAATTTCGACGTGCTGCGCGCGGGTCAGGGCCTGGCCGATCGCGCGACCTTCGTGATCGATCCGCAAGGCGTGATCCAGATCATGGAAATCACCTCGGAAGGTGTCGGCCGCAATGCGACCGAACTGCTCCGCAAGGTGAAGGCGGCGCAATATATCGCCGCGCATCCGGGCGAAGTCTGCCCCGCCAAGTGGGAAGAAGGCGAACAAACGCTCGCGCCTTCGCTCGACCTGGTCGGCAAGATCTAAACCGTTTGGGCCGCGCGCGCTTCTCCGGGAGCCGACGCGTGGCCTGACAGCGATCCGGGCGCGGGCGTCCCCTCCCTCTAGCCCGCGTCCGGGTCGCACCTTTCCACCCCCAAGGAGAATACTCCATGCTCGACGCCAATCTGACACAGCAATTGAAGGGCTATCTCGCGAACATCCGCGAGCCCATCGAACTCGTCGCCTCGCTGGGCGACGATGCGAAGTCGCGCGAACTGGGTGAACTCCTGGGCGAAATCGCGGCGCTGTCCGACCACATCACGGTCGCGCAAGGCGATGACGCACGCCGCCCGAGCTTCCTGATCTCCCGCGCCAGCGACCCGCAAGTCGCGGTGCGCTTCGCCGGTATTCCGCTCGGCCATGAATTCACGTCGCTGGTGCTCGCATTGCTACAGGTCGGTGGGCACCCGTCAAAGGCCGCGCCCGCGCTGATCGAACAGATCCGCGATCTCGACGGCGATTTCGCGTTCGAAACTTATTTCTCACTGTCGTGCCAGAACTGCCCCGATGTGGTGCAGGCGCTGAACCTGATGGCGGTGCTCAACCCGCGTATCACCCATGTCTCGATCGACGGTGGCCTGTTCAAGGATGAGGTCGAAGGCCGCAAGATCATGGCGGTCCCCACCGTGTTCCTGAACGGCGAGAATTTCGGTCAAGGCCGCATGGAACTCGAACAGATCGTCGCGCGGATCGACAGCGGCGCCGAAGCCAAGGCGGCCAAGGCGATCGCCGACAAGGACGCGTTCGACGTGTTGGTCGTCGGTGGCGGCCCCGCTGGCGCCTCGGCGGCGATCTATGCCGCGCGCAAGGGCATTCGCACCGGCATCGCCGCGGAGCGCTTTGGCGGACAAGTGCTCGATACGATGGCGATCGAGAATTTCATCTCGGTCAAGGAAACCGAAGGACCGAAGCTGGTCGTCGCGCTTGAAGGCCATGTCCGCGACTATGACGTGGACATCATGAACCTCCAGACCGCCGACGCACTGATCCCCGCATCGCGCGAAGGCGGGCTGCACGAAGTCCGGTTGAAGAACGGCGCATCGCTCAAGGCGCGGACCGTCATCCTGTCGACCGGCGCACGCTGGCGACAGATGAACGTGCCGGGCGAGGACCAATATCGCAACAAGGGCGTGGCATACTGCCCGCATTGCGACGGTCCGCTGTTCAAGGGCAAGCGCGTCGCGGTCATCGGCGGCGGCAATTCGGGGGTAGAGGCGGCGATCGACCTGGCGGGGCTCGTCGCGCACGTCACGCTGATCGAATACGCCGCCGATCTGCGTGCCGACGCGGTGCTCCAGCGCAAGCTTGCGAGCCTGCCCAACGTGTCGGTCATCACCTCGGCGATGACGACCGAAGTGCGCGGCAATGGCGAGCGCGTCGTCGGGCTGACCTATAAGGACCGCAATTCGGGCGAAGTCCACGAAGTCGCGCTCGAGGGCATTTTCGTTCAGATCGGCCTGGTCCCCAACACCGAATGGCTGAAGGGGGCGGTCGCGCTGACCCAGCATGGCGAGATCGAGATCGACCATCGCGGCGAAACCTCACAGCCCGGCATCTTCGCGGCGGGCGATGCGACCACGGTGCCCTACAAACAGATCGTGATCGCGATGGGCGCGGGATCGACCGCGGCACTGTCGGCATTCGATTACCTGATCCGCCTGCCCGCCGAGCAACTGAGCGAAGCGGCGTAACCCTTCCCCAATCCCGTTCGTGCTGAGCCTGTCGAAGCACTGTCCTTTTCTTCCAAGCTAAAGAAGAACAGCATTTCGACAAGCTCAATGCGAACGGATTTTGGCGTGATTGGCGGAATATCGTCAGTTGCAGCTCTCCGCCCCCTAGCCTGATCGCCAAAAGTGATTATCTCCCGTTTCGCAATCGACGGAGACGATCACCGGTGACCACCTATCTGCCCACGCTCAAGCAGTTGCAGTATCTGGTGGCGTTGCGCGATGCGGGCCATTTCGGGCGGGCGGCGGAGAGTTGCTACGTCACCCAGTCCACGCTGTCCGCGGGCATCCGCGAACTCGAAACGCTGATCGGCGTGACGCTGGTCGAACGCACCCGCCGCGTCGTCCGCTTCACGCCGCTCGGCGAATCGATCGTCGACAAGGCGCGCAAGGTGCTGCGCGAAGCCGACGAACTGGGCGACATGGCGCGCGCCGCCGGGCGTCCGCTGTCGGGCGAGATGCGGATGAGCGTCATCCCGACCATCGCGCCGTTCATGCTCCCGCGCATCCTGCCGCGACTGCGGAAGGACTATCCCGAACTCAAACTGTTCCTGCGCGAAGAACCGAGCGCCGCGGCCTGCGAAGCGCTGCATCACGGACGCGCCGACTGCGTGCTGCTCGCGCTCCCCTATGCGTGCGGCGATGTCGAGATCGAGACGCTGTTCGAGGACCGGCTGTTCGTCGCCTTCCCCGAAGACGAGGCGAAGCGCGGCTCCGGGCCGGTCGTCGCCGACGATATCGACGAGGCGCGGCTGCTGCTGCTCGAAGATGGCCATTGCCTGAAGGATCACGCGCTGTCGGCGTGCAACCATCCCGAACTGCGCGGCCAGGCGACGATGCTCGGCACCTCGCTTCACACCATCGTTCAGATGGTCGACAATGGGCTGGGCGTCACGATGCTGCCCGAAATGGCGATCGACGCCGGGATTCTCGACAATACGACCATCGATGCGCGGTCGCTCGACGCCGAAAACGCCAAGCGCAAAATCGCGCTGGTGTGGCGCAAGGCCAGCCCGCGAGAGCGCGATTTCCGGCTGTTGGCAAGCGTATTGGCAGAGACGCAGCGCGTAAGCGATTGATCCTAATCGTGTCGCCGATGAAACCATCTCGCGATTGAGTCGTAACTAAGGCACGCGGGCCTCCCAGCCGCGCGATGCCGTTTCGAAACAATCATGGAGAATGTGCCGATGTCACGTAGTTCGAAGCTTCCGCTTGTCCTGTCGCTGATGGCGGGCGCCGCAGCCCTTGCCGCCTGTTCCGAAACCATGGCCGATGGCGACATGTCGTCTGCATCGACGACATCGACCAGCGCCCAAATGGCGACGCCCGCTCCCTCGCCCACTCCGACCCCCTCGACCGGCATGTCGGCAGGCGCGTCGGCATCGACCAGCGTCATGGTCGGCGGCGCGCCGATGGTCGCGACGCAGACCATCGTCCAGAATGCGGCCAAGGCCAATAACCTGACCACGCTGGTCCGCGCCGTTCAGGCCGCCGGGCTTGACGGTACGCTGTCGGGCGCGGGGCCGTTCACGGTGTTCGCGCCGACCGATCAGGCGTTCGCCGCGCTTCCCGCAGGCACGGTTGACAGCCTGCTCCAACCCGCCGCGAAACAGCAATTGACGACGATCCTGACCCATCACGTGGTGTCGGGTCGCCTCGATGCAGCCGCGATCCAGAGCCAGATCGAAGCCGGTGGCGGCACGGCCCAATTGTCGACCGTCAGCGGCCAGCCGCTGACGGCGACGATCGTCAATGGCAATGTCCAGCTTCGCTCGTCGGGCGGCAGCGTGGGCTTCGTCGATCAGGCGGACGTGCCAGCGTCGAATGGTGTGGTGCACATCGTCAACGGCGTGCTGATCCCCAATCTGAACCAAGGGGCCGCAGCGCCCGCGCAATAAGCGCTAAGATCAGTCCTCGACCGAGTGTTCGCGCCACCGCGCGAGCGCCCGGTCGTCGCTTTGGCGCGGCTCGACCCACGCCCCCGCATCGCCCCGCCATTCGCGTTTCCAGAACGGCGTCTCGCCTTTCAACAGGTCGATCAGGAAGGCACATGCCTCCAGCGCGGCATGACGATGCGGCGCGACGGTGACGATCAGCACGACGGTCTCGCCCGGCACCATCCGACCGACGCGGTGGACGACCCGAACCGACAGCAAAGACCAGCGCGCGGCGGCTTCCTCCGCCAGCGCCTGCATCACGGCCTCGGTCATCGCCGGATAATGCTCGAGTTCCAGCGCGGTCACCCCGTCGTCGCCGCGAACGATCCCGCTGAACGTCGCGACTGCGCCCGCGCCCTCGGCCTGCGCTTCGGCGATGACCGCTGCGATGTCGATCGGTTCGGCCTGCAAGGTCGCGCGAATCATCCGCCGGTGACCGGCGGGAAGATCGCGATTTCACGGGCACCCGCAACCGGTGCGTCGATGCCGACAAAGCGCTGATCCACAGCAAATCGCAACCGCTCGCGCTCGGCAAGAGCCGCTTCGTGACGGGTGCCTTGCTTGCTCAGCCAGTCGATCAGATCGGAAAGCGTCGCAACAGCGTCAGGCAACGCGACCCGCTCCTCCCCCGTGCCGATCGCCTCGCGAACCCATGCGAAATAAAGGATCGTCGTCACGCGCGGATCACGTATCCATGTGCTTCAAACCGACGCGCAGATAATCCCAGCCGGTAATCAACGTCAGGATCGCCGCGCCCCAGAGCGATGCCAGTCCGACCGATTTCACCCACCAGATATCGGGCAAAGCCCCCGCCAGGATCAGCGCGCCCAGCGCCACCAGTTGCAGCGTCGTCTTCCACTTGGCGAGCTTCGATACCGGCAGCGACACCCGCAGCCCGGCAAGAAATTCGCGCAGGCCCGACACCGCGATCTCGCGCAGCAGGATGATGAGCGCGGCGATGATGTGGATGCCGGTGATGATCGCGACATCGTGCCGCGTGCCGACCAGCATCAGGATGACCGCCGCGACCATAATCTTGTCGGCAATGGGATCGAGGAACACGCCCAGTTTGGAAACAGTCGCCTGCGCGCGCGCCAGATAACCGTCGAAATAATCGGTAATGCCCATCAGGCAGTAAAGGACGAACGCTACCCCGTATCCGAACCGCCATTCGGGCCACCAAAGGAAGCCGACGAGCAAGGGAAGCGCCAGGATGCGCGACATGGACAGGATGTTCGGCAGCGACCGCATGGCCCACGCTCTATCGCGGTGCGGGCGCGGCTGCCAGTGTTTTGGCATCAACCCTCGCGAAGCCCATCTCTCCGTTCGTTTCGAGCGAAGTCGAGAAACGTGAGCTAAGGCACGAACTCAGCGTTTCTCGACTTCGCTCGAAACGAACGGAAACGAAGGCTTGTCTCGCTCCCTGACAAAGCGGTTGGCCCCCTCCCCCCGCTCGGCTATTGCACCCGCAATCGCCACGGACGGGGCAGTCGATTTTTCATGAAGAATGCGTTCGGGCTATTGCGGCAACGCCGCTTCGCGCCCCTGTTCGTCACCCAGTTTCTGGGGGCCTTCAACGACAATCTGTACAAACAGGCGGTGGTGCTGTTCGCCACCTACCAGATTTTCAACGACGCCCAGGCCGAACAGAATTTCAACGCGATCGCGACGGGCCTGGCGATGCTCCCCTTCTTCGTGCTGTCGGCGCTGTCGGGGCAGTTGGCCGATACCTTCGACAAGGCGCGGATCATCCGGCTGGTGAAGACCGCCGAAATCTTCATCATGCTGCTCGGTGCAGCCGGCATCTTCATCGCGCGGGCGGGATATATCAACATCGGCCTCGCGATCATGCTGGGATCGGTCCTGCTGCTCGGCGTTCATTCGACCTTTTTCGGCCCGATCAAATACGCGATCCTGCCCCAGCATCTGGAGGATGACGAGGTGCTGGGCGGCACCGGCATGGTTGAGGCCGCGACCTATCTGTCGATCCTGACCGGCACCGTCGTCGCCGGGTGGATACCCGTGGAAGCCGCCGCGATCCTCACATTGGTGGTCGCCGCCATCGGCTGGGTCACCGGACGGATGGTGCCCGCAGCGCCGCGCATGGGGCCGAAGCTGAAGGTCAATTTCAACCCCGTCACCTCGTCCTGGCGGCTGGTGTCGGCGACGATGCACATTCCGCGGCTGTTCCTGGCGATCTGCGCGATCAGCTTTTTCTGGACGATCGGGTCGGTGCTGATCGTCATCTTTCCGCCGCTTGTAAAGAATGTGCTGACCGCCGACGAACGCGTCGCCAGCCTGACCATCGCGGTCTTTTCGGTCGGCGTCGCCATCGGATCGATGATCATCAACCAGATGCTCAAAGGAAAGGTGTCGGCGAAATATTCGCCCGCGTCGGTGATCGCGATGGGTGCGGTGGTGGTGGCGCTGGCCGCCGAAGCCTGGTTCTGGGTGCCTGCCGCACCGGGCGCACTTTACGGTTTCGGCGATTTCGTCGTCCAGCCCCAGGCGTGGCTGCTGCTCGCCACGCTACTCGCGATCGCGGTATTCGGCGGGATGTTCGTCGTGCCGCTCTATGCGTTTCTGACGACGACCGTGACCAAGGATCAGACCGCACGCACGGTCGCGGCGAACAACATCGTCAATGCAGGCGCGATGACGATCGGCGCGGTGACGGTAACGATCATCAGCACGTTGGGCGTCGGTCCGACGGCGCTGTTGCTGCTGGTCGCGGGCATGTGCCTGATCTCCGCCTGGATCGCGCAGAAGCTGCATCTGGCCTGCGACTAGATCAAGCCCGCGTCCGTCATTGCGAGCGCAGCGAAGCAATCCAGAGTCTCGCTTTCGGCCCTGGATTGCTTCGCTACGCTCGCAATGACGGATGGGGGCTCGTCAGATCAAAAAGGTGTAGAAGCACACGAAGAAGGCGGTGTAGCTGAGCACGAACAGCTTGATGTCGCCGTCCTCATGGCTCTGCCGGGCGCGTTTTCGGATATCGGCCCGTCGCTCGCGCAAGCGAAGCGCGCTGCGGAGCGGGTGACCGGCGGAGGGAGCTGGAGTCGCGTTCATCACGGAACAGTAAACGCGCCCTTAACGAAATGGGCCACCACGAATAGTGGTTAACCGGTGTCCGCGATCGGGACGGCCCCGGCGCGATCAGCGCGCATCGTCCGCCCAACGCATGAACAGCGCAGGCCACTGCGAAACCGCAGACCCCGGCGCGCCGACACCCCAGCTGTGTCCCCCGGTCGGAAAGACGTGCAGCTCGACCGGACGGCTTGCCGTCCGCATCGCCCGGAACAGCCGCAGGCTGTGTTCGACATCGGCGATCCTATCGTCGGCGGCATGGGCGAGGAAAATGGGCGGGGTAGTGGACGAAACCTGTTCCTCGACCGAAACGCGGCTTGCGAAATCCGGCAGCGACCGAAGCTTTTGCCGGGTCTGCGTCGTGTCGATCGGTGGCTTCATCGACACGACCGGATAGATCAGCCCGGCAAAGGCGGGCACCGCCGGGCGCTCGTCCACGCCATCGACGGGCGCATAGAAAGGATCGCCGCCGCGCGTCGCCAGCATACCCGCCAGATGACCGCCCGCCGAAAATCCCAGCACGCCGATACGATCGTCGCGAATTCCCAGTCTCGCGGCGTTGGCCGACAGGATACGCATCGCGCGCTGCCCGTCCTGGAATGGCGCGTCGGCATTCCATCCGTCGCCGGGCAGCCGATAATAGAGCACCGCCACCGCATAGCCGCGCGCCAGCAACTGACGCGCCGCAGGCAGCGCAGCCCCGCCGATCTGAATGCGGAAATATCCGCCCCCGCCGATCACCAGAACCATCGTTCCGTTCGGCTTCGCCGGGCGGTAGATCTCCATCCGCGGCCGGGTCACGTTGGATACCGCGCCTGTGGCGCTCCCCGATGTTCCGACCCGTTCGGGACCGGTCGGACGTCCCGTTCCGGGGGGTGCGCCGGGCCACAGGTCGATTATCTCGGGCTTGATCGTGATCTGGGCATGAGCGCCGGACTCGACCAACAGCAGCAGCGCGAGCAGCATCGTTCGAACCATCGTCATCGCCGCCACTCCCCTAGAAGGTAACCGTTGCGCCGACGTAGAAGCGACGCCCTGCGATGTCATAGACGCCATTCTGGTTGGTCAACCGACCGCTTTCGGTGCCGCTCGGCAGGAACGGGCTGGTGCGATCGAACAGATTGTTGACCCCGCCATACAAGCGGAAATCGGCCCCGCCGCGCTGGCGAACGTCGAAGGAGAGAAACAGGTCGTGTTCCCAAACGTCGCCAATGTCGAGGAACATCGGACGTTCGGCGTTGGGATTGGTGGCCAGCAACGCTTCATAACGGTCGCGAAGGACGTTCGAATCGTTGATCTCGCCGTAATATTTGGTGGTCCAGCGGATACGGAACTGGTCGATCCGCCACGCAAGCGAAGCCCGCGCACGATATTTGAACCCGCCTTCGGCCAGGTCGCCGGCAAGGTCGTTGACGACGGTGCCGTTGATCCCTTCGAAGCTGACTTCCTGCCTCAGGATATGCGTGCCGTCATACCTCAGGTCGAACCGGCCCGGCAGGATGCCCGGCAGG
>Ga0172374_1002202_pt1 | contig 12533 bp, 12 predicted proteins | sample LakKiv3m_FD_114536 | JGI IMG/M metagenome (GOLD analysis project Ga0172374, IMG submission 114536) | Freshwater microbial communities from Kabuno Bay, South-Kivu, Congo - kab_092012_10.3m | ecosystem: Environmental > Aquatic > Freshwater > Lake | place: Democratic Republic of the Congo... | reverse complement strand
TGTGCTGAATCAATGGGTGGTCATAAACGTGTACTTTGCCCATCATGCTTCACTCCTCTCTCAATCTCTCTTGAGCATTGTACCCTAACTTTTCTGAGAAAGGTAGGGTCAACTTCTGTTTTTGAAGAGGTCAGACGAAACCCGAAGGAACGGAATCGATCCCTCGGGGTTCAGGTGACGCCTCGATTAGAATTTGAAGAATTTTAGAAAACTGGCCGTCTGGTGCTTCACTTTGCCACACATCTTGCCTTTGAATGACTTGTGCTGCGCTGAGGCATCATGCTTTTTAGCATGTTTCTTGGCATGCTTTTTCGCCTTCTTCTTCTCTTTCTTCTCTTTCTTGTCTTGCTTCCAGGCCGCTTTGGCTTTTTGCTTCGACTCAGTCGATTTTTCCGTCGCGGCATCCGCTTTCGGTGCTGAGACCGGCTTTGCGACAGGTTTTGTCGTCGTTTCGGTTACTGGCTTTGTTGTTGTTGTCGCAGCTGGTTTCGTCGTTGTCGTCGTAGCCGGTTTCGTCGTTGTCGCTGTAGCCGGTTTCGGTGTTGTCGTTTCAGCTGGCTTCGTCGTTGTCGGCGTAGCCGGTTTCGTTGTCGGGGCTACTGCGACCGGTGCCGGTGTCGGCGCCGCATCCTGTGTGCGCGTCACGAGACCTGCGTTCCAGTTCACGTACGCATCCGCTTCGTGGAAGTGGATGAATCCAGAATCTTTGGCAAGCTTGTGGCTGTCCGCGCTTAGACGTGTCGAAATCGTGAGCGTCTTGACCGAATGCTTCGCGTCGACCGCTTGTAATTTCTTGATCATGTTTTGTGACCAAGCGTCACTCTTGATCGTGTCGGCGTTGAAGCTCTCCCACATGATGCCATCGACGTAAGGTGCCGTTGACGTTTCCAATGTGTCGAAGCCCCAGTTTTGGACCATGGCGAGATCGCCATAGCGGGCACGTGCTTGTTTCAAGAAGTTGACGAGTCCGTCCCGTTGCTGCTTGAGCACGGTCGGGTTGTTCAAATGTTCGTTATCGATATCGCCGACCGTATCCATGAACACGCCATCGATGCCTTTGGCAACGACTTGGTTCTGGATTTCCGTGAGGAGTAACCCTTGGAAGTGCGGTGAAGCGATATTCGTCAAGTACGAATCCCATTCCGAGTAATGGACACGTTGTCCGTTACGCGTAAAGAAGTCACCTGACTGAAGTTTTGACATGAGACCTGTGTTCCATGTCGCGACTTCCATAACGCTAATATATCCGAGTACTTTTGTCCCGCGTGCTTTGATTTGCTCCACTTGCGCTTTCGTGTAATGGAGTGGCTCAATGATGACGAGGTCATAGTTTTGCATATCTTTCAAAATCGCTGCCGTTGGATGGCCATAATACACTTGATAGTTCTTCACACCGTCGAGTGGGTTCATGGTTTGCGCCCCCGTTTTAGACATGTTCAGACTAACAATCAACAACACTACCGTTAGAGACATCATTAACTTTTTCAATTTCACTACCTATTCCTCTCCTGATGACTGACAAAACGTGGTGACGGACGATGATGGTTGAATGGAGTTGTGTCTCGTTTCTCCTCCTTTTACTTATATTCAAATGACGAGAAGGTTAGTGCTGTGTGTTTTATGGATGTATCGGATTCGTGTATGTAATGTTGAACCTTCGCAAAAAAAATTATAGGATAGTTTTTTACGAAAACATAGTGTCAATTTGACAACAAAAACCCGTCTCACGACATGAAAGTGTCATGAAACGGGAAAAGGGTTAGTTTTTAGCTCATATGTAAGTGTCAAGCAATTCCTCAAATTCCAGTTGATCAATCAAATAGACCCGTTTCGTCTCGACGTCCATCAGTTGAAGGGTATCTTTCCCGTCCTCAATCCACACGTCGAACCGTTGCTCGGTCAACTGCTCATATAATGCGAGCGTCCCTCGTCGTTCGCCCGTCGGTGCGGCACTCGTCGTCTTCACGCGGGACAACAGCTCGAACAGTTCACGCGTGTTCGGGCCACCGAGGTGGGCCGTCTTCGTCTCCGTCTCGTACGTTGCCAACCGCATCGCCTCTTTTTGTTCCGACGTGATCGTCAATTCACCGGCGCCCGGTCGTTGCACGGTCCCCCATACCTCGATTACGGTGCCATAATGCGTCGATAAGACGGCAGAGTCTTGCTCCGATACGTCTGCAATCGGTTCATCCGCGAGCACGATTCGTTTCAACAGACGCCGACCCTCGGTATCTAAATTGAAAATCGCTTCCTTCGAATCGATTTGTACGTACTCGCCCGAGAGCGAGCCGGGCAACACGGTGCGATCCCACGCCTGCTGGGTACCCATTTGAAGAGTGATTCGCCGGTCGGCCAATTGTGTCAAGAACGCGACGCCTTCATTTTTGCCGCTCTCGAAGACGAACAGCCCCGGCTCAATCAGCTGCCCTGCCTCGGCACCGTCTTGATAGACGTGATATGTGACATGGAGCGCCCCTCGGTCCGGCGTGTGATACCGGAAGACCGAACCGGGAATAATCGTCTCATGCGTCTCGTTGACCGCGAAGGCGCGCGCTACCGTCGTGACGTCCGATTCAGGAACGAACGATAGCGTGTTGCCGACGTCGACTTCACTCGGCGCGGAACCAGATGCGGACTCAAACGCCTCAAGTGCATCCGTGCGGAAGACACGCTCGTTTTGTTCGTTGCTGTTCAAGCAAGAGACGTAACGCTCGTCCCCGCTCCGCCAATATTTGAGGGTCTTGCTGCCTAATTCATCATAGAAGGGGTGACGGAACGTGATGGCCGCCAGTTCGGCCCGACGCGTCGGCAACACGTCTGTCGGTTGTCGCTCACAGTAAGCCAATAGTCGCGTCTTCAAGGCGGATGTCAACGGAATGTCTTGGTCCTGTTGAATTGCATACGTCGACAACGGACGTAAATTGAGCGCATTGATTTCATTCGCTCCGCAACCACTTAATAGCACGGCCGCTATACTGATCAGTCCAATCACGTTCTTCACTCCGTCCCCCCCTTTCACATTTAATTGGTTCGAATCGCCTAAAATTTTCTTTTTCACTTTATCATACAATAATAATTATTGACCATGTTAAGAAGAATAAACAAAAAATGCCACTCTCGTGGCATTTTGGCATTTTTTAGTCGTCGTCGCGATCATCATCTTGATCATCGTCCCGGTCGTCATCTTTGTCATCATCGTTTTGATCGTCTTGGTCATCCCGGTCATCGTCACGCTCAATCTCTTTCACTTGCTCTTGCAGGTTCAACTCGAGTTTGACGCGATCGCCAGCTTTTGGCGCCTGGTCATCGATTTCGTAGCGGCTTGCGAGTTTGAAAGTCTCCGACTTGCCGTCACGCTCGATTGTCACGTCGCGGTCCGACAGGCTGACGAACGTGCCGTAGATGTCGAAGTCATCACTCTCACGGTCGACTTCCTTCACTTCTTCGTTTTGATTGAATTCCAGTTTGACGCGGTCACCGGATTTCGGTGTATCGTCGTCAATCTCATGACGGGCCGCGAGCGGATACGTCGATTCTTTACCGCTGAAGCTGATCGTCACGTCACGGTCTGATAGGCTGACGAGGGTACCATACAATTCATAATCATCGTCATCGACCGAGCGGACCGGCGTATCGTTCGATGCTGATCCTTCCGACGAAGTAGCTGCTTCTTGACTCGCATCATCTTGCGCGTCATCTGCAGCATCATCGGTTCCACTGTTCACACTATCGACCGCCCGTGGGACGATGACCGTGTCCGTCTTGTCGTTCGCGACATACAACCCAATCCCGGCGACGGCTAGTACAGCCAACCCGACTCCTAAAATCCATCCGATTAATTTCATGATGTCTCCTCCTCGTTTCATGTGGTGAACTTGTTCTACATCTTCATCATAGAACGGTGACCTTAGAGCACCACGAGGATTCCATTAGAAAATGATGAGAATCTGCGAAAGTTTTGTCATTTTGTGACGTAGAAGACGCTACCGTCCGGCGCGTTCGCATAACTGCCGACCGTCCAGCCGTTCAAGTCCGCCACTTCCTTGGCGATAGCGAGCCCAAGTCCGCTGCCGCTCCGGTCCCGCGCCTCATCGAGTCGATAGAAGCGGTCGAACAGCCGCGCCCGGTCCTCCTCACTGAGCGACGTCCCATGGTCGCGTACTTCGATGCGGTCCGGCGTCATCGTGACGCGCGTGTCGGTCGCATATTTCAAGCTGTTATCGATGAAGATGACGACGAGCCGTTGTAACGAATCACGATGCCCGTGCCACACCCCCATCGCCTCGATTGGTACGTGAATACCGTGCGACCGTTCGAACCGCTCGGTCAACTGCTCGGCCAGCTCGGCCAAGGTAATCGCTTCGGTCTCTACGTCTTCGAGCGAGGAGAAGCGACTCAACTCGAGCATCGGTTCAATCAAGTCCTCACGCATTTGCCGTGACTCGGTCAAGATGTGATCGATCGCCTCGTCACGGACGGCCGGGTCGCTCTGTCCCCAGCGTCGAAGTAGCTTGGCGTACCCTTCGATCACGGTGAGCGGCGTCTTCAGTTCATGTGAAACATCGGCGACAAAACGGCGCTGTTGCTCCATCGACCCTTCGACCCGGTCAATCATCTGGTTGAAGCCGGTCGCGAGCGTCGACACCTCATCTTGGTTTGTCCCGACCTCAATCGTCTCGAGCGTGCCCGATTCCGTGATTCGCTCCATCGTTGTCTCGAGACGGCGTAACGGGTCGAGTCCCTGGCGCACGATCCACAGACTACCGAGGAACGTCATCGCCACGGCAATCAGGAAGATGACGAGAAAAATGGTCGCGAGCGTCTGGAGGGTCTCACTGACGGCCGCGTCTTGAAACGCGTAGCCGAGCCCGTTCGACGTCGCGATGACGAACCAGTCATCGACGAGCACCGGTTCTCCGAAATTGACCGGGAATCGAAGAGCGCCATCGGCCTGTCCGCCGATGATGCCCCAATCGCCGTTCGCCTGCCGTTCGAGCACGACACTGTCCTCGTGCAACGACAAGACGGCCTGTTGGTTCCGCTCGTCTTCCTCGAGCAGGCTGAGCGCCTGGCGCAAAACATCATAACGAGCGTCGACGATCTGTTGGCGCGATACGAGCCAGGCGACACCGAACGAGGTGATCAGGAGGAACAACATGAACCCCGCCATCGCCAAAGCGATTTTCGTCCGTAGCTTCATCTTTAATCGGCAAGGATACCCCTACTTCAATCGTGTCCCGGGCACAGCCCGACGATTAGTGGGGGGAGGAATTTCCATCATTTTCGGTATGGGACACAATCATGCTAAACATGTGCATGATAACCGCTTATGAACTCCTACCTTGCCTCCTCCCTTCTATGAGTTAAGTCCATTCATTTTCCGCTAAAAAAACGGGTATCGTTTATGTAGCGAAAGGTGGTGAGTACCATGTCTACAATCACTGCAAAAATACAAATCTACATCCAAGACTCTCAAGCCGCTACTCTGAGGGCAACGATGGACGCGTACCGGTCGGCCTGTGACTGGCTGTCGGGTCACGTCTTCGAGACGGGGGACCTGAACCAGGCGAGCCTCAACGACGCGCACTATGCCGAGATCCGGCAACGGTTCGGCCTGAAGAGCCAGATGGCCCAGTCGGTCATGAAGACGGTGGTCGCCCGGTACAAGTCGGCGAGGTCGAACGGGCACGCGTGGTCCCGGGTCGAGTTCAAGCGTCCCGAGTACGACCTCGTCTGGAACCGCGACTACTCGCTCACACGGGACCGGTTCAGCGTGAACACGCTGGACGGCCGGATCAAGCTGGACTATGCGCGCAAGGGCATGAGACGGTACTTCAACGGGACGTGGCGGTTCGGCACGGCCAAACTGGTGCACAAACACGAGAAATGGTTCCTGCACATCCCCGTGACGAAGGCGTTCCCCGAACTCGACGACGCCCGTGTCACCAACGTCGTCGGCGTGGACCTCGGCATCAACTTCCTGGCGGTCACGTACGACAGCCAGGGCGAGACCGCTTTCTACGACGGAAGAACGGTGAAGCACAAGCGAGGCACGCTCAAGGTCACCCGCAAGCAGCTGCAACGACGGCAGACCCCATCGGCCCGCAAGCGGCTGAGACAGCTCGGCTCGAGAGAAAACCGTTATGTGACCGATGTGAACCATCAGGTCACGAAGGCACTCGTCGACCGACACCCGAGGGGCACGCTGTTCGTGTTGGAGGACCTGACCGGCATCCGTGCCGCCACAGAGAAGGTGCGCGCGAGAAACCGCTACGTCTCCGTGTCGTGGGCGTTCCACCAGTTCCGTCAAATGCTCGCGTACAAGGCCGCGTTGAACGGGCAAAGGGTGATCGTCGTCGACCCGAGACACACCTCCCAGACCTGCCCGACATGCGGGCACACCGAGAAGGCGAATCGGGACAAGAAGCTGCACCTCTTCCAATGCAAGAACTGCCGGTACCGTTCGAACGACGACCGGGTCGGCGCGATGAACCTGCACCGGAAAGGCATCGAACACATCGGTGCAGGTGCCATGGGAGCATGATTCCCGTGGCAGGGGCGAGGTCAACCGTCCCGATGTTCCGCCACGCGAAGGTAGGAGGTGCACTAGCGCCGTCCGCACTACCGGGCAGGAACGAGCGTAATCGCACTCTACGAGGGTAGAGGCGCCGTCGAGTCCTCGACGGACGCAAGCCCCCGCTTCAAACGGACCGTCAGTTCGTTAAGTGGTGGGTTGTTGACCTTACTCACCACGCTTCAACATATAGCCGACGCCTCGGACCGTCTGAATCCAAGAGCCTCCGAGTTTCTTGCGTACATAGCGGACGTACACATCGACGACGTTCGTGTCCCCGTAATAGTCAAAGCCCCAGACGTGCTCGACGAGTTGATCGCGCGTGAGTACGCGCTCCGGATGTTCGAGCAGATAGACGAGCAAATCGAACTCTCTTCGGGTCAGGTCGACTTTTTGCCCCACACACACCACTTCGTGGCGATTGACGTCGACGGTCAGCCCTTCATAGGAAAGGACCCGTTCACTCGTATCGACTTGGACGTGTTGCCGCATCCGTAAGAACGCCCGGATCCGTGCGAGCAACTCCTCCATTTCGAACGGTTTCGTGATGTAATCATCGGCCCCGAGGTCGAGCCCGCTCACTTTATCGTAGCGGTCCCCGCGTGCCGTCACCATCAATACCGGAAGGAGCGGCTGCTCTTCTTTGACGCGGCGCACGACTTCGAGACCGCTCATCTGCGGCAACATGACGTCGAGCAACATCAGGTCAATCCCTCCCGCGAGCGCTCGGTCGAGTCCGGCCCGTCCGTCATGGGCCACTTCGACTTGATAGCCGGCGTGCATGAGTTCGAGCTCGAGTAGTCTGGCAATTTTAGCATCGTCTTCGACGACGAGAATCGTAGGCATGGCATTCATCCTTTCTCAAAAAAACGCCGAGCAGTCCGCCCGACGCATCATTTATGTGTTCCCGGATTCCTCAGTCAAAAAACGGACGAACCGCTTCGGGAATCGCTTGTTCGACGCGCAATTCGAGTGAGTCCCCGATTTGGTCAAATCTCGTCTCGAACCCTTCTACTTGAAACGCCACATCGGTCCCGACTTGGGCGATTTGGTCGAGCCACGTATTACCCGTCAACGTGAATAATAAGAATCCGGCGACCCCGGCTGCCATGAGCGTCAATGCGAGCGCACCGACCATCACCCCTCGAATCAGTCTTCCAATCTTTCCTCTGCTAGTTGAGCGCATATGTCCCTCTCCCTTATCCTTTTTCTTTACTGTACGGGAGCGAGCTGAGAAAGAGCGGTGAAATAGATTAGAATTTGATGAGAAAAAGGTCACAGCACGGCTGCGACCTCAGTCTTCCACGAGCATCGATTTGGCAATCGGGGCCCAGTACGTCCCGTCCATGGCGGCGACTTCGGCGAGCGTCGTCCGGTACGTGTCGTCCCCGGCCTTCTTCTCGGCGATGCCTTTCATCCATAGGACGTCCGCCTTATATCCCGACTCCGGATACGTGTCGACGTAGGCGGCATAATCGGCAATCTCCGCTTCGCCGAGCTTATTGTCGACGAGCAACCGATAAAATCCGACGGCTTGTTCCTGTCCTGCTTTCGCCTTGCCGACAAGGAGTGCGTCGGCTTCCTCGTAACGCTTGTCCGAGACGAGCGTCTCGACTTCACCGAGCGGGATGACGGCCGGTGCCTCCGGGGCTTCGGTCGTCTCGTCCTCGGTTTGGAGCGCCTCGTTCGCCTCCTCGAGTCGAGCAACTTCTTGTTCGAGCTCTTCTAACCGTTTCGCGAGTGCCTCATCCTCCGTCACGGTCACGACCCGTTCATCCGATGCGGTCGGCGTCACGAGAGGCGGCTCCGTATCCGGCCAAAGGAAGAGCGCGATCAGACCGAGGCCGACGATGAGCGGCAGACCGAGCCACGATTTGTTCCATTTAAAGGCGTTGCGCCAAGCCGACAAGTCCGCATGACCCGTGACGGCCGGCGAGAACGAACGAAAGCGGCGCTGGGCCGCCTTCTTTCCGTTCGCCTTCACTTCGAGCGCAAGCCCGAGCCGATGAAACGCCGCCGGCACTTTCATCCCGAGAAGCGGTACAATCCGTTCACTTGCCTCGATATAATAGCTATGGTCAAGTAGCGTCGTCACGACCCCGAACTCGTTCGCGACGAGGCGAAACGTCGGGTCGTGCTCGCCTTTTCGGACGAGCCATTCCGTCATATCGATGAGCGGCAGTTCCGCAAGTTCCCGTTCTGCGAGTGTCCGTACGTCCATTCGTCAGCCTCGTTCAGGGTAGAGCGCGAACTTCGACGTCAACGCGCGAACTGCTTCGTGCGCTTCCGCAATCACTGCTTCATCTTCATGGTTCGTCAAGACGCGTCCAATCAAGCGGGCGACTTCACGCATATCGTCTTCTTTCAATCCGCGTGTCGTCATCGCGGCCGTCCCGAGACGAATCCCGCTCGTGACGAACGGTGATGCCGGATCGAACGGAATCGTGTTCTTGTTGACCGTGATACCGGCTGCGTCGAGCGCATGCTCGGCCGCTTTACCAGTGATGTCGATACCGCGGAGGTCGACGAGGAGAAGGTGGTTATCCGTACCGCCCGATACGATGCGGAGTCCTTCCTCTTCAAGACCTTGTGCGAGCACTTGCGCGTTCTTGATGACTTGTGCCTGATACTCTTTGAATTCAGGTTGGAGCGCTTCCCCGAATGCCACGGCTTTCGCCGCGATGACGTGCATGAGCGGACCGCCTTGAATTCCTGGGAAGATCGACTTGTCGATCGCCTTGGCGAACTCTTCTTTACAAAGAATCATGCCGCCGCGCGGACCACGAAGCGTCTTGTGCGTCGTCGTCGTCACGAAGTGCGCGTGCTCGACCGGGTTCGGATGAAGACCAGCCGCGACCAGACCCGCGATGTGAGCCATGTCGACCATGAGGTAGGCACCGACGCTATCGGCGATCTCACGGAATTTGGCGAAGTCGATCGTCCGTGGGTATGCCGAGGCACCAGCGACGATGAGTTTTGGTTTATGTTCTTTCGCGAGGGCTGCGACGACGTCATAATCGATGTGTTCTGTCTCTTTGTCCACACCGTATTCGACGAAATTGTACTGAACGCCTGAGAAGTTGACTGGACTTCCGTGCGTCAAATGGCCACCGTGCGACAAGTTCATGCCGAGCACCGTGTCCCCTGCTTCAAGGACCGTGAAGTAGACGGCCATGTTCGCCTGCGCACCCGAATGCGGCTGGACGTTGGCGTGTTCTGCACCGAACAGCTCTTTGGCACGGTCGCGGGCCAAGTTCTCGGCCACGTCGACGAACTCACATCCACCGTAGTAGCGACGGCCTGGATAACCTTCCGCGTACTTGTTCGTGAGCACGCCGCCTTGCGCTTCCATGACTGCTTCTGAGACAAAATTCTCCGAGGCAATGAGTTCGATGTTCTCGCGTTGGCGACCGAGCTCGTGTTGCATCGCTTCAAACAATTCCGCATCCTGCACTTTCAACTTCGTCGTGTTTACCATGTTGAAACCCCCTCTGAATGTCTAAAAATCAACACCCCCATCGTAACATATGCTTCTTTTTTTGGGTATCGTCTAATCCAACGGCAAGTTGGGTATCATATGAAAGAAGACGTTCAGAGGAGGATGTTTATGATTGAGACAAAGCAGATTACCATCACCCCGTTCGAACGCGAACGGACAATTCGGATTTATACGCCGGCCGATTACGACACGACGGACAAGCGTTATCCTGTGCTCTATATGCACGACGGGCAAAACGTGTTCGCCGACGAGGATGCGAGCTATCAGATGAGCTGGCGCGCCGGTGAGTATATGGATGCCTCGAAACGCGACATCATCATCGTCGGCATCGACAGTGCCCCTGGCGAGATGCGGCTCGATGAGTATGGGCCATGGGAGAATCCTTACATCGGCGAGAGCCTGCTCGGTCAAGACGTGACGCTCGGCGGACAAGGATCGGCCTACATTGAATATATCGCCCAAGAGCTCAAGCCATGGATTGACGAGACGTATCGCACACAACCGGACGAGACGGCGATGATGGGCAGCTCGATGGGCGGGTTGATCTCGGTTTACGCCGCGTGTGTCTATCCTGACATCTTCAAGCGCGTCGCCTCATTGTCCTCGGCATTCTGGTTCAACCAGACCGAGCTCGAGCAGTTGATTGAATCGAGCGATGTGAGCGGTGTCGAACGTTTATACTTGGACGTCGGTCGCAAAGAAGTCGAACAGCCGTCAGCGGACGGACCGACGAACGAGATGTATCTCGAGTCGAGTGAGCGCGTCTACGCCTTGTTGCGCGATAAAGTTGACCATATCCGCTTCGAAGTCATCGAGGAAGGCGTGCATAACGAACTTGCTTGGCGGGAACGGTTCCCGATGGTCATTTCCTATCTATTCAGTGAAGAGTTATAACGCAAAAAAGTCGGTCGCGAGGACCGACTTTTTTATTTCGCTGGATAGTGGGCCCGCGGGCCACCAATCAGTTTCGGTCGCGTGATGGCGAACGTGACGTACGCCTCGCCGAGCTGTTTCGCCGATAACCGGACCGGAATCGCGACCGGCTTTAAATGCATACCGATCAGCGTCGATCCGATATCGATGCCGGCGTCCGCTTGGATGGCTTCGACAACGCACGGGGCATCGAAGCGTTCATACGCTTTCTCCGCCATCGCCCCGCCCGCTGCGCGGACCGGGACGACCGTCACTTCCGTCAACCCGAACTGCTTCAGCGTCCGCCGTTCGACCGTGAGGGCACGATTGATGTGCTCACAGCCTTGGAAGGCGAGGTGGACGCCGGTCTTGTCGCGAAACGCAAGGAACGCTTCAATCAAATCCGACGCCACATCAATCGAGCCCGCCTTCCCGATCGTCTTACCGACGACCTCGCTCGTCGAACAACCGATGACGAGCACCTTTTCCTCATCTAACGGAAACCGTTCATGCAACTCCGTCAATAAGTTTAAAAGCTCCGTCTTCATCGTCGTCACTTCGTTTCGTAAGCGCTCATCTTGTCGACGCGGTTCGAGTGGCGTCCGCCTTCGAAGTCCGTGTCGAGCCATGTCGCCACTAAGTCGAGCGCAAGGCCCGGTCCGATGACACGCTCGCCCATCGTCATGATGTTCGAGTCGTTATGCTGACGCGTCGCTTTCGCGCTGAACGAGTCATGCACGAGTGCCGCTCGGATGCCTTTCACTTTGTTGGCGGCAATCCCGATGCCGATCCCCGTCCCACAAATCAAGATGCCACGGTCGAACTCGCCAGCCGCGACGGCTTCGGCGACCGGAATGGCCACGTCCGGATAATCGATTGACTCGGCCGAGTGTGTCCCGAAGTCCTTATACTCGTGTCCAAGCTCCTCTAATAATCCGATGATGTCTTTTTTCAAATTGAATCCGCCATGATCGGCGCCAATTGCGATTTTCATTCCGTCATTCCCCCGTCTTCTTTGGTAGGCGTCTTGGTGGTTTTGTCACCTTTGACCCGTCATTCGTCAATTTTAGCACAAGTCGATTCACGAGTGGTTCGAGTTCGTTTCGGACTTGGCGGTAGACGTTCATCGACCCTCCGAATGGGTCGTTAATATCACGTTCGAGCCCTGTGACGAACTCATATAACGTGAACGTGCGGTCGGCCAAATCCGGATACGTGTCCCGAATCTGTTCACGATGCGCCCGTGTCATCGTCAAGATGACGTCCGACCAGCGTCCGAGGACGTCGTCAAATGTCTGTGTGACGTGCTCGAGCTCAATCCCTCGTTCACGCAACACTTGGAGTGCATTTTCTGATGCGTCAAACCCTTGCATCGTCCGAAGCCCGGCCGAACGAATATCGAACTCGTCCCCCGTCACTTTCGAGCGGAGCAGGGCCATCGCCATCGGGCTTCGGCATGTGTTCCCACTACATATGAATAATACGCGTTTCATCGACATCGCGTGATCCTCCTCTATGTCCTTAAGCCTCTTTCCTATGGACGGATGA
>Ga0172374_1002198_pt1 | contig 12551 bp, 14 predicted proteins | sample LakKiv3m_FD_114536 | JGI IMG/M metagenome (GOLD analysis project Ga0172374, IMG submission 114536) | Freshwater microbial communities from Kabuno Bay, South-Kivu, Congo - kab_092012_10.3m | ecosystem: Environmental > Aquatic > Freshwater > Lake | place: Democratic Republic of the Congo... | reverse complement strand
GTAGCCAGTCCTGAGCTTGGCGCTGTGATCCCTAGGACTGGTGGATTCCGCAAGGTTCGCTGGGCTGATAGCCGGAGAGGAAAGGGGAAGCGAGGCGGCTTGCGCGTCATCTACTACTGGCTGTCTGGTGATGGCCAGTTCTGGATGTTCGCGATCTATGACAAAGATGAGCTAGAGAACCTGACTTCTGACCAGGAGAAGGCGCTCAAGAAAGCCATCGGTGACGAGCTGAAGCTGCGAGGTGCCAAATGAAAAAGCGCGATCTGTTTGCTGAGCTGATGCAGGGCGTTGGTGAAATGGCCGCTCAGCGCGAGGGCAAAATCACCCTTCGCCAATACACGGTTGAGGCTAAGCCTGCACCGGAAGTGACCCCGGAAGAGATCGTAGGTCTCCGCAAGCGGCTACGCATGTCGCAAGCGGTTTTCGCCCGCCGCATTCGGACTAGCCCAGGGACGCTTCGTAACTGGGAGCAGGACAAAGCGAGGCCAAACGCACAGGCGGCGCTGCTGATCAAGCTTGTCGAGGAATACCCGGACATGGTTGATCGCCTAGCCGCTGTATGACCACATGACCTAGCCTGAACCCAGCCAAGCGCTGGGTTTCTGTGCTGGCGCCGTGATAGATTTCTCTCTCCTATGGGGAGGGAACCTTCATGCAGTGTCCAAAGTGCAGCTACGAGCCGACTATGTCGGAGATTCAGGCAAGTCCTGATAAGTGTCCGCGCTGCGACGTCTACTACAGCAAGATCGGTGCTGAGCATGCGGCGGCTAAGGCCAGAAAACCAACTTTGGGCAGCGCTCGAAAGATCGTGCCATTGCTGCTTCTTTTGGTTGCCATTGGCGGGGGCGCCACCGGATGGATCAAGTATCAAGCACGCCAGGCGGCTCTTAAGGACATTGAGTCCCAAGTTCGACTGGCATCTGCGTACGTCGACCAGATGGTGTCGTCTGCGGATGGAGCCCAAGCGATTACCTTTCGTGAAATCTTTGCGAACGCGGACCGCTATGTTTCTGAAATCGATGCGGCTCTCGTTAAGGTTAGTATCGTTGAGCCAAAGATTGCCGAAGTGGAGCCAGCGCAGCGGTACATGAGAGGCAGCCAAGAGATGATTCGAAACATCTCGGGGCAGGCTAGGGCAGTATTAGAATTCAGTAACGCCAAAGACAAAGAGAAACGAGGCGAAGAACAGTCGAGGTCGTCGAATTCATACATTCGCGATCAGGCTACTGAGACAAGATTAGAAGCCTATGATGAGCAGCTGAAAGCGCTCGACTCGATGAAGGAGCGCAAGGCTGCTATCAAGAAAGTCGCGGAAAACCTAATGGGCGCACAAAAAGAACTAGAGGCCTTTAATCAAACGGCGTTTATCCGCCCTGGATTAGTAGAAAAAATAGTGCAGGCCGAATAACCCGCATATCAACCAAGACCCGCTTCGGCGGGTTTTTTATTGCCCTAAGGAAAAGTCATGTCAGAGCTGCAAATCCTGTTTCCTGAGCCGGTCACCGTCGAGGTGATGGGGCGCCACGTGCAGATCCTTCCGGTGAAGCTGCGCCACTTTGAGCGCTACGGCAAGTCGGCCGGCGCTTTGGTTGAGCTGTTCAGCCAGGCCAGCGTCCAGCAGATAAACCGCTATGCCGCAACGCACAGTCGCGAGCTGCGCCAGGTGCTGCTGGCAACGACCAGCCTCAAGCGCTGGCAGCTGTGGTTCCTGCCGGCGACCGTCTCCGTCCAGCTGTTCGTCGAGGTGGTGAGGGTCAATTCCAGTTTTTTCGGCGAAGCCCTGCCGGCAATGGTAAGGGCGCTGAGTGGGGCTCCGTCGTCCAGCGACTGATCGGCGCCGGCCATGCCCTGGCGGACGTGCAGGACTACAGCCTGCGGCAGATCGAGACGTTCCTGGCGGCCATCGACGCAGAAGACCGCGCAGACAAACGGATTGCATTGATCGCTGCGCGTGCGGCCAATGCCAAGCCCGAAGATTTCAAACGCTTACTCAAGGATTTCGCCTGATGGCTACAGTCAAGACCCAGCTGGTCATCGATGGCAAGAACAACTCGAAAAAGGCATTCGACGAGGTCAACAGCCAGCTCGACGGCATGAACAGTCGAATTGCAGCGGCCGGGAAAGCGCTTGTAGGTGTCTTCTCAGTGGGTGCGCTTGCTGGAGCTGTAAGAGGCATCAGCAATGCGACAGGCGCTTGGGCAGAGATGACCGACCGCATCAAGCTGGCAACCAAAAGCGACAAGGAATACCAGGAGAGCCTGGATTCTTTGCGCAAGATCAGCGATCGCACATTTACGAGCATGGCGAACAATGCTGAAGCCTTCATTAGCTCACTGACGCCACTTCGCGAGCGCGGATTCTCGACGCGCGAGGCGCTGCAGTTCACCGAAGCGCTCGGGCTTGGCCTTGTGGCTAGCGCAGCGAAGGGCGAGAAAGCAGCTGCAGTCATCAACCAGTTCAGTAATGCCCTGCAGGATGGCGTGCTTCGTGGTGATGCGTTCAATTCGATGATCCGCAACACGCCTGCGCTTGCCGACGCGATGGCGCGAGGCCTTGGAAAGTCGCGCGAGGAACTGGCCAGGATGGCCAAAGAAGGCAAGCTGACGACGGATGTGTTCGTTCCAGCGCTGATAAGCCAGATGGACTCGCTTGGCGGCGCCGTTGACGGCATGCAGGTTACAGTTGCTGACGCGCTGACAAAGCTAGATAACGCATGGCAGGAGGCTATCGGGCAGGCGGATGTTAAACCGCTCGTTGATGCAATTGATGAGCTAGGGAAGACCCTAAGCGACCCTGTTGTCATGGACAACCTTATCAAGCTGGCATCGGCGCTCGCAACCCTTGCCGGTACAGCCGTTGAGGGAGCCTCTGAGTTCGTTGACCTAGGCAAGCGGATTGCTTTTGTGGCTGCCAATGCTTCCGGGATGGTCACCGAGCTGGACAAGGTTGACCAGCAGATTGCTGACCTTGATCGCAGCCTGCAGGGGAAGGGACTCAGCACTACAATTGATGGCTGGCTGTTCTCGCCGGAAGAGCTGCAGGCGAAGAAAGACGCGCTGGTTGCGTTCCGTGCGGCAATCGTTGAGCAGCAAACTGGCTTGAATGCCGAAATGCAAGTGCTGACCGACCTGGCTGCCGAGGCCGCAGAGGCCGCACAGCAGAAAGAACTCAGTTCTCGCCGCAGCTACATTGCCGAGCTCAAAACGCAGCAGGACCAGATGGTCCAAGCAGCGGAGCAGGGCGGTAAGCGCCTCGTAGCGGCGGAGCAGAAAGCCAGCGCTGACCTGAAAAAGATCCGCGATGATCGCCTAGCAATTGAAAAGCGCTACCAAGAAGCGATCGCTGGCATGAATGCTGGCGGCGAGGCGTCCTACGGGGCGGCTCAGGCACTGAAGGTCGGCGCACGCGAGGCCTTGCGCGCAGGTGATGTTGAAGGAGCACAGGCGAAGGCACAAGCCGCTCTCAAGATGCTTCAGGACTTGCAGGCGGCCGGCGCCAACACCTACGGATTCGCCGGGTTTATCGGCGAGCTTCGCGACATCGAACTGGCCGCCAATGACATTGAGCAGAGCCGTGCCGAGCAGAAGATCGCTGACATCAAGCAGGAGATGCTTAACCTCAAGACGGCAGCCGCCGCGCTCGAGGATATGCCTGTCAGCGTGAAGATGGATGACGCCGCGCTTGCACAGGTGCAGGCCGCCCTGGATGCCCTGGCCAAGCGCGAGATAATCGTCAAGGTCGGCGCGCAGTACGACTTCAGCCAGCCTTACACGTTGCAGGACCCAGGCCCGGCGCCGCAGAAGTTCGCCACTGGCGGATATATCAGCGGCCCAGGCACTGGTACGAGCGACAGCATCCCGGCCTATCTGTCGAACGGCGAGTACGTCATCAACGCAGCGGCCGTGCGCAAACTTGGCCGGCGGCACCTCGACATGCTCAACCGCGGCATCCCGATCCCTCGGTTTGCCGACGGCGGGATGGTCGGGACTGTTTCGAGCCTGGACACCGGCCCGCGCAGCCTTGGCTCGCTGGATATCAACCTCGGCGGCGACGTGTTCCAGGTGTTCGCTGACGCCGGTCAAGCAGATGGCATTCGCCTGGCCGCCAAGAAGTTCGGCCGCACTCACCGGAGTTAACCATGCCACAACCCCAAATCATGCTCGGCGGCGTGCCGATCGTGCTGCACGCTGGCGCGCCGGTTTTGAGCGAAGAGCCCATCGGCGGTGAAACGTCGATGCGGATGAGCGATGGCGCGCTGGTATCGATGACGCATTGGGAGCGGGTGTCCGGGACGATCAGCGGCACCGGCTGGATGCCGCCAGGGCTTCACGGCCTGGACTACAGCCAGCCACTGGAACTGCGGTCAACGAAGGTGCAGAGCGTGACGGGCACAGGCCTGACACACGCGCTGCGCGGAACGCAGCGGCCGGACGTTGCGCCGTGGGCTCAGGCGCTGGTCGGTGACGACTGGATCAACACGCCCTGCAGCGTCACGAATGGTGTAGCTACCGTGACGGCCGTCGCCGGCGCCACGCTCTACCGCGTCTGCTGGATGCCGATCTACAGCGTCAAGGCTCGCCGGCCATCCGAAACGCAGGATTCAGGAACTGCCAGCCATAGCTGGTCCATCACCTGGGAAGAAACCTAATGCTCAACGCCTCGCCACTCAACGCCGTGCCGCTGAATGGCGTGACTGGCGCCGCTGTAGAGCCGGAGTACATCGTCCGCGGGCAGTCGTTCGTGTGGGCGCTGCGCGTGCTGGTTGGCGGCGTGAACATCACGGCTCAGCTGACTGGCACGGTTACCGTCGACCGGGAGGAGGGCGCAGCAGGCATTGCCAGCTTCGACCTCTACATTGCCCCTGGCGTTGCCGTCGTGCCGCCAGACTGGAAAGGTCGGGCGGTGTCGATCGACTACATCAGCACGAGCCAAGGCAAAACGGCCGAAGCGCGCAAGTTCACCGGGCAAATCAGTCGTGCTGACTGGAACCCGGTAAATCGCATCCTAACCTGCGAATGCTCGGATCAGCTGCAGCAGCGGGTCGAAGGCATGAGCGTCGCGGCCATTGACGCGCTGGTCGGCGGCGACTGGTCGGCGGATGTGTTCGAACCGATCGAGGGCCGTAGCCATTGGGACTATGCGCTGGAGCGACTGAGCACCCGGCCGGTTAGCCTGGACAGTTCGCCGGCTGGTGAGCTGCGAGTGACGAGCTGGTATGCCGTTTCACCGCACTTCATCTACGGGCCTGGCACCACGCTGTATCAGACCGTGGAGCTGCAGCAGTCGGATCTGGACGAGTCGACCAACCGTGTCGAGATCGAATTCAGTTATCGCTACAGCCGTCTATGGCAGCTGAACGAGCGCTATAACTGGAGGCATCCCGGCACGCTTGGTCTCGATGACCTTGCGGGCTTCTGCCAGTGGCGCACTGATCCGACCGAGCTGCCGCAGATCGGCATGGTCGAAGATGCGGCCTCGGGCAACGGCCAGACGGTGCTGAACCCGGACTATTACCTGCTGCCGCTGACGCTGGCCGACCCATGCGGTACCGGTGTCGGCTGGACCAACATCTACGACGACCTGCTGCTCGGCGTGGACTGGACCGGCGCGCGGCGCTGGGTGCAGACGGTGACCGAGACGTACAGCCTCACGCTGGCCACCGCAGCCGGCGAGGCCGAGGCCACCAGGATCGTGCAGCGCTCGTCGGCAACGGTGAACGTCGAGAGCGATATGGCTGAGGCCTGGACCGAAGGACCGATCGACGGTTCCGGCGGGGCATTCGACATCCCGAACGACGCCCGCCGCAATGCGGCCATGGTTGTGGCGCTTCGCATGGGGCAGGTCGAGATCATCGGCGCGCACCGCGAAACAACGGTGTCGTGGCAAGTGCCGACCAGCATGGCGCTGGGCGTAGACCTGGTGCACACGCTGCAGGTCGCCGATCAGGGCGTAACCGCCAGCGGCAAGTGCCGGCGCATCGTCGACAGCTTCGACCTCGGCTCTGGCTCTGCCGTTACCACGATCAGCATCGCCATCATGCGTGGCGGCGGGGTGAGCGATCCTCTCACGCTGCCTGGCCGGCTGGGTGAGGGGCAGATCGGCGAGGGCGAGGGCAATGTGTTCTACGAGCCTTTGCCAACCCAGCTCGGCGGCCGAACGGGCATCCCGCCCTACGACGATGAACTGGATGGGTTCGCCGGCAACTACAGCCAGAACAATCCGAACGCTGAGGTCTTCCCGCGCCGGCTGAGCGTAACGGCCGCTGAGATCCCGGCTGCGCAGCGCGACGAACAACTGCTTGATGCCGCGGTGCTCTACCGCGTCGGCATCCCTAACGACACCCTGGAGCTGTGATGGCCTACATCAATAACTACCGCGAGCCGATTGAGCTGGCGCAGGGCACGACCACGGCGGCGCTATCGCTGCCGGATGGCGATTACCGCCTCACGCTGACCAATGCCGACGGCAATGCATGGGAGATCGTCGACGCCACTGTCACCAATGGCGCGGCGACCCTGGTCCGGGGGTTGGAAGGCACAGCGGTTCAGGAATGGCCTGGCGGCAGCGTCATCTACTGCGCCGTAACCGCGGGCCAGCTCAACGCACTGCTGACCCGAATTGCCGAGGCGGAAGCGCGCATTGCGGCGCTCGAGCAGGGCGGTGGGGCAGAAGCACTCACCGACGAACAAGGCCGGCCGCTCACCGACGCGGGCGGCAACATCCTTACGACTGGAGACTGACAAATGCCGCAGCACATATTTCAAGGCCAAGGTGAGCCGAGCAATTCGCTACTGGCGGAGTCAGGCGCGCATTACATCGATACTGACGCAGAGAACCATTACCTCGCCATTGCCATGCGCGACGAGCCCGGCGGGCCAATCGTGGAAACGAGATGGACGCGAGTTGCAGAGCAAAGGGCTGAAGAAGGCAGCTTCGTTGAGGGTGCAGCCACGATCAACGTATTCTCGCGCGGCTCTTCACAGCCCCTTAGCTATGCGGTATGGCAGCCAATCGACACCCCGCGTCTGGTATTGCCAGACCTCGCCGATTATCCAGGGGTCATGCAGGTTACCGCCGAGGACTACTTGCTGACTGTGGGCAACCCAGCGGACGGCTTGGTCATCGAGAACGTCACCTCCGAGATTGTGTGCAGCGAGACGATTACTGCTGTGCAAGGCTCTGCCGGCAGTTACGTGGTGGCCTTGCCAGCCAGCAGTGTAATGCTGCAGTTGCGCCGCCTGGATGCTGGCCCGTGGGTCTTAATGGTGCATAGCCTGCCGGGAACCGGAGGCGCCTGATGCCTCTCGGAGATAGCCGCCGAGCCTCCGGGCAGGCAATGGAGCGGAGCCGCCGCGCGCTTGGCGAAGCGATGGAAAACAGCCGTCGCGGCACCACGGTCGTGCAGGACATCAACCGCCTCACTCGGCCGCAGCCGCCGCGCCGCCCGCTGCCAAGCATCGAGCCGGTCGGAGCCTTGCCAGCCTCGCGCGGTAGGGGCGCCTACAAGGCGCCCCCGCCATCGGCGGCTGGCGGCATTGCCAGCCCCCTGACAGAGACGGCCAATAGCCGCGAGTACTACGCCGCGGTAAACCGCCCATCCACCGATGGCATGGTGTTCTTCAGCGTGCGCGCCGTCCGGCGCGTGCATATGACTGACGCCAACGATGCCGAGGTGGTACTGGAGTTCGAGAATGTCACTAGCTGACCTGCCACTGAATGATCAGGTCGTCGAGTTCGGCTTCGGATGGCACGGTCGGCATGTCGTGCCGCTCACCGGGGCGCCCTATATCGAGTTGCCCAGCGGTCGGAAGGTCATGGCGCCGGAAATCGGCAACGAGGCGCACCCGTCCACGTTTCTGGTGGACAACGGCATGCCTGAGGTGACCACCGTGCTGGATGATCCCGAGGCGGCTCTCTGGAACGTGGCCATCACCAACGGGAGCGGCACCGACAACTTGTTCCGGCACTGGGCCAGGGGAAATCCTGCCATCAGGCTCCTCCGGGTCGGCGATTCGTTCAGAGCGGTGGACCCATCGATAACCAATTTCGGCGCTTATGCGTTGGTGCGTGCTGGCGTGCAGACGGGCATCGCTGACCAACAGGTGCCGCTGTCTGCGCTGGGTAACGTGCCGAGCGACTTCAATCGCGCGCAGGTAGTCGACATCAGCCCGGACGGGCGCCGCTGGATCTTCGCGCTAAGCAGGACCTCGAACCAGGTCTCTCCCTATCAGATCGCGATCAACGACGTGACCTATAGCGGGCCGCTGGCGTTGATCGAACTGGTGTTCAACGCTGGCGTCACGGCGATGACCTACCGTGTCGTGGCCAACTACGAGCAGTGCGCCGGCGCTGTGGTCAGCAGCCAGAACGGCGCCGATCTCCAACAGCGGGTTCACGTGCTGCGTATCGGAAGCACCGGAATCGTCGGCGAGAGCGACTACGAATGGACGCCCAGCTGGTCGCTGGAGGGCTCCGGCGAGCCTGCGTCGTGCAGTACCAGCTCAGCCGACCCATGCTCCGATGCGTTTCGGTATTCGACCGGAACCTCTGTAGGCACGTCCCGCGTCGAGATGGTGACGGGTGCCTGGTACGACGCTGCGGGCGTGGCGCAGCTGGTTACCCTGCGCGTGGATGCGGAAACCACGTTGGCCAAGGGAAGCCCGGCGCCTGGGCCAGGTGGGCGTTACTACTGGGATACCTACACCATCACCCGCAAGGTCATCGGCTATGCATCCTATGCGGGCGGTGCGTTCGAAGAGTATTTCAACCTGCACTGGACTGACCAGCAGACGGCCAGCGGTCGGGTCTTCAACATGGCGCTCGGCGGCACGTCGATTTTCAGTTTCAGCGGCTCGCACGCCGTTCCGACGACGCACCAGACCGGTACCCAAGAGCGACAGGATGCGCCGTCGGTCAACCGCGTGTTCGCTGCCGGGTTCGCCACGACGTTCAACGTCACGGTCGACCTGGCGCGCGAGTTCTCCAACAAGGTGCGCGGGGCGATCGTGCGGGCGGAAAAAGCCGATTTCTGCGAGTACACCGCCAGCGCCTGCATTACCCCGGCCGGAGTGGATCCAGGGTATCGCTCCACTGGGAATCTCTACCCGGGCGACCGGAATGACCGCGCCAACTTCAATCTCGCGCTCTGGCAGCACCACACCAACTTCCAGGCCGGCAGTTACAACCCGGTGACCGGGCAGGTGGTGCGCAGCCTGGTTGGCGGCGAGCGATACACCTGGGTCTGACCCAACACAACGACGCACAGCCCGCCAAGCGCTGGCTTTCTTTTGCCCGGAGCAATCATGCAGCCAGCAAAACTCGATCTGCACATCGTGCAGGGCTCGACCCTGCGCGACACCCTGCGGCTGATGCAGCCGCGCTACGAATACCGGCCCATCACCGCCCTCGGCGGGTCGCCGCTGCGCCTCACGGTTGACCACGGCTTGCCGGGCAACTGGCTGGCCTGGGTCGAGGGCGTCAACGGCATGCAGGGTGTTAATCGCTCGACCCGTGAGTCACCGCACCGCGTCACGGTCGTGGATGCCTCCACGCTGGAAATCAACGCGCTGTCGGCGTTCGGCCTCAATCCGAGCGGCGGGCAACTGATCTACAAGCCCCCGGTAGACCTGACCGGCGCCACGGCTCGCATGCAGATCCGCGAGCAGGTCGGCGGCGCTGTGCTGCTCGAACTGACTACGGAGAACGGCGGCCTGGCCATCACTGCCCCGGGCACGATCACTCGCACCCTGAGCGCCACCCAAACTGCCGCGCTGGCGTGGACCGAGGCCGTCTATGACCTCGAAGTCCAGTACCCCGACGGCACCGTTCAGCGCTACCTGCAAGGAGCCGTCACCGTCAGTCGTGAGGTGACCACATGAGCACCGTAGCAATTTGCGGTGACCACGAGGTGCTGGTCATTGAGGCTGGCGCGGAATATGCCGTTGGCCTTGAGCCGGACGCCGAGACAGTCGTCGTCATGGCCGGAGATCAGGGGCCGCCCGGCGTCAACTCCGCAACGGGCGACTTCTTCCAGGTAGCCAACCGGTTCTCCGAACTCACGACCGAACAAGCCAAGGCCGAGGCGCGCGCCAACCTCGACCTGCAAACCATCGACGGCGGCACCTTCAATTAAGGAATCATACCCATGGCAACACGTCTTCAGCTGAAACGCGGAATCAAAGCCAACCTGCCTACCTCTGGAATGTTGGCCGGCGAGCCAATGGTCACCACTGACCGCGGAACTCTGCACGTCGCGACCGACGCCACAACGAAGCTGCCAGTAGTTCCGGCAATTGATGACTTGGCAACCCTTGCCGCGGTCGATGGCGCAACCGACCTCCTGATCATTCACGACGCCAGCGAGGCGGCCGGGCAGAAGGAGAAGAAGCTCACCTTCAACGCATTCAAGACCGCGCTGAACATTCCAGAAGGGACTGCGGATGAAAAGGTCGCCGTAGTCGCTGGCGGGACTTCCGGCTACCTGTGGGGAACCGATGGCACCGACGGCGTGCTTCGCATGAACGCCTCAATGGCAATGACCAAAGACGCCAGCAATGGCTTCGTCACCCTGGCTGTCGAATTGGTCGACGGCGGCACCTTCTAATTCCGTTCGGAGCCCATCAATATGGCGCGCGTACTCACCAAGAAGTCGACCGTGGCGGCTAAAGTCCCGCTTGCAACCGACCTCGAAATTGGCGAACTGGCGGTCAATACCGCCGACGCCAAGCTGTATACCAAGCACAGCGACAGCACCATCAAGCAGCTGGGCATTGCCACAAACGACAGCCGCCTTACCGACGCACGCGAGTGGACGGCATCGACCGTCACCCAGGCCGAAGCTGAAGCCGGCACCGCCACGACTCGTCGCGCCTGGACCGCCCAGCGCGTGTTCCAGGCCATCACTGCCTGGTGGGCTGCCAGCGCGATGAAGACAAAGCTCGATGGCATCGCGGCCGGCGCGACCGCCAACGCGACGGACGCCCAGCTGCGCGACCGTGCGACTCATACCGGCAACCAGGCGATCAGCACCGTGACCGGCCTGCAGACCGAGCTGGATAACAAGATCAACACCAGTGAGCGCGGCGTCTCCGGCGGCGTGGCCACGCTGGACGAGTTCGCCCGCATCCCACCCAGTCAGTTGCCGAGCTACGTCGATGACGTGCTGGAATACGCCACCACGGCGCAGTTCCCCGCGACGGGCGAGGGCGGGAAAATCTACATCGCCATCAACCAGGGCACCGCGGCGAACCCAACCCGCCAGTACCGCTGGACCGGATCGGTGTATGCGGAGATCAACCCGTCCCCGGGCACCACCGATGCCCTGGCCGAGGGCTCGACCAACCTGTATTTCACGGCTGCTCGGGTGCGCAGCACTGTGCTGACTGGCCTTTCGCTGGCCAGCTCTGCGGCGGTGGCGGCAACGGACACAGTACTAGCGGCGTTCGGGAAGATTCAGGCGCGGCTAAACCTGCTCGGTACTGCGGCTAATGCGAATGTGCAGACTTCGCCAACCGACACCACTGCCGGCGCGCTGATGGCTGTGGGTGCGTTTGGGGTGGGCTCAAGGGTTCAAACGGGCGTTGTCGATTTCAACGAGTTGCCGACGCTCTACCCGTACACCGGGTTTATCCCATTGCTTACCAACAACCTGAGTACCAACGGGCCAGTAAGCGGCCTCTTCTTCTACGTGCAGCAGATGGCTTGGGGCGGCAGCACAAACTGCTGCCAGGTCGCCTATCCATATCGCATGGACAGCGATGGATTCTGGATGCGGACGCTGTTTAATGGCACGTGGAGTCCGTGGCGTAAGATATGGCACGACGGCAACTTCAACCCCGCCACCAAGCAGGACAAGTCCTCTCTCGTCACCACAGCCACAAGTCGCACGCTGGCCCTGACTGACGCGTGGAACTACGTGCGCCCAGGCACCACGAGTGCCATCACGCTGACTGTTCCGACAAACGCATCCGTGGCGTTTGAGATCGGAACCGAGATCACCGTCCGCGCACTGGGCAACGTAACCCTGGCGGCCGCCAGCGGCGTAACGCTGAATGCTCCGTCGGGCGGAACGCTCAGCATGACCGCACGCATGACGGTCACCCTGAAAAAGGTCGGCACGAACGAATGGGACGTGATCGGCCAGACGGTGGCAGCATGATGCCCGGTGTAGTGGCGGCCTTTGCGCGGGCTACCGCCGTGCCTGTCAATGTGTCGCTTAGCTCTGCGGCAAGCACCGTAGCCTCGGGCGTTACTGGTTTCTACAAGGGGGTATACGGGTCTATTACTCCGCAGTTCGCTAACGTGTTCGCTGGGGCCGCTAACGTAAGCGGGGCGCGCGGAGAACTGCAGTCGATCGAGTGGGCCTCTGGAACTATGTACATGACCATAGTCGGCCCGTTTTCGAGCATAGCGGACGTGCCGTTTACCTCCTTGGCCATCGACGGGGCGGCGGCTGTACCAAAGTCTGCAATGAGCTTTTCTGGCTCGGAAACGGTTGAGCTGACATGGGCGCAGGCGGTTAACCCGATCCCTGTCGGAGCCCACACCCTAGT
>Ga0172374_1002197_pt1 | contig 12555 bp, 8 predicted proteins | sample LakKiv3m_FD_114536 | JGI IMG/M metagenome (GOLD analysis project Ga0172374, IMG submission 114536) | Freshwater microbial communities from Kabuno Bay, South-Kivu, Congo - kab_092012_10.3m | ecosystem: Environmental > Aquatic > Freshwater > Lake | place: Democratic Republic of the Congo... | reverse complement strand
TCGACGATGATGTCCGGATAGATTTCATTGAACGCCGGGATGACTTCGGCGGCGAATTCGCCGTCCGTGTCGTCGAGCCAGACGGTGATGGTGGTGGCTTCTTTCTGACTCTGGGAGAAGTCGACGATGATGTCCGACAGTTCCGGAGTGCAAGCCGCGAGCGTGAAGAGCGCGATGAAAGCTAAGACGATGCTAACGAGTTTTTTCATGATATTGTCTCCTCTCATCCCAACTCAGAACCATTCTCTCCGGCGCACGAAGACGAAGACGACGCCGAGGAGTCCGAGGATGCCGATGCTCGCGCTCGCCGCGGCGCAGCCGGTTTCCGGTTCGGTGATGGTGATGTTGAACGAAGCTTGAGTCTCATTGCCCCAGTCGTCATAAACGGTAACGGTAATGGGGTAGACGGCCGGCACGCCGAAGTTGACGGTGCCTTCGCCGGATTTGATGTAAATCCGGTCGGTGACGTCGCCGTCGCGATCGTCCAAAGCGCGGATGTTCGGCCAGTTGCTTTCATCCCAAGCGGTTCCGGCTTCGAACGTCAGCTCTGTATCAAGCAGGATGGTGATGACCGGTCCTTCCTCGTCGAGGTTGAGTTCGATTTCGGAAGACCTGTTGTCGAGTCCGACGATGCCGTTGTCGAAGAGGAGCGTGTATTCGTGCCCGGCTTCGAGTTCGACGGCGAGCTGGAGGACCAGTTCGTTGATGGCATCCGCGTCGAGTTTGAATTCAGCGGATTCGATCGCATCGGCGACCGCGACACCGTCTTTCATGAGCGTGAACATCGCGGCGATGTCGAGGTTGGTGCGTTCGTAGGTGATTTCTTCGTATTCGACATAGTCATAGATTGCGTCGCCCTTCATGACGGGGAGCATCAGTTCGGAGACGAACTCGTCATGATCAAGGGTGAAGGCGTAGGTGCCGGCAGTCGCTCCGGGTACGCCGGAGTAAACGACGAGCACGTCGCCGCCGGTCATGCCGGCGAAAATTCCTTCGATGTTCGCGTCACCGGAATACTTGGTGTCGCCGGCATGGACGATGGCGCCGGGGTTGCTGGCGATATTCGCAGGATCGATCGTCAGCATGATTCCCATGCCTGGAAGGCCAAACGGCGACACGAAGCATTCTTCCATGAGAAGCGGAGCATCCCAGCTGGCCGCTTCGACGTCCCAGACCTGCCACCAGTTGTGGACGCCGAGGTTCTCTTCATACACGCCGGTTTCGTTGATCATCAAGAAGATGACGTTGGCTTTGTCCGGTTCGGCGACGAACGTGGTAGCGGTGGAAACGCCGCTGAAGAAGTAGACGTGGACGACTTCGCCGGCTTCGATGCCGCTGATGTCGAAGTTGACGTCGCCCTGGTTCAGCGAGTCTTTATTGCTCCAACGGCTGTCGGTGCCCATTTCATCGGCGATCGGAATGAAGCCCATTGACGTGCCGCCCGTGCCGATGTTCACTTCGAAGACGGCGCCGAAATCATCGACTCCGCTTCTGGTGACGCCATCAGCCGTGCCGCCCGTTCCGGTGCCCCAAACCCAGAGTCCGACGTCGGAATAGTCGCTGTCCCACTTCTGATAGTGGAAGACGACGCGGCCGAGGCCGGCGGGAACATCGGTGGCGACATAAGGATCATAGACGGTCGTGTCGATGACGATGGGATCGTCACCGGTCGGAACGTACTCGTAACCGACGATTTCATACAGTTCGTAGATCGTGGTGATCGGGCTTTCCGGGTCGTAGAAAACCGAAGTGACTTCGGCCGAGAATTTGACCTGGATGAGGCTCGAGTCGATTGCGAAGGTGCCATCGAGAACGCCTTCGATGATCGAGAACGGCGTGAACTTGAAGGCGAAGGAAGACTCCGCATACAGGGCTGCCTTATCAAGGCCCATGAAGACTTCGGCCGCGACGTAAACCGCGGTGATGTCTCCGGCCTCGAGAGCATCGATGTCGATGATCACGTCAGCGGTCTTTTTCGTCGCATTGTCGCCGGCGTAGATCAGCATCTTGGCATCGTTTTCAGCCGGAAGGGCTTCGACCATGCCGATTTTGCCGAGTTTTCCTTCAGGAGTCATGAAGTCGACGGTGAAGATCTCCGTCGGAGTACCCCAGGAAGCCCACGTTCCGAGATCCGGATCGGTGAACCAGCCTTCCCAGGCATGAATGCCGAGGTGCTCTTCATAGACTTCCGAAGCGGTGAAATAGATGATGAACACGCTGATGTTGTCGGTGCTGCCGATGAAGGCGGCATCCGATCCGCTGAAGAAGTAGACATCCATCGTGGCGCCGGCCGCAGCGGCGGTGACATCCACGAAAATGTCCGCATCGTCCATCGTATCTTTATAACCCCAGCGTCCGGGATTCTCGTCGGAGACCCATTCCTCATCGAAATGATCCGAGAGGACGTTCATCCCCATCGAGGTCGCATTGGCGCCGATCGCGATTTCGAAATACGCACCGAAATCGTCTTCGCCGGCCGGTGAGACGAGTCCGCTCGATCCATCCGTGCCAGCGTTCCAAACGTTGACACCGACGTTGTCATAGACTCCGTCCCATTTCTGATAGTGGAACACGACTTGTCCGGCCGCGGCGGCGTCGACGGTGGTCTGTTTCGCCGACATCGCAAAGCCGAACAAGGCTGTTACAGCTAAAAACAGAAGCAACAGACTTTTCTTCATTTTTTCCTCCTGTAGTGAATTTGTCTCTGCCCACAAAGAAAGAAAGCGCTTGTGGCCATTTGAACGTGCATATTTTACACCTTTCATATAATGAATGCAAGCGTTTTTACTCCGCCGTAAAACGTAATCGGTTACAGACTCAAATATGAAAAAAGGGCTGTTTTTGTGCTAGAATAAAAGCGTGTATCCGTTGTTTTTGCATAAGGAGGGCATTTTATGCTGAAAAAAACAGCTTTATGTGTCGCTTTGCTGCTTTCCGTCCTGTTCTTGCCCGTCATTCGTCGCGTGGAGGCCGATCTTGCGACCCCAAATACGATGATCATCCATTATTTCAGATATGCCGCCGACTATGAAGACGGCTGGAACATGTGGTTGTGGCCTGCCGGTGGAAATGGGGCTGCCTATCAATTCGATTCAAACGAATCCGGAATCATTACAGATGATTTTGGATCGGTCACTACTGTTGATTTATCAACCGATTTTGATGGAGTTTCAACGATTGGTATTATTATGTACAAACTCAATGACGACGACTGGGTCAAAGATGTGGCTATTGATAGATTTATCACCATTCCCGAAACCATCGAAGGTGGCATCCTCAACGTCTACTTCGTCGAAGGCGACGAACGGATCGGTTATGCGGTTGACGACCCGGACGGTCCCGACCGCAGCGACAAGATCGTCAACGCCTATTTCAACACCACCACGACGATCAGATTCACCCTCACCTCTTCGGTCGATACCGAAGACATCAACCTTAAGATCAATGACGTGGATGCGACCTTCACGATCGTCCGTACAAACAACACCGGCACGATCACGATCCCGGCGGCCGTCAACCTCGGAAACACCTACACGCTGGAAGTCCTGTTCGGCGCCGAACTGAAAACCTATATCGTCACCTTTGACGGAATCTACGACACCCCCGCCTTCGTGGAGTCCTATGGATACGACGGCGACGACCTCGGTGTGACCGTCAACGCGACGACGACCGACTTCCGGCTCTGGGCGCCGATTTCTTCTTCCGTCATCCTGAACATCTACGACTCCGGCACGCCCGCCTATCTGCTCGCCAAGGATTCTTCCGCCACCGACATCCCGTCGCAGACGATTGCGATGACGAAGAGCGTGAAAGGCACCTGGACCGCCTCGGTGAACGGAAGCCTGCACGGCAAGTACTACACCTACACCGTCACGAACGGGATCCGGACGAACGAACTCGTCGATCCCTATGCGAAGAGCTGCGGCGTGAACGGCCTCCGCGGGATGATCGTCGATTTCTCCCTGACGAATCCCGAAGGCTTCAATTACGGCGACCGCCCGGACACCATGCTCAATTACACGGATGCGATCATCTACGAAGTCCACGTGCGCGACCTGACGAGCCATTCCAGCTGGGTCGTCGATGACAACCAATATGAAGCCTATCGCGGGAAATTCCTCGGCTTCACCGTCGAGGGAACGACCTATGAGGGCGTCTCGACCGGCATCGACCACATCAAGGAACTCGGCGTCACCCACGTCCAGATCCTGCCGTTCTTCGACTACGGCTCCGCGGTCGACGAATCCGGCACGAACAGCCAGTTCAACTGGGGCTACATGCCGCTCAACTTCAACTGCCTCGAAGGCTATTACGCAACCAACCCCTATGACGGCGCGATCCGTGTCAATGAGTTCAAGCAGCTGATGGTCACGATGGCGGAAAACGACCTGCGCGTGGTCATGGACGTCGTCTACAACCACACCGGCCAGAGCGGCGATTCCAACTTCAATCTGATCCTTCCGGGATACTATCACCGCATGAATGCGGACGGTTCGTTCTCGAACGGATCGGGCACCGGCAACGAAACCGCCTCCGAACGGTACATGATGCGCAAATTCATGGTCGATTCCGTCACCTTCTGGGCGGAGGAATACAACATCTCCGGATTCCGTTTCGACCTGATGGCCCTTCACGACGTCGAGACGATGAACGAGATCGTCGACGCTCTTCACGCGATCGACGAAACGATCCTCGTGTTCGGCGAACCATGGCCCGGCGGCACGACCCCGCTTTCGTCTTCGATCGCGGCCGACAAGGTGAACCTGGTCGACATGCCCGGCGTCGCCGCCTTCAACGACGACTTCCGCAACGCCGTCAAGGGCGGCGTGTTCACCGCGTCGGAAAAAGGATACGTCCAGGGAGTCTTCAGCGCTTCGATCCTGAACCGCCTCCGTTACGGCATCGCCGGCGGCGTCGAGCTACCCGGCATATCTTCCGCAGATCTCTCTTATGGATTGTTCTGGAACGACAATCCGAGTCAGACGATCAACTACGTCACCGCCCACGACAACAACACCCTCTACGACAAACTGATGCTCTCGACCACGGTGGCGCAGCGCACCGACGGGCTCATCAAGGAAATGCAGAAGCAGGCGAACGCCTTCGTCCTGACCGCCCAGGGCATCCCGTTCCTGCACGCCGGCGAAGAGTTCATGCGGTCGAAACCATGCGCTCCCGGCGATTCCGACACCTGTGACGGCGGAAAACGCTATGACCACAACTCGTACCAGTCTCCCGACTCCGTGAACCAACTGCGCTGGGACCTCAAGGCAGAAGAGGACAACACCGAGGTGTTCGAGTACTATAAGGATTTGATCGAACTGCGCAAGAACCATCCGGCGTTCCGCCTCGCGACCGCCGCGGAGGTTGAAGCGCATCTCGAGTTCATCTCATTCAATGACGATTCGGTCGTCGCCTATACGATCTCCGATTATGCCAACGGCGATTCGTGGGACACCATCATGGTGATCCACAACACGGGCGTCTACTCGGCGATCACGCTCCCGGCAGGCGAAGAATGGAAGCTCGTCGGCGATCAGGACGGCATCGGCGACGAAGTCCTCGCCACCTATGCGGGCGGCGCCGCAATCGCCGTCATGGAAAACGAAACGCTCATCCTCTACCAGGGTGTCGTCATTGTTCCCGAAGAGCCGGAAACCGGATGCGGCGCTTCCTGCACGGATGTCTCTGCCGCGCTCGTCGCGATCAACGGACTCTTCCTCGCGATGTTCTTCTTCTTCCGCAGGAAGCATTGACATTACCGAACCCAGATGTAAAAAAGATCGGCATCCCGCTTGTGAACTGCTCCCTGTCAAGTAGACACATGAAATAACGAAAGATTTACGAGGCTTGAGCCCGATATTCCGTCGGGGTCAGGCCTTTTAGTTTTTTTTGGCACCTTTCATTGTTATAGTAACTAATATACCATCCGATCGAACGTTCAAGTTCTTCAATCGTCTGATAGGGAAACAGATGCTTCATTTCGGTCTTGAGAATGCCCCAGAATCCTTCCATCGGCCCGTTGTCGATGCACCGCCCGACCCGGGACATGCTCTGCTCCGCCATGATGGCGTCGAGTTTGACTTTGAATGACTTGCTCGTGTACTGGAAGCCGCGGTCGCTGTGGAAAAGCGGTCCCGCTCCCGGATTGTTCGCCACGGCGAGGTCGAATGTGGTGAAGACCAAACGGTTGTCGTTGCGACGGCCGATGCGGAACGAGACGATGCTCCGATCGTACAAGTCTTTGATGCCGCAAAGGAAGAGCTTGCTCCCCTCGACGGGAATTTCCGTCACGTCCGACAACCATTTTTCGTTCGGCTTTTCCGCTTCGAAGCGTCGATTCAACACATTCTCTGCCGTCACTTGCGGCGTCGCCTTGATGTATCCCTTGCGTTTCCTGCGGATGCACGACGATAACCCCATCAGCCGCATCGAACGGCGGATCCGCTTCACGTTGTAGTGTGTTTGGTTCAGCTTGTTGATGCGGAGCGTCATTTGCCGGTATCCCAGGATGTGCTTCGATTCCTCGAAGTATTCCAGGATGATCTGGCACAGTTCTTGATCCTGCCTTTCCTTCTCCGTTTCCTTCCTTTGCCGCCACTTATAATAGGACGCGAGCGGAATCCGAATCAGTCCGCATAACGTGCGGACCGCGCTCCCGCGCGCTTCATGCATATCGCGTATGCTCAGGTGTTGCGCTTCTTGCCGTATCTTTCCGAATACAGCCTCCTTTCGGTTTCCTGAACTTTTTTTCGTAATTCGATCTCCAGTTTCAACCGTTCGGTTTCTGCCTTCAAAAGCTTGATTTCGCGGGCTTGCCGTTCTTCCAACGTGAGCGTTTCTTCTGGTTTCCGATGTCCGCGCGCGTCGGTCAGTCCCCCCTCGCCCTTCTGAAGATACTTTGCCACCCACGCGTAAACCTGGCCGTACGACACTCCGTACCGTTCCGCGGCCGGCTTATAGGACTTATCGTGCGCCATGCACCAGTTCGCGATCTCGATGCGTTCCGCGATCGTCGTCGCTTTGCCCTTGGTCATGTAGACATCCCCCTTGGGATCATAATCCCGGATCTCTTCATGACTATTATACTTCTTGATCCAATCTCGAAGTTGGTAGTCTCCTAAAACACCTTTGATTTGACAAATTTCTTGCTGGGTTAAGTCTCCTCGCAGGTAGGCCTCTACCGCTTCAATTTTCAATTCTTTCGAGTATGCATGATTATGTCCGGACGTGTGGAGGCGCTCGATTCCTCCCGCATCATAGCACCGAATCCACCGGCGGATGGTGCTCTTGCCGGCGCCGATATCGGCTGCTACCTGTGCAAACGACATATTATGGTTCTTGTAGTTTTCAACGGCTTGGCATTTCATTTCATAGGAATATTTGGATTCCCTGGACATAAAGAAATGACCCCCATTCCGTATCCAGTTCATAACTTTCGTTATTTGCACTGTCTACTTAATGGGGATCATATCATGCGGCGGGAACCGATCTTTTTTTAAACTTCCTTGTTCAGCGCGGTCTTGATGCCTGAGCCCCGCAGGATCGAGAAGAGCGCGATGAGCGGCGTCAGGAGCTGGAAGAGGACGACCGTGAACGCGTTGATCTCCATCAGCCCGAACAGTCCGATGAAGAAGCCGACGAGCGAGGGTATCGTCATCGAGGCGATCACGATGCGGACGTTCTGCGGGAAGGTCGTCACCTTCTGGTAATGGACGCGGACGAAAATGAAGATGGCGGACATGACGACGACGAGGATGACGTTCAGGACGAACGTGATGACGGTGAAGTAGATCGTCGACTTGAAGACCGCGAACGAAGAGAATGCCTCGTCGATCATGGTCACGAACTTTTCGAGCGCGAGATCCTCGGACGACATCAGCCGAAGGTCTTGGAACGCGACGGGCGTCGTCACGGCGGAATAGCCGACTTCAAACAGTTCCGCCCCGCTCTCGCCGCAGTAGGCGATGCGATCCGCCTCGAACACGAGGGCGCGGGCGGTGGCGGCGTACCCGCCTTCAGGGGCGAAGACGATGAAAAGCGGTTCGCCGTCGACGTTGACGGTTTCAAATACATTCACCGCGGCATCGCCGTAGGTCATGCCCGCAGAAGAGATGACGATGTCGGCCGGCAGACCGTCGGGCAGCCATGCGGGAACGTCGGCGCGGATTCCGCCGGTGAAATTGTAGAGGTCCCAGCCGCCGGATTTGACGATCTGGTAATTGAGCGGAAAACTCGTCAGGAACATCAAAAAGATGAAATGGATCACGAATCCGCGCAAGCGCTCCGTCCGGAGGGAGAAGATGCGCTTGAACGAAAAACTGTTGACGAGGATCTTGAGCATGTCACCCCTCCGGGAAGGTGATGATCACCGTCGAACGGGCGGGGATCTCCGTCACATTCGAAAGGTCGTCCGTGCCGCTCACGTACAGGAGGACGCCGCCGTGGTCGGGCATCGCGGCCGCTTCGTCGTCGAAGTTGTGGAGCACGAGGACCGTTTGGTTGCCGGCCGTGTCCGTTTCATCCCAAGTGTAGGTCCGGTAGAACCCCGCAAGCGACGGCGTCGCCTCGTCCCACGCTTCGAAGCTGTTGCCATAGGCGAGCGCGGGGGTCGCGTTGCGCACGGAGAGGATGGCGGCGTAGAGCGACCAGAGCGAGTCGGGATCGCCTTGCTGTGCGGCGGCATCGTCGATCTCCGCGTTCTTGCCTTCGATGATGGCGAGCGTCGCGTTGGCGGATACGATCCAATCGGTCGTCGTTTCGTCACCCCAGACGAACGGCATCCGCCGCGTCTCGTCCCAGATGTCGGGTCCGGACGCCTTCGTGCCGAACATGCCGATTTCTTCGCCGTAATAGATGATCGGGTTGCCCGGAAGGACGAGAAGCATCTCAGCCGCAAGCTTCATCATCGCCAGATTCCCGTTCGTCTGCGAGGCGAAACGGTTCATGTCGTGATTGACGAGGAACGGCGCGTCGATGAAACGGGAATCGATGCCGCGATAGTAGTTGTACATGACTTCCAGCGAAGCGGCGTAACCGAAATTGGATGTCTTCTGCGATGCGGACCGCAACTTGGCCGCGATCGGGAAGTTGATCGGCGCGTCGACGCCGTCGAAATAGGATGCGACGACTTTGTAAAGCGTCTCTTCATAGACTTCGCCGATGATGTAGATGTCATCCGCGTAGGCGTCGATCGCCGCAGAGTATCCGTTGAGATAGACGATGTTCTGAAAGTAGTCGTAGGTTTCGTCGAGGTACTCGTTATCACCGTAAAAATGATGGGCGGCGTCAAGGCGGAATCCTTTCACGCCTTTGTCGATCCAGAATTTCGAGATGTCGAGGATCTCGGTTTTGACCGTTTCGCTGTAGAGGTTGAGGTCGGGCATCGTGTACGAGAAATAGCCGCAGTATTTGAAGGCGTCGGCGGTATGCCAGATGCTCTGTCCCCAGCTGCCGAGCAGCCTTGACGTGTCATAGGACTTGGGGAGCGTCACATAATAATCCTCATATGTGTCGTCGCCGGACTGGGCGGCGATGAACCACGGGTGCTGGTTCGAGGTGTGGTTGAAGACCATGTCGAGCATGATGCGGATTCCGGCCGCATCGGCCACAGCGACCATGTTTTCGAAGTCTTCCATGGTCCCGTAATCGGGATTCACGTCATAGTAATCCATCACGTCATAACCGTGATATGATCCGGACGGGTGGATCGGCATGAGCCATATTCCTTTGATTCCCAAAGACTGAAGATAGCCCATTTTGGCGGTTATCCCGTTGAAATCACCAACGCCGTCGCCGTCGCTGTCGGCGAAGCTTCGGACGAATATTTCATAATAGACGCCATTTTCCGGATTCAGATCGGCGGGATCGATTTCCGCATTCCCGCAGGCGACGAGGCCGAAGGCGAGAACAAGGGCGGACAGGATGGCGCTCAGTTTCTTAATCATTGGAACTTCCCTCCATTCGTTTTTTCATCGCTTCGGTTTGGTTGATGAGCGGCTCTTGGCGATCATTCACATATCGTGTGATGCATACGACCTGAGTGCGGAAGACGAAATCATGGATGACGCGTCCATCCCTTCGGGATGAAAACATGATGCCGCTGACGATCAGGTAGAATCCGAAGGTGACGAGCATCAGGAATCCCTTCAGGAGTTCGCGCAACAGTTCAAGAAGGAGCGGCGCCGGTTCGCCGGTTTTGATGTCGATCACGCGCATCTTCTGAGTACGTTTCCCGAACGACTGCCCGCGGGAGAAGAAGAGTGGGATGAGCAGGGTTCCGAAATAGGCCGTCGACGCCGCGATGATAAGTTTCCAATTGTCTTCGACGGCATCCAGAAGCGACACGAGCCCGGAAATCAGGCCGAAAAGGACCACCGCCATCGACATGTCGATCGAGAAGGCGCGTATGCGCCGTTCAAATGAAATCATCGTCAAATACCTCTCGTTTTATGGCATCGCACCATCCATTATACACTATGTCAGATGCTTTGAGACGGTTTTCACCGCTTCGCCGCAATGTGGAAACCATTCCATTCTCCCGCACGTTGAAAAATCGGGAGATGATGATACAATAGGGATTGTCAACTCCCGCCGAAAGAAGGTCGTATTCGATGAACCTGCAAGCCGTCAGACACGTTCCCAAGAGCCAGATGGCCTATGCCTATGACGAACACACGCTGCACATCCACCTCCAGACCGCGAAACACGAGGCGTCGTCCGTCGAACTGATCATCGGCGATCCCTTCGAGTGGCGCTATGAGAATGGCGCTTATGTCTGGAGCGGAAAGTCCCTGTCGCGCCGGCCGATGGCGCTTGAATGCGAAACGGAACTTCTCGACCACTGGTTCATCTCGATCGCGACGGAGACAACGCGTTCGAAATACGCGTTCTTGATTCGCGCCGAAGGCAAAATCTGGTTTTACGGTTGTCGCGACATCGTCGCGGTCGACCTCGTCAAAGATGAAAAGCTCGTCTACAATCTCGCGGGTTATTTCAATTACCCCTATATCAACCGCGAGGATCTCGTCGACGCCCCTTCTTGGGCGGACGACGTCGTCTGGTATCAGATTTTCACCGATCGGTTTCACAAGAGCGCGAAACAGAAAGAGGGTTATCTCGCGTTCGGATCGATCGAGGAAGGCATCAAGAACGACATGTTTTTCGGCGGTGATCTCCCCGGAATCGTCGAAAAGATCCCGTACCTCCACCAATTGGGAATCACCGGCATCTATTTCACGCCGATTTTCAAAGCCCATTCCGCACACAAGTATGACACGGAAGACTACTTCACCATCGATCCCTCTTTCGGAACGAACGCCGATTTCAAAGAACTCGTCGCGACATGCCATGCGAACGGCATCCGCGTCATGCTTGATGCCGTCTTCAACCATTGCGGCTGGGATCATCCGTTTTTCCAGGATGTCGTCAAGAACAAGAAAGCCTCTCCTTATTGGGATTGTTTCTATATCGAAGATGAAAATTTCATCGACTTTCCTCTCGATGCGAACGGGCGCCCCGCTGTGCGGAATGTTCGTCCGAAGTACCGGACCTTCGCGATGACGCCGTTCATGCCCAAACTCAACACCGGAAGCCCCTTGATGGAGAAACACCTTCTCGACGTCGCGACCTATTGGGTCCGCGAATATGACATCGACGGCTGGCGTCTCGACGTTTCGAACGAAGTCTCCCACGCCTTTTGGCGCAAGTTCCGCCTCGCCGTTCGCGCGGTCAAGAAGGACGTCTATATCCTGGGTGAAAACTGGGACGATTCTTCTCCTTGGCTGCGCGGCGATCAGATGGACGCGGTCATGAACTATGAAATCGCCTATCCGATTTGGCAGTTCTTCGGTACGTACAAGACTCCCGGCAAGATCGACGCCGAGCGTTTCGCACATCGCATCAACGCCTTGCTTCTCTCGTATCCGAAGAATGTCGCGAAGAACATGTTCAACCTCGTCGACTCGCACGATACGATGCGCATCGTCACGCGCTGCGGCGGAAACATCGATCTCGCGAAACTCGCCTATCTGTTCATCTTCACCTTCTGCGGATCGCCGGCGATCCTGTACGGAGACGAGATCGGGCTGGAAGGCGGTGACGATCCCGATTCGCGCAGATGCATGCTCTGGGACGAGAAGCGACAGAATCCTTCCATGTATGACTTCATGCAAAGAATCATCGCGTTGCGTAAAGCCGAAGCCGATTTTAAGCGGACTGACTTGGTCTGGCATCGTCACGACGAAAATATTTTGGTGTATCAGAAGGGATCTCTGTTCGTGATCATGAACGTCAATCCCGAACCGAGAACCGTCTCGATCCCCGTCGTCGACAGAGGCGTTCCGGCCATCGATCTCGAGACGGGAAAGCCGCTCGCGATGAAAGACAATCTGATGATTCCGCCCTATGGATACCGCCTTTTTGAATTATAAACTGAATCCTGTCGGTATCGTGCCGTGGCCGTTTTCGAAAGATATCGGCTGCGGTTTTTGTTTTGTTTACTTTTAATATGATGCAGTTCTATCGAGTATTAATACTGATTGAGGTTGCTTCGAT
>Ga0172374_1002195_pt1 | contig 12564 bp, 8 predicted proteins | sample LakKiv3m_FD_114536 | JGI IMG/M metagenome (GOLD analysis project Ga0172374, IMG submission 114536) | Freshwater microbial communities from Kabuno Bay, South-Kivu, Congo - kab_092012_10.3m | ecosystem: Environmental > Aquatic > Freshwater > Lake | place: Democratic Republic of the Congo... | reverse complement strand
ATAATCGACGCGCTTGCCGAGCAGGTTCTGACGGAAGCGGCCCTGCTTGCCCTTGAGCATGTCGGACAGCGACTTGAGCGGACGCTTGTTGGCGCCGGTGATCGTGCGACCGCGGCGACCGTTATCGAACAGCGCGTCGACGGCCTCCTGCAACATGCGCTTTTCGTTGCGGACGATGATGTCCGGCGCGCGCAGTTCCATCAGACGCTTCAACCGGTTGTTGCGGTTGATGACGCGGCGATACAGGTCGTTGAGGTCCGACGTCGCGAACCGGCCGCCGTCGAGCGGCACCAGGGGGCGCAGTTCGGGCGGGATGACCGGCACGACGTCGAGGATCATCCATTCGGGGCGGTTGCCCGATTCGATGAAGCTCTCGACGACTTTCAGCCGCTTGATGATCTTCTTGGGCTTCAGTTCCGACTTGGTGGTCGACAATTCTTCCAGCAGGTCGCGACGCTCGCCTTCGAGGTCGAGGTCCATCAGCATCTGCTTGACGGCTTCCGCACCGATCCCGGCGGTGAAGGCGTCCTCGCCATATTCGTCCTGCGCGCTGAGCAGTTCGTCTTCGGTCAGCAGCTGATAGCGCTCAAGCGCGGTGATGCCCGGCTCGATGACGATATAGCTTTCGAAATACAGCACGCGCTCGAGCTGCTTCAACTGCATGTCGAGCAACAGGCCGATGCGGCTCGGCAGCGACTTCAGGAACCAGATGTGCGCGACGGGGGCGGCCAGTTCGATATGGCCCATCCGCTCACGGCGGACCTTCGAAACCGTGACTTCGACACCGCACTTCTCGCAGACGATGCCCTTGTACTTCATGCGCTTGTACTTGCCGCACAGGCATTCGTAATCCTTGATCGGACCGAAGATGCGCGCGCAGAACAGGCCGTCACGCTCGGGCTTGAACGTGCGATAGTTGATGGTTTCGGGCTTCTTGATCTCGCCGAACGACCACGAGCGGATCCGGTCCGGGGACGCGATGCCGATCTGGATCTGGTCGAAGGTTTCCGGCTTAGCCACCGGGTTCGCGAAGTTGGTCAGTTCGTTCATTTTTCAGTCCCTCTAAGGGGTCAAATTCATTGATCGAGAAGGGTCGGCCTCTGCCTGGAAGAGCAGAGGCCAAGCACCTTATTCCGCCGCGATCGCCACGCCGTCGTCGTCGAGTTCTTCGATCGACTTCAACTCGACGTTCAGGCCCAGCGAGCGCATTTCCTTGACGAGAACGTTGAAGCTCTCGGGAATGCCCGCCTCGAAGGTGTCGTCGCCCTTGACGATCGCTTCATAGACCTTGGTGCGGCCGATCACGTCGTCCGACTTCACCGTCAGCATTTCCTGCAAGGTGTAGGCGGCGCCGTAAGCCTGGAGCGCCCAGACCTCCATTTCGCCGAAGCGCTGGCCGCCGAACTGCGCCTTGCCGCCCAGCGGCTGCTGGGTGACCAGGCTGTACGGCCCGATCGAACGTGCGTGGATCTTGTCGTCGACCAGATGGTGGAGCTTCAACATATAGATGATGCCCACGGTCACCTTGCGGTCGAACGCTTCGCCTGTGCGGCCGTCGAACAGCACCGACTGACCCGAGGGGTCGAGCCCGGCGAGTTCGAGCATCGCCGACACGTCGCTTTCGCGCGCGCCGTCGAACACCGGCGTCCCCATCGGCACGCCCGTCTTCAGATGCCCGGCCAGCTCGACGATCTGGTCCGCCGACCGCGAGTCGATATCGCCATGATATTGCTCGCCATAGATCGTCTTCAGACGTTCCTTGACCGGCTCGGGCATGGTGCCCGGCGCGGCGTTGGGATTGTCCTCGCGCCATTTCTCCAGCGACTGCGCGACCTGCTGGCCCAGACCGCGCGCGGCCCAGCCCAGATGCGTCTCGAAGATCTGCCCGACGTTCATGCGCGACGGCACGCCCAGCGGGTTCAGCACCAGGTCGACCGGCGTTCCGTCTTCGAGGAACGGCATGTCCTCGACCGGCAGAATGCGGCTGATGATGCCCTTGTTGCCATGACGGCCGGCCATCTTGTCGCCCGGCTGCAGCTTGCGCTTCACCGCGACGAACACCTTGACCATCTTGAGCACGCCCGGCGGCAGCTCGTCGCCACGCTCCAGCTTTTCGCGACGATCGTGGAACTTGTCCGTGATCTTCTTCGCGGCTTCGTCATACTGGGCCTTCACGGCCTCCAGGTTCGACTGCATCTGGTCGTCGGCGACGCCGAACTTCCACCATTCGTGACGATCGACCTGATCGAGCAGATCCTCGGTGATTTCCGAGCCCTTCTTGATGCCCTTGGGCGCCGAAGTCGCGGTCTGGCCGAGCAGCATTTCCTTCAGGCGCGACCAGGTCGCACGGTTGAGGATGCCGCGTTCGTCGTCCGAGTCCTTCTTCAGCCGCTCGATCTCCTCGCGCTCGATCGCCATCGCGCGCTCGTCCTTGTCGATGCCGTGGCGGTTGAACACGCGCACTTCGACGACGGTCCCGGCAACGCCCGGCGGCAGGCGAAGCGAGGTGTCGCGCACATCGCTGGCCTTTTCACCGAAGATCGCGCGGAGCAGCTTTTCTTCCGGCGTCATCGGCGATTCACCCTTGGGGGTGATCTTGCCTGCGAGAATATCGCCCGGTTCGACCTCTGCACCGATATAGACGATGCCCGCTTCGTCGAGGTTGCGAAGCGCTTCCTCGCCGACGTTCGGGATGTCGCGGGTGATGTCTTCCGGCCCGAGCTTGGTATCGCGCGCCGCGACTTCGAATTCCTCGATGTGGATCGAGGTGAACACGTCGTCCTTGGCGATGCGCTCCGAGATCAGGATCGCGTCTTCGTAGTTATACCCGTTCCACGGCATGAACGCGACCAGGCTGTTCCGGCCCAGCGCGAGTTCGCCCAGCTCGGTCGAGGGGCCGTCGGCCAGCACTTCGCCCGCCTTGACCACGTCGCCCACCTTCACCAGCGGACGCTGATTGATGCAGGTGTTCTGGTTCGACCGCTGGAACTTCATCAGCGTATAGATGTCGACGCCGCTTTCGGTGGCATCGACTTCGCCGGTCGCGCGGATGACGATACGGGTCGCATCGACCTGATCGACGATGCCTGCGCGGCGGGCCGCGATGGCAGCGCCCGAATCGCGTGCGACCGTCGATTCCATGCCGGTGCCGACGAACGGCGCTTCGGCGCGCACCAGCGGCACGGCCTGACGCTGCATGTTCGATCCCATCAGCGCGCGGTTGGCGTCATCGTTTTCCAGAAACGGAATGAGCGATGCCGCAACCGAAACGAGCTGCTTGGGCGAAACGTCCATCAGCGTGACCTGATCGGGCAGCGCCATCAGGAATTCGCCAGCCTGACGCGCCGACACCAGTTCTTCGGCGAACGAACCGTCCGCGTTCAGCTCTGCCGACGCCTGCGCGACGGTGTGCTTCTGCTCTTCCATCGCCGACAGATAGACGACGTCGTTGGTCACCTTGCCGTCGACGATGCGGCGGTAGGGCGTTTCGATGAAGCCGTATTTGTTGACGCGGCTGAACGTCGCGAGGCTGTTGATCAGACCGATGTTCGGGCCTTCCGGCGTTTCGATCGGGCAGATGCGGCCATAATGGGTCGGGTGAACGTCGCGGACTTCGAAGCCTGCGCGTTCACGCGTCAGACCGCCCGGCCCGAGCGCCGACACGCGACGCTTGTGCGTCACTTCCGACAGCGGGTTGGTCTGGTCCATGAACTGCGACAGCTGCGACGAGCCGAAGAATTCGCGCACCGCGGCGACCGCAGGCTTCGCGTTGATCAGGTCGTTGGGCATGACGGTCGACACATCGACCGACGACATCCGCTCCTTGACCGCACGATCCATGCGGAGAAGCCCGACGCGATACTGGTTCTCCAGCAACTCGCCCACCGAACGCACGCGGCGGTTGCCGAGATTGTCGATATCGTCGACTTCGCCCTTGCCATCCTTCAGGTCGACCAGCGTCTTGACCACCGCGAGGATGTCTTCGGTGCGGAGCGTCGTGACGGTGTCCTCGGCATCGAGGTCGAGGCGCATGTTCAGCTTCACGCGACCCACCGCCGACAGGTCGTAGCGGTCGGGATCGAAGAACAGGCCAGCGAACAGCGATTCCGCGGTTTCCAGCGTCGGCGGCTCGCCGGGGCGCATGACGCGGTAAATGTCGGACAGCGCCTGCTGGCGTTCCTCGGCCTTGTCCACCTTCAGCGTGTTGCGGATCCACGGACCGGTCGAGACGTGATCGATGTCGAGCAGTTCGATCCGGTCGATCCCCGCCTTGTCGAGCAACTCGAGATTCTCGGCAGACACTTCGTCGCCCGCCTCGATATAGATCTGGCCGGTGGTCTCGTTGATGAGGTCATAGGCCGAATAGCGCCCGAAGATTTCCTCGGTCGGGATCAGCAGGTCGGTGAGGCCGTCTTTGGCTGCCTTGTTGGCAGCGCGGGGCGAGATCTTCTGGCCCGCGGGAAACACGACTTCGCCCGACTTCGCATCGACGATGTCGAACATCGGCTTGGCCCCGCGCCAGTTTTCGGCGGCGAACGGAATCTGCCAGCCATCGGGACCGCGCACGAAGGTCACGGTGTTGTAGAAATGGCTGAGGATATCTTCCGACGACAGGCCCAGCGCGTAAAGCAGGCTGGTGACCGGCAGCTTGCGCTTACGGTCGATACGGACGTTGACGATGTCCTTGGCGTCGAATTCGAAATCGAGCCACGAACCGCGATACGGGATCACGCGGGCGGCGAAGAGGTACTTGCCCGATGCGTGGGTCTTGCCGCGATCATGGTCGAACAGCACGCCCGGCGAGCGGTGCATCTGGCTGACGATGACGCGTTCGGTGCCGTTGATGAAGAAGGTTCCGTTGCCCGTCATCAGGGGCATGTCGCCCATATAGACGTCCTGCTCCTTGATATCGAGGACCGAGCGGGCATCGGTATCGGGATCGACTTCGAACACGATCAGGCGCAGCGTGACGCGCATCGGCGCTGCATAGGTGATCCCGCGCTGGCGGCATTCCTCGACGTCGAACTTGGGCGGTTCGAGTTCATAGGTGACGAAATCCAGCTCGGCGGTGCCGGCGAAATCGCGGATCGGGAACACCGAACGCAGCGTCTTTTCCAGGCCCGACACATAACCGATCGACGGATCGCTGCGCAGGAACTGTTCGTAGGATTCGCGCTGAACCTCGATCAGGTTCGGCATCTGCACCACTTCGTGGATGTCGCCGAACACCTTGCGGATGCGGCGCTGATACGTGCCGCGATCGCCTGCACGCGGCTGAACGCCGCTGTCGGTTGCCTTGGTCGCCATAGAGAATTTTGCCTCGATCAAATCGTGCGTAAATGTCGTGCCCGGCCTTACGGCCGGATTTCAGACGCAGGAAAAGACGCAAAAAGCCGCGTGCTTCCCCAAGGAAAGCCGCAGCTTTTCAGCGTCCTGAACCCGGCCGATCATCCGTAGGACGCACTGCGCGACGGCGCATCCTGTCTCGATCCATGCTGGGGTATGTCGGCGATATAGGCGCGAGGGGCGTGTCTGTCAATTTGCGGGGGCGGAGTTTTCGGGCGGCTTAGTTTCTCCAAGAGACGCGTGGCCCCGGACTTGTTCCGGGGTCCACCAACCCGCCGACGCTTTGAAGAATGGTTGGGCGTGTTCGGGTGCCGACCGGTGGACTGCGGAACACCCCCGGGGTGACGGGAGTGGGCGACCAAGCTCTGGACAATCTCCTGATAACGCTTCGTCGCCATACAGCCTCGTCCCGTCGCATCGACCCGCATATTCCGCTGGCATTCACATGCGATTGGCTCGTTGAGAGGAGCCATGCCCAATCGCCGTCCCGTTCGATTCCCTTTGCTGCGTCCTTTTCTGATGACTGGGGTGGCCATGTTCGTGGTCGCCGCCTCGCCCGCATCGGCGCAAAGCCAGGATCGGTTCGTGCCGCCGATCGGCGACTGGTCGCTGCCGCCATCGGGCGAGCAAACCACGCCCACACCGTCTCCCACGCCGACGGTGCAGCCTAGCCCGACCCCCACGCCCGCCCAGCCGCCGGTGGTCGTGCCGACGCTGACGCCGACCCCTGCGCCCACCGCCGCGCCGCAACCGCGCGCCACCGCGACTCCCCAGCCGACCCCAACCACAGCACCGCAAGCGACCGAAGCCGCGCCGCCGCTTCAGGACCAGCCCGTTACCGATGCGCCCATCGTCACCACGCCCGACCTGACCGAACCGGCACCGCCGCTGGCCGAGCCGAATCCGGCGACCGCTGCGACCGAGCAACCCTCGGGCGGGCTGCCGCGATGGCTGGTCGCGCTCGTCGCGCTGGCGCTGGCGGGCGGGGCAGGGTGGTTCCTGTTCCACCGTCGTCGCCGCAATGCCGAGGACGAGCGCCATGATGTGGAGGCGCAGGAAATCTTGCCGCCCGTTGCCAGACCCGAACCTGGATCCGTTGCGCTGCAGCCGACGTCGCGCCCGGCGGTCGCCCCGGTTCCGGTTCGTCGCGTGCCTGGCGAAGTCGCAAGTCCCGCTGTCCGCCGCGCGGTTCCCGGTGCGCCCGCGCCAGCGCCGACGCTCGCGCCAGCTCCGACGCCCGCGACCGTCCCGGCACCGACCGCCGGTGATCCCCTGCCAAAGGGCCTGATCACCACGCGTGTCCCGCTGCTTGGCCGCGCCAGCCCGACGCCCGCCCAACCCGCATCCGCACCGCCAGCGCAAACGCCCGCGCCCCAGCGCACATCGGCGCCGGTCGTGCCGATGCCGCCACCCGCGCCCCGTCCGCGCGCCAATGGCGGGGGGCTGGGTTTCGAGCTTGTCGCCCGGCGCGTTACGGTCAGCCTGACCCAGTTGATGCTCGAATTCGACCTGGTCGCGGAAAATCACACCGACATCGCGGTCACCTCGCTCGACGTCGCGACCGCGATGCTGACCGCAAATGCCGATCAGGATGCCCAGATCGCGCGCTTCTTCGCCGAACGCCCCGCTTCGCCCGCGACTGCGCTGGAAGTCGGGCCGCAAATGGCGCGCGGGTTGAGCGGCAAGCTGTCGATGCCGCTTGCTCAGGTCAATCCGGTGGAAACCGGCGGGCGCAGCTATTGCGTGCCGATCATGATGATCGACGCCCGCTACGTCTGGGCCGATGGACGCGAGGAACGCAAATCGGTCGCGTTCGTCCTCGGCAAGGGCGCGCAGGACGCCAACAAGCTGGGTCCGATCTTCCTCGATCGTGGTGCCAATGTGACGCGAGAGGTTGGCGCGCGGCTGCACACCCCGCTTCGCAAGGCGAGTTGATCTTGCAAATTCGGTTGAATCGTTGATTTTGAATTGATCTGATCGGGAGAGTGGCGTTGAAAATTCCGACCTTCATCATGGCGACCACCCTCGTCGCGCCCTTGCCGGCGGCAGCGCAGGAGGTGTGGGGCGGCGTCGCCGCGCATGGCGTCGATACGCCCTTCACGATCGACATCGGGGAGCGCGGCACCGACCTTCAGGCCGGATACCGGTTCGCACCGGTCGCGGGATTGTCGGCGATCGGATCGCCAGAACCCTATGTCGTCGCAGTGGTCAATCTCGACGGTGAGACCAACCTGATCGCCGCGGGGTTGAGCTGGAAGCTGGGCGACCGCGTCTATGCCCGGCCGGGCATCGGCATCGCCGTCCATGACGGTCCCGGTTTGCGGGTCGATCCGGTCACGAACCGTCGCACCGATCTGGGCAGCCGCGTGCTGTTCGAACCCGAAATCGCGTTCGGTTTTCAGGCAAGCCAGCGCCTGTCGATCGAGGCGAGCTGGATTCACGTCAGCCACGCGCAGCTGTTCGGCGGCCAGAATCCGGGGCTCGACATCATCGGCGTGCGCGCGAACTGGCGGCTTTGATCCTCGCCACGTTCCGCAAGCGGCATCGCTACGGCACGCTAACGACTTGAATTCCGGCCCGTCCGGCTTCACCCTGTCCGATTATGGACATCACGACCCTCCTGCTCGCCGCGCTGCACGCACAGGACGCGCCGCCCATTCGAACCGCCCCGCCGGTCGCCCAGGCGGGACGGCAATTCCTGCAATGGACGGCCGAGGCAGCGCGGTGCGGGGGCGACGCGATTTCGGCGCAGTTGTTGCACGCACCGCAGCCTCTGGTCGTTAACAGTTCGGCGCAGCCGCAATTGCCGTTCACCCTGCGCTTTCGGATCGACGGTGACGGCAGGCCGCTTTCCATTCGCTCCGATGAAAGCCCCAACCTCTATCTGAGCAGCGATGTCGTACCTTCGCTTGCGGCATCGACCTTCGCGGTCGATGCGCCGCAAACCGACTGCGCCATTCGCTATTTGCCTGTCCGTACGCCGCTGGAGAATGTCGATCGCCGCGCTCTGGCTTCCTATATGATGATGCCGGGAACCCCGCCGCTGCCCGAAGAGGTATGGCAACGGACCCAACCGATGATGTCGGATTGCGCCGGCCGACCATCCCCACGGGTGCGATTGCGCGCCTATCCCGATTTTCTGAGCTTTCCCGGCACGCGCGGAAAGCGCGATTGGGCGATGATGCAGTTCGATCTGGATGCCCGCGGTCGTCCCACCAATGTCGCGGTGTCCGACCATAGCGGCAATGCCGCACTGAACGCCGCGTCGGTCCGCGCCGTTCGCAACTCGCGCTTTACGCCGTGCGCGCGCACCGGGTGCGTCTATCATTATTGGCGAGAGGCGGAAACGGTGGAGCCGCCGCCATCGCCGGATGTGGCGAGCCTGCGCCCGGCCGGTGCGACCTGTCCGGCCAGGCTCGAATGGACCAACCGCCTTTCGCTCAATTTTCCACAGGCATTCCTGCAGCGTAGGGTCGAGGGGTGGGCGATCATCGCCTCTGACGTCGCGCCCTGGGGCGATGTCGGCAATGTGCGGGTGTTGGCCAGCGAACCTGCCGAAGCTTTCGGCACGCAAGCCAGGTCGATTCTGCGGAACGGCACAAAGCCCGCGGGCGGGATCGGGTATACGGGCTGCGTCGAAAAGGTTCGCTTCGCCTTGGCGGACAACGACATGGGATCGTCAGAGGATCATGCGGTCGCGCGGTAGCGCATCCGAGTGCGGCGCGGGGCAAGCGCCGATCCGCTAGAGCCCGATGACTTTGGATTGATCCATCCCATCCCGTTTGTTTCGAGCGAAGTCGAGAAACGCTTCACGACGCTTGAAACAGGTTTCTCGACTTCGCTCGAAACGAACGAGCCGTTGTAATGTCACCCTGCTCTAAAGAAAAAAGGGGCGGCCCATCGCTGGACCGCCCCCTTTTTGTGTAGCTCGGCTGCAAGATCGCCCCGGCCGTCATGGGTGTGAATCCCATGAAAGCCTGCCCCCGCGAAGGCGGGTGTCGGACGGCTTTGCCGCCGGCCGGCCTCGCATTTTGCGGGTCGACTGGACTCACAAATGCTGCGGCTTACTTGACGTCGACGGTGCCGCCGGCTGCTTCGATCTGAGCCTTGATCTTGTCGGCTTCGTCCTTGTTGACGCCTTCCTTGATCGGCTTCGGTGCGCCTTCGACCAGTGCCTTCGCTTCGGTCAGGCCCAGGCCGGTGATAGCGCGGACTTCCTTGATGACGTTGATCTTCTTGCCACCGTCGCCGGTCAGGATCACGTCGAACTCGGTCTTTTCTTCGGCTGCCGGTGCGCCGGCTGCGCCGCCGCCTGCTGCCGGTGCCGCAACCGCTGCTGCGGCCGACACGCCCCACTTTTCTTCGAGCAGCTTCGAAAGCTCTGCTGCTTCGAGGACGGTCAGTTCGCTCAGCTGGTCAACCAGCTTGTTCAGGTCTGCCATGATGTAACTCCAATCAATTCAATCGGTTGATAAATATATCCAGGTCCGCGAAACCGCTTATGCGGCTTCCTTCTCGCTGTACGCCGCCATGACGCGGGCAAGCTGTGCCGCCGGTGCCTGGGTGATCGTCGCGATCTTGGTTGCGGGTGCAACCAGCAGACCAACGAGCTTCGCACGCAGTTCGTCGAGCGATGGCAGCGATGCCAGCGCCTTCACACCGTCCGCGTCGAGTACGGTCTTGCCCATCGCGCCGCCGACGATTTCGATCTTGTCGTTCGTCTTGGCGAAATCGACCACTGCCTTGGCGGCAGCGACCGGATCGGTCGAGGTGGCAAGTGCCGTTGGACCGGTCAGCAGGTCGGCGAGCGACCCGTAATCGGTTCCTTCGAGCGCGATGATGGCAAGGCGGTTCTTTGCGACCTTGTAGCTCGCACCGGCGTCGCGCATCTTGTTGCGGAGGTCCGTCGATTGCTTGACGGTCATCCCAAGGTTGCGGGTGACGACCACCACGCCGACCTCGTTGAAGGTGCGGTTCAGCTCGGCGACGGCTTCGGTCTTCTGGGAACGATCCATGCCGGTCTCCTTACAATGAACCGGCTCCCCATGAGCCGGTCCGGGTAACGCCGAACGGACCGGGCAAGGCCCAGCCGGTCGGTAGTTGTCCAAGGGGGCATGGTCGTCGCGGCCAGGATATGGCACATGACCCGAACGCCCGGGCACTGGCCCGGCATCGGAAAAAACGCATTCCCCGTCTAGGCGAGAGATCAAGGCTGGCAAAATCCAGCCACTCGCTGTCTCGGACGGCGTCGCGACCGGGCGAACCCGAACACGACAAGCCGCGCGCAATAGCGCCATGGGCAGGGGAGTCAAGTAATCAGAAGGGCCACCACCACCACAGGGGGCAGACGGCAATCACGGCCAGACTCCAGGCGAGCGCTGTCGCCCATTGCCGGTCATCGAAATCATTGAGCAGATCGAGAAACGCCACCGTGTTTCTGATCGCTACAAAGCTGGCAAACGCGCCCCAGACGACGATTGTTGCGGTCCCCCTTGTGGGTTCGTCGATCAAACTGACAAGAGAAAGCAAGCCGAGCCCGGCAAGCGGAAAGAATGCGACCCCGGAAAGCAGGGCCATAATCCCAGCCACAGCCATAAGAGCCAATTGCGCGATGATCTTCAGATGGTCTGGAAAAGACATCAGGTTGAAGTGACCTCGTCACGATGGTCATGCACGCGGAGTGACCAAGGTCATAGCCGCTAACAATATCCGTGTCTCCGTCCCTTCGGACGCGCACTCAGCCGCTAAGTTTTCGAGTGACGCGAAACGGATCGGGCGGCCTCGTCAAGAATTGACGATGCCTTCCACGCGTATCTGTGGCAGCAGCGCATTCCATGGAAATCGTCCCCGATACCGAACATCGCGGCCTGGTCGGACGCCTGCCGCCGACCTTGCGCGCGTTCGCGTTGCTCGCGCGGTTCGACCGGCCGATCGGCTGGTGGTTGCTGTTCTGGCCCGGTGCCTGGGCGATCGCGCTTGCCGGGGGTGCCATCGAACGCTGGGATTTGATCGCGTGGTTTCTGCTCGGCGCCATTGCGATGCGCGGCGCAGGCTGCGTCTATAACGACATTATCGACCGCGACCTCGACAAACAGGTCGCGCGCACCGCCAGCCGTCCGCTGGCGAGCGGCGCGGTATCGCTAAAGGCTGCGTGGGTCTGGCTGGCGCTGCTCTGCCTGATCGGGCTGGTCGTGCTGATACAGCTCAACGTGATCGCCGGGATCATCGCACTCGCCAGCCTGGCGCTGGTCGCAGCCTATCCCTTCATGAAGCGCATCACCTGGTGGCCGCAGGCATGGCTGGGCTTGGTCTTTTCCTGGGCCGCGCCGACCGGCTGGGCCGCCATTACAGGCTGGGCGGGGTGGGGAGAGGTGATCGTCGCGCCCATGCTGCTGCTCTATGCAGGCTGCGTCGCCTGGGTGATCGGGTACGACACCATCTATGCGTTGCAGGACCGCGAGGATGACGCGTTGGTCGGCGTTCGGTCGTCGGCGCGCGCGCTGGGCGAGCGGGTGAAGCCGGGCATAACGGTTTTCTATCTCGCGGCGGTCCTGTTGTGGGCGGGGGCGATCTGGAGCGTTCGCCCCGACTGGCTGGCGCTGCTCGCGCTGGCGCCGACTGGGCTGCACCTCGCCTGGCAGGTCGCGACGCTGGACGCGGATGATGGCGGCAACGCGCTCGCGCGGTTCCGGTCGAACCGCGATCTGGGCTTCCTGATGGTTGCAGCGTGTTTCGTCGTGGCGATGGCCTGATGAATGCCCGCATGAAGGCGGGTAGTGAAATCAGGAATGGCTCACGCAAAGGCGCAAAGACGCGAAGTTAAGGTAGAAGGAAGAGGTTTCGCGCAGAGGCGCAGAGAGCGCAGAGAAGTTTTTCTCGACGCGAGGCGCCCTTCCCAATTTCCGCGAATTGATGAGAGCCGGTGCGCGGCGAAGCCTTATTCCTTTCTGCGCTCCCTGCGCCTCAGCGCGAACCAATACTCCTAATTCGAACCCGGCCCGATCTCGTCATCGCCGCGATACCGAATTTGCAGATACCGCCCCCGCGTCGCGAGCAGGTCGAGATCGCCCTGCGCCAGTTGCGCGGTCATCTGGCCGATTTCTTCCTCGATCAGCTTCAACCCCTGAACCAGTTGCGCATCGGGCGTCACTCCGTGGCGATCCACCCGGCGCAGCGGTTCGGGCACGCGCTGGTAGCCGTTGATGAGTTCGGGCAGTT